>Ga0316217_10002727_pt1 | contig 20931 bp, 45 predicted proteins | sample 1anoAmetaG_FD_203633 | JGI IMG/M metagenome (GOLD analysis project Ga0316217, IMG submission 203633) | Freshwater microbial communities from Trout Bog Lake, Wisconsin, USA - 1anoA | ecosystem: Environmental > Aquatic > Freshwater > Lake > Hypolimnion/Profundal zone | place: USA: Wisconsin...
ACTACGACAGAACGCCCGACGACGACCGGCTGGAAGCGGACATTGAAGACGTTCTGCTGGAACTTGCATCACGAAAGATTTTTCAAGAATACGGTTTCAACCCCTACAACTGGGCTATTGACACCGACTACACCTACGGAGGAGAACAATAATGACTGTAAACTACGACACTGACGGGACTCCATACATGGAGGTCTCTTACACTTACACCGTAAGCGTTATCGCTGAAAACGCTGACGAGGCGCTGATGTGTTCCGACGGGCTTTTCAACGACCAGACGGGCGCAAACCCCAACGACTTCCACGTGGAGGTGCTGTAATGAGTAAGTGGATTATCAAGGGCTGGACGGGCAACCGCCTATGGACGGAGTTCGGGAGCAACGACCCGAACCTATCGTTCGACAGTTTTGAGGAAGCGTGGGGGTTTATTTACGAGACTAAGCCCGAACCAGACGAAGACAGCCCAGACTGGGTAGATGGCTGGTACGACGACTACTTCGTGGAGGAATTGGTATGACAACGACTTTAGAGGTTGTGGGCTATTTCTCGTTCAACTGTCAAGCGGACGGTTACTGCACCTTTGGCTGTGGGAAGCGCCCCCAGACAGTGTGCTTAGCCTGTGTCGAGCAAGAGATTCGGCTAGAGGGCATTACCGTACCGGCAAACTTCCACCCGATTAAGAGCGACGGCTCTGTCTATGTGGACATTTGCGACCTGTGCGATGAAGCCTTTTAATCTCAAGCGCAGTGCGTACTTCGTGACTACGCTTGTAGTCTAGTAGCCCCGTCAAGCATTTCTTTTAATAACACGGGATTTTTCAATACCCGATTTGCATAATACCTGATGAGAGGAGGTGAGCATTGAAGAAGAATTACGTAGGAACCCCGACGACGAACATTAAAGGCGTTTCTTGCCGGTGCGGTAAGACGTTTCCAATGGGCGACGCCCGTTCGATGAGGCGGGAAAAAGAGCGCCACCGTTGTAAGTAGCACCAGTCTCGGCTGGGCAGTCTATCCACAACCCGTTTTAAGACCCCTGTAGTGCCCTGTAGTGCCCGCAATATCCAAACTGGATAGATTGCCTAGCCCTGATGTTTTAATGTCTGAAATCGAAGCCTCGCGTGTGATACGCGAATCGTGTATATATATCGCGTACGCGAAGGGCCAAAAATCTAAAGAAAGGGGCCGGCGACCTCAGCCAGTTTTTAAAAAATAGTCTGGGGAAAAATTATTCTGCCTGGTCACAGCCAGTTTTTAAAGCCAAATTGGGGGGAAATTATCTTCGGTTAGGGCCGGCCCTGGTACATAATAATACCATTATCATACCATAAATTAACATTCATGTCAAGTTTTGGTACGGATTTGGGGGATAAAGTACCTATACGCGCGGGAATGCCGGCTTAGACGGGCGTTAATGCATGGTTTTAAGAGTTTCTAAAGTTGTTTTAAAGGGTTTTGAGAGATTTTAAGGTTGTTTAAAGTTGTTCTGTTTTTAATGTTTAAAATCGCACCCTTGTTCAACTTTAACCTTTATTAAGTCTATTACTTGTTAAGGGTTTCTAGTGTCTTTTGAGTCCGTACACCTTTTGCCCGCTTGCTTTAACTGCTCCTCTGGGGTTGCCCCCCTTTTTTTGGGGTTACTCGCTGATTGGGTTGTTCTCTATGTCCCGTTCAGTAAAGTGGTAGCCCCAAGCATTTAGGAATTGGTCGTTTGAAATCTTTTGACGTTTAAACGCTTCTTCATACTGTTTACGCAGAATCTCTTTTAGTTCCTCTACTGTTTTGTGAGGTGGTACTTCTCCGTTTGTTTCGTCCACGTTTGCTCCTTTCTTTGGGGATGCCCCCCTTAAAAATTATACCATAGTTTGGCCGGGAATGCTAATCGTTCCTAATCTTCTTCTTTTTCAAAGGTGCCCTTGTAGGGTGTGCCCTTGTAAAAAAAATTGCGATGCTCCGCAGGTGGTGCAGTTGTGGAGGCCGGCGCGGCGGTCAGCGAATTGGCTACAGCGCCGGTGGTGTGCGTTACGGTCCACGGTACAATCGGCGTGGTGTAGGTGACCCAAGGGGTGTAGTGGCCATTCTGGTGGGCCGTCAGGCGGTTCTCGGCGGCGTGGAGTCGCTTGCTAAGGTCATCAATGCGAGCGTTGAGTCTTGACTCGACGGTACTTATTCCCTTAAGGACCGTGAGAAACAACTGCTCGTTCTCCTTGAACTTGCTCTTCTTGCTCATTCGTTCTCCTCAAACTTGTAAATGTACGTGCCCCAAGGGGCCGGCTTTGACAACGATTCCATCTCCCAGTATTGCGGGCCGTTTTCTTTAATCTGCCAAGCAAAATACCATTTGTTGCTATGGAATAATTCGACGTGAGTGCCGACTTCCATAAGAGCACCGGTTGAGGGCCTTTTTTGCTCAATTGGCTGGTTCATTACTTGCCCGCGGCCCAGTTGATAAGACGCTCGCCACTGGCCCTTGCTTCCAAAGCGCCAATACGCTCACGGTTTTCCAAAATCATTGTGCGCATTGCAAAGATTCGTACATCCTGCTCTTCCATTAAGTCCATTGCCTTAGACCAAACCGAATACTCTTTGCCTGCCTCTTCACGGGTCAAACCACCGCCGGTGTAAAATTCATTGGTCAAATGGCGCAGTGCAAAGTTAAGGGCCACCGAATACCCTTGCCAAAAAATGTCTTTTTCGTCGCTAGTGCTTACACGCTTTTGTTCGTCCTCCAAAATCTTAGCGAGACGCTCGGGGGCTCGGGTTACGTTCTTCACTTCTCTGCCTTTAGTTCGCTCAAGCCGATGTTTGCAAACAAAAGGAGCCAATAGATGAATCCGGCTTGCCAAAATCCCATTGAAGGGATTTGATGCGCCCAGTGGTGAACGTCGCCCATCAAAAGCATCAAAACAAAACCGCCGGCCACAAAAGAAATTGGGGACGCCAAAACGACAAAAAGGATAAAAAGCCCCATTGAGGTGCCGTTGTGTTCTTTGACCTTCATGTTAAGCATTAGTTGTCCTCGCAAAGAATAGCCAAAACGCCCTCGGTGGGTACATTGACGTACTTTTCGCCTTCGATTTCAACGGCGTAAGCCAAAGCGTGCTTAAAGACAATGTTGTCGCCAACGTTAATACCGGTCACGTCGGGCCCGACCGAAATAACCTCGGCAATGTCGGGGAGCGGAACCGCGCCCTGTGGGATGACAAGGCCAGACTCGGTGGTCTTATCCTTGTGCTCGATGCGTACAATTACGTTATTGCTAGTGGCGTTGAATGCCATTTAAGTTCTCCTCTTTTAATTCGTTGATTAACATCTCAATGTGCGCCCTAGCATCTTCCATTGCACCTTGGTAGCCCCACCATTCTGGTGTGTCTAATGTGGCAGCAAATGACTCAAGCCCCGTCAAGACAAGATTGAGTTTGCGCAACTCCAAGATGGCCCGGTCGATGCTAGGGCCGGACATTACTGCTCTTCTGGCGCTGCGCCCGAAGCCATGGCCAGGGATGTGCCAATCTGCTCTTCGGTCATACCGGACTTCAGCATCAAAGCAAAAAGTCCGCTAAACAGCATTGCGCCGATGGTGGTCATGTCCACTTTTGGGGTTTCCTGATTTTCCATTACTGCTCCTTTTGGTTTACGTTGGCACGCTCTGCGCCGACTTCGATTGCGCCACTAAATAGGCTCTTGTACTGCGTTTCCGCGTCCTCGCCGGCAAAATTGGCAAGGTGATACGCAAAGGCAATCATTCCTTCACGATAAATGCTTGCTCGTTCGCCATCGGTAAGGCCGTCCAGAAAATTAAGTGTTCCCGTATACTTCTTGTTAAGATACTCCAGATACTCTGGGTCTTTTGCCTGTTCTGGCGTCATTGCCATTCCTCTCTGTAAGTGTTGCTGATATATTGTAGCACAGTTTTTAAGCCGGCGCAACTACTAGTCTAGAGCACTTTTTATAAGTTCCATGACCATCACCATCCGGCCACAGGTACTTGAGAGTATTTACGTACCTTTACCCCTGCTTTTGTGGCTAAGTCTACCATCATTTGCGTACCTTTTGAAGGTGCTTCCGCATCTTTGTAGAATGCCAGCACCAAAGTTGGTTTGCCCTCTTCGAGCATTTGTTTGTTTCTAACGTAGCCGGCCCGTTTGCCGTAAAGATTCCAGTTTGCCCTAAACATTTGAACGTCGCTCAACGAATTAAAACGCGCCCATTCAGCGGCTATTTTGTCCGCCCCGCGAGCGCCGCCGTGAATGATGACCGTATTGTGCCCCTGTTTGTCAAGGGCCGCCCACAACATTTTTTCGTCGGTAAAATCTCGGCTCCCGCACACAAGGATTCTTTTTGTTTGGGTTTCTTCAGGGCTCACCACTTATCCTTTACATAGTCTACCCAGTATTGAACAACGGTTTCTTGGGGCAAATCCTCAACCAGTTGTTTACAGTCGGCAACCAGTTTATCGTAAGCGTCCAGTACCTTGATTACGTCGCAGGGCCAATCGATTCCGTCGCCCTCGATGCAGTTGTCATCGCAGCCTAAGCATTGAGGCGGAACCCCGTCGCCGTAGTTCAGAGGCTCGTGCTTCTCTCGTAGGGCTTGGCGCTCTTTACTATTCACGGTAAAGAATCTTTCCCAAGTCTTTAAGCAGTCGTTCGTATGCGTCCAGTACCTTTATAACTTCGCAGGGGTACTCCTGTGGTATGAACTCAGCCCACGACCAGTTGACCCGAATACCGCACTCGGCGCAGTATTTTTTTTCTCGGCGGTGATTCTCTCGTAGTTCTTGACGTTCTTCTTTATTCATCGTTTCCACCTGCCCAATTATCCGATTCGGCGTCGGCAACAGACCCCCTATAACCGTCATCGTATCCACGTTCGTAGTTTGACACTGCTCGCCGGTCTGCTTCGTCAAGTGCATCCAGCACCTTGATTACGTCGCAGGGCCAATTTGCCCAATACTCGTAGAGCCCGCACTCGTTGCAGTGCAGAGGCCCGACGCCATCACACAAGTAACAATCCACACAGGGCGGGTGCTTATCTCGTAGGGCTTGGCGTTCGTCGGGGGTCACGAGTGCCACACAATCTCTGTGCCATAGCGAGGTTCGGGGTGTCCGTGGACCTTCATGGCGTCCTCGAACGAGGCCCAAATGCTGTGGGACACCGAAGGACCGTTCCAACGGAGAACGCAGGTTCCGTCTGGGAAAACAACACCCCAGTAGGCGGCAATGTCTGGCCCAAATGGTCGTTGATTTTCGTCGTGGGTTTCGCTTAAGTCGCCCTTGAGGTACACGGTAAATGTTTTCCGGAAACTTCCGACCTCGTCTAGCCAAACGGCCGACAGGTTAAGGCCACGGATGGTCATGGTTTCTCCGTTTCTGCGATTCGGTAGTCGGGTTCGGCTCTTATGCCGTCGGGACCGCAATGATGGTATCCCAGCGCTCCTTCGTGGCACCAGTCGGCAATGTAGTTTTCGCTTTCTGGTCCGACTATTCGGCACCGGACACAAGGTATAATTAGTTCACCGCAGTGTCGGCAATTAAAGGTTTTTGTCAACATGTTTGTAAAGCGCCTCCATTCCTTTATCAAGGTCATCTCCAGCATAGATTATTTGGTCTTTTTGATAGATTATTACCTCAATTGGCCACGAAACGTCGTTTTCCATTAAACCCTACCCAGCAAAATGTTCTCGGCTTCCTGGATAATAAAAGTATCGGCCCAGTGCATGGGTTGTCGGCTGTGAACCGAATTAAGCATGAGAGCGGCTTTTGCAATTCGCTTTTGGAGAGTTTCTCGTGAAACGTAAACTTCTGTTTCCTGAGAACCGATTTCCCACAGCGTTACGTCTCGGCCGGCGTGACCCTTTACCCGCTTGCCTGAATCACGAACTCGGCCATCAATGACCAAAGCACGCCGACGAGCGGTTGCCGATGAAACTTGCATTTTTAGTGTTGTTGCAATTGCGTAATCGGTGCAAGGCCCATTCTTAATGAAATTAAATACTTTTTCTTTTTGCGTTGCAACAACGTCTTCCACTGACTCTGCCGCGGCTCGGCTTGTGTCCGACCGCTTTTGAAATGGTGCTGTAATCATTTGGCTCCTTTTTTTTGGGCACCTTGTTATGCCCGATTACAAAGATACCAGACTGCAACGGCGGCGTCAAGTCATAAATGCAAAATCCCCGACTTTTTTACGAGCCGGGGCATTTTGCAATGGACAGAAAGGAACCGCATGAACAGTGAGTGAGGCTGCTCGGTTATAAGTATAGGGATGTAATTTTTTTGTTTGCCCTTTTGACGTGGGTTTTTAAGTGTGGTATCATAAATGCGTTGCAGAATCGCTGCAACAGTTAATTGAAAGGAATTAAATGTTCTTGATTGAAAAGTTTATTGAAGAAGCAGATGACTTGGAGTTGGACTTGTTAATGCCAACAAACCTTGCCCTGCTGGACGAATACTATTTTGCCATGGAAGCGGTCAGCGACAACGGAAATTGGCTTGGCTACATTGTATTGCCCGATGACCGTGAGGTTGCCGTTGCATACAATGCTGCCACCGGAGCGACTAAGTACCGCAAAGACAGCGATGCTTACAAGCAGTACACCATTGACGCCAAGAAAATCTTTCCGTCAGATTCATGCTCGGTGGACACGCTTAGCGCCCTTTTGGTGTTGGCGGAGGCCAACGGTTGGGACAACGAGTGAATTACTTTTACGAGCAAAACCACGAATGGTTAATCACCGCCTACGAAAAACAAGGGTTTAACTACAAAGAAATTGCAGTAATGTTCGAAGGCCCGTTGATGCCCGTTGAGGCATTTGAGATGATGAATCAATTTTGCAATGCGGTTCCTATGTGGCAAGCAGTTCAGCACGCCCTTGAGGTTGAGGGCTCGGAGCCAGAAGCAGCAACGCCTTCTTATGAGGTTCGTCTTATCAACAAGGAATCAAAGCGGGTTGTTGTTACGATTATGTGGGAATCCGAGTCGGTCAATATTTGCAAGGCTGACTTCAAGGCTCGCAAAGTTAAGACGCATTCGCTATACGCCGAAATTGACTTGGCCGAAGACGAAGACGTTGAAGAAGTAAATCTGTCGGCTCTTGCCGCGGCAGGTGCATTTAGGGTAATTGACATTTACCCCGTTGATGAGGTAAAATTGGAAGACACAAACAGAGAGGAGCAATAAATGCAGTTCGGAGGACACAATTGGGTTGAAAGTGAAAAGGGTAGTTCGCTTTATGGACAGATTATTAGTGAATTGCGCGTTGGGGGCGTTAAGTTAACGGCGGTTTCGGTTGCCGATTCAGCAATGGCATCGGACAACTACTACGAACTTATCGAAATGCCGGGCGGTCTCGAAGTTTACGTTTGCATTTCCGAGAGCCACATTGCCAATTTGCTTGTTGAATGCGCCGACGATTATTCCCGCGGTTACACGTTTGGCGTTTTTGTTGGCAGTCTAATGACGAACGTGTTTCATCAACTAATGGCGGAGGAGCAGTGAGCATTAGCCACGACAGCACTTCCGCTGAAATTGCGGAGGCGCGTGAACGGTGGCGTGCTTTGGCAATTATTGACAAGTCCATTCGTGACGATAAAAACGTCGTGGACGAACTTACTTCTCACTTTGTTGGGCGCAAACTTATTGAAGCGCTGACGGGTGAAGAGGTAATTTTAAGCAAGCGTGCGCGTCGTCAGGACCCCAGCAAAATGCTCCCTGATTGGGGCAAAGAAAACGCCGGGAAGGAAATGACTTCTTACGAGATTCAGGATTCTCTCGGAGTGGTTTATTCGGTGGTTGTCAAGTTGCTCAAAAACACGGATTACTTTATCAAAATCAAACGCGGTTTTTACCGTGTTGTTGATGGAGCCGGCGAGCGAGAAGCGGCAAAAACAATGCGCAAAAAGATTGACGGACCTGCTACACTGATTTAGTAACCCGACAAGGTATACGTCTAGCGGGGCACTTGAGTTTGGAACGACTCAGGTGCCCCGCTTTTGCTATTCAATAACCTTTGCGTCCATCACAAGTCCCTTGGCCCAGGTCGGAGTCATGCCGTCGCCCATTTCGCCAATTGAACGTGCAAACAAATTGCGCGCAATGTCTATTTGATTCTCTTTAAGGTTTAATTCCCGATTAAGGATTACAGCCATAAAAGCCGAGCCGATAAGGTTAGCCTGCTGCTCTTCAAGGGCAACAATACGCTTTTGCAGGTCGAATTTTAAAAGAAATTCCAGCGACTTTTGGTATCGCTCCCATGCACGTTCAAGAACTTCAATAAGCGCGCGTGTGTGCTCAATCCCCGTTTTGTCGGTGATTTCTAAAATGCCGTTAAGTTCCTCTAACTTCTCTTCGAGTAGCAGAGACCATTGCTTCATCTTACCGGCCAGTACAAAGGCTTCTACCTCCGGTGGGCGGATGGGTTCAGGTTCTCCCAGCCGCTCGGTTAGCGTAGCAAACTCACGTTTCATTTGCACCTGTACGGCGCCTTTAACGTGGGTGGGCGTTGAGCCACCGTGCCACTTGCAGCGACCTTCGCCAAGGTGCGATGTTCCCATCCCCATTTTTTTTCCACAATAACGAGTAATCCCAAGTTCTTTGAGTTCCTTGCTACGAAGCCTGGCCCCGCATTTACCCTCAATGGGCTTTGCGGAGCCAGGAATCTTTTGGTCTGGAAAATTATCTTCCCAAAGCATTTCGTCTTCAGTCATAAATTGCCTTTACGCCCGGTGTTGTTGCGTTTAATTGCGTTGCTTCTCGGATTGGGCCAATGTACCAAGTATCTGGCTTTTTGCTTTGAGAACTTGGATGCCGTTTCATGCTTCGCTTGCGGCGGAGTGCGTGGTAAAATTTCATACTACCTGCTTTTTTTTAGATTGTTGTTCGGATTTCTTGCGTCGGTAATCAGCAATGTATTCACGGTGGGCAGCCTTGCATTCTTCGCAAGCGAGCGTTAGGCGTTTCATGTGCAATTGGTACCCGCGTTCTTCGCCGTGAGGGATTGGAACACTTAGTTTGGTTTTAACTTTTTGCGCCTCACGAGAAACCTGCCGGTTCATGGTTCGGTCAAAAAACGGTTGTGCTATCCCCTGAGCCCGGCGCATAGCAAAACGCTCCTCTTCCCTGGTGCCCGCCCAAAAACCGTAATGCTCGATTTCCATGGCTTGCTTAAGGCATTGAGTGCTTACCGGGCAAGTATCGCAAAGCAGATAGCATTCCCAGTCGGGTTGTTCCTGGAAAAAATCCAGTCCGCTATTCCGACACGCTGCGTCGTCTTGCCATTCAACGTCACGAATAGGATTCATTCGCAAACCTCAAGCCACTCGTCGGGCAATGACCAGTCCTCGGGAGAACCAAGGCGCACCATGTGCGCACACGGGTCACTTCCTTCGTCCCACGCTTTTTTTTCTGTTTCGTGCATTGGGTAGCAGTCGTGAGTATTGCAAAATTGCGGAGAGCAATATCCATTTTTGACACCTAAATTATACCATTCTTGAAAATTCATTGTCGTTCCTTTCATTAAAAACAATCCGTGTCTGCTGACCATTCGGGCAAAAACCCCCCGTTGGCTTTATAAACGTTTACTGCAACTGCGTCTTGCTCAATGCCACTCGCATATTGAGCCTCTTGCGCGTACTTTAGGCCACCGTAGTGCGCCCAAATATAATTCAAGAACTGGTAAAGCCCTCCCGCTTCTCCGTAAGAAACGGAGTTAACGTGATTCCTTGATTCGTGGTATCTTATGCAAGCAAAGGTCGCTTGGGCTGAGAGCAAAAGCGAGGCAATTGGGCTTGCTGTTGTTGGCCAGTAGGCCGTTGAATCTGTTGTTTTTGTGTCCCATTTGATTCCAGCGCTAAGCGGTCTTGGGGACGGTTTTGTTGTTGTGGTAACAACCGTGGTTGTTGTTGTAATTGTTGTTGTGGTGATTTCTGCATCTTTACTAATTGTACCAGAATGGGTACCGTTAATGCAAATCACTGAGGTGAAAAAAATCACCGCTACTAGGTATTTCATTGCAGCCTTTCTCTAGCGGCGCAGCGAATATTTTTCACTGGCCCAGAGACGCCGGTAGAGTATTTAATTGCTGCCTCTACCGCGCCGTCAAGAACGTCTGAATTGAACTCTTGGAAACCTTCAAGGTAACCAAGTGCGTAAGACGCCCCTGACCCAACCGCCATAAATGGCGACGTTATTTCTAAAACCGAAAGGTCGTTTTGTATAACAATTAACGGCTTTTTTGGCCACGCGCAAATAATCTCCATATCAAGCAAGGAGGGTTCTTCGGCCATGGTTTTTTTTAGCAAATCCACAATAATTTGTGGTGTGCAATTTTTAGATTTGAGACTTGAAATTAGATTGATGACTCGCCAAGAACCGGCAATTCCAACAAGTCCATTGCCCGCGTGCTTTATGACCTTGGGCGTGTTGACTTCCACGATAATGTCGCCACCGGACGCGCCGGAATCAAACGACATAATGCAATTTTTCTTGTCAGCATATGCTACTACAACGCTCATCAGTCCCACACGCCGTCAAAAAGGAACTGACGGTCACGAACAATACGGTTCGGCCAATCAACGCCCTGAATTCGGTCCCCTCGAAAACGCTTGACATGAAGCATGGTCGGGTCAACCTCGTCCTTGTAAAGAGAAATGCCCGTCTCCGGCCAAGCCATCCAACGCTGCGAACCCATTGGGGTCAACTCACGGTCGCCCTTGACGCCCTTAGCGGCGTGGTGCTCCATGACAAGGGCAAACTCGTACTTGGTACGTAGTTTATCCAAAACAGCCATAGCGCCATCAGCGGAGTCTTCGTACGTCTCGTTTGCGCCCCGTCGATACATCTTGTAAATTGGCCCAATGCAAACCAACTCGGGCCGGTGAGCAGCAATTTCCCTTTGGAGTTCGGCCAAGTCAGACAACTTGCGGATTTCGATGCCACCGGGACGACGAAAAAACTTCAGGCGGTTTTCGTCAAAGTTATCACCCATCCGCTCACGAAGCATGTTCATGTAAGGCACGCCCGTTTGAGTAATTGCTTGAGTCGGGTTTTCAAGGTCAACAATCAAAGCACGAATTGGAGGTATCTCTCGATGGCTAAAAGGGTGCATACCCTGAGAAGAAGCCATAGCAATGGTGCGCAAAATCATTGATTTTCCCGCGCCTTCCTCAGCAACAATTATGGTTCGACTTTCACGTGTCATCATTCCGGGAATGACAATCGGGGCAATCGCATCAGCGTTACGTTCCAACTCGGTCATAGTCATAGACTCGGGTTCGGATGACCTAACGGTTCCCACTTCACCCGTAAACTTTGTAACGGTTTGAGCCACCTCGTAAGGGTCGCCACCGGTGCGAATACCGTCAGCAGCCTCTTCAAGGTCTTTAAGTAAGTTTCGAGCAGAAGCGTGTTTAGCAACAATGGTTCCGTATTCCAAGGCGTTTGCCGCCGAAGGGGTGTTGAGCGCCATGTTAACCAAACGTTCAATAAGCGTACTGTCATTTAATTCCGCCGACACCGTAACCGCGTCCGCCTTTACCCCTGACGTAAACAAGTTGCAAATGGCACCAAAAACCGAGCCGTGCAAAGGGCTGTAAAAATCCTCTGCCCTGCAAGCATCGACAGCGCTAATAATTGCAATAGGTGAAAGCATCATTGCCCCAAGCAAAGCCTCTTCCGCCGCCAAATCGTGGGGGATTTTCTTTTCAGTCATAAAATCCTCTCTGTCCGTTACTTCAACCAATAATCGCCGGCTTTACGTTGCCCCTGTGCGTCCAGAGAATACGTTGAGCCGTCGGAATCCACCAACGCTCCTTTAGAGTTGGTAGGACGAGTATAACCGTATTTGGCAGGGTTGTCAAACTGACGCTCCAACGAGTTGCCATCCACCCAACCGCCACCGCTGTCGTAGGCATCGTAAACGGCTGCCGCCGTTTTCTGGTCCGCCGTCAACTCTTCGGATACATCAACGGCGCTCTTGTTGTCAATCCACTCTCGCCAGCGCTCGGCGTGGCCAAAAAACGTTTGACCGTAAATTGTGTATGCGGGGTCTTCGCCCTTGCGGCTGGCCGCATAATTCTGTGCTGCCTGAAGAAGAAGTGCCGGACTAATGCCGCGGGCCACGGTAGCCTTGTACTTATCAAAAGCACCGCTCTTGGAATCGTGACGTGGATAGAACTTCCACATCTCCTCAAAAGCATCCGGGTATTCCGCCCGTGGTTTGCGATTTTTCTTAGGCGTATCAACCGATGGGGATATTGTATTTATATTATTATTAATATATATATACCCCTCCTCACTGGTGACGACCCCCCTCCTCACTGGTGAGGACCCCCCCTGATTTGGTACGGCGGGCCAAAGGTAATAGATGTTGCCCACCTGCCGGCCCTCAGAAAAGGCATGAGCAATGTTGATTGCTCCAACATCTCGCAATTCGTAAACCGTACGTTCGGCGGTGCTATCGCTAACGTCAAGCAACGTTGCAATGGAGCGGTGGCTAGTCCCCGGAATGCTCAAAGTCCCGTTCAAAGCACCACGCATGTACGCCCACAAGCGAACCGCCCTGCTCGATAGAGTGGGGTGCGCAAGAATCCAAATTGGAATTCCAATAGACGTTTCACCCGTAATGTCCCCCACCAAAGTGTTACTTCCAAAGGACAGAGACGCAACTATTTGCTTCCCGTCTTGAGAGTAACGCTCCGGCTGTTGTGTGCTGTCCGTTCGTTTTGTCATAGGGTTCAAGGCTACAGCACAAAAGTATTCTTGTCAACATCATCAATTAAACATTTGTTCTGCTATAATGGCAACCAAGAGAAAGGTTGCTTATGGCAAGAAAAACAGCAAGCGGTCGTGATGCGCTTGAATTAGTAATGGCTCAGATTGACAAGGACTTTGGTGAGGGTTCAATTGTACGACTTAGTAACGATAAAGTAGTACCAGTTGAAGTTATCTCTACGGGCGTTTTGCCGCTTGACATGGCCCTTGGCGTTGCGGGATTGCCGCTCGGCCGCATTGTAGAATTTTACGGTCCGCCATCTTCAGGCAAATCAACGCTTGCGATGCACTCTATTGCAGAAGCGCAAAAGCGGGGAATGATTTGTGCGTACATTGACGCCGAACATGCCATTGACCCTATTTACGCCAAAGCATTGGGCGTTAATCTAGACGAACTGCTTTTGTCTCAACCCAGCACGGCCGAAGAGGGCTTGGAAATCACCATTCGTCTTGCTGAAACCGGTATGGTTTCTTTGATTGTTGTTGACTCCGTTGCCGCTTTGACCCCTCGTGCCGAGTTGGAGGGCGAAATGGGTGATGCGAATGTTGGCCTTCAGGCACGTTTAATGGGCAAGGCCCTTCGAAAGTTGGCCGGCCCCGCATTTGACAACAACACGCTGGTTATTTTTATCAACCAGTTGCGTGAATCCATTGGCAAAATGTACGGCCCTTCAGAGTACACCCCTGGTGGTAAGGCGCTTCCTTATTACGCCTCAGTTCGCTTGGACATTCGACGTATTAAAACAATCACCAAGGGAGATGAAGCCACGGCAAACCGGACCAAGGTAAAGGTCGTGAAAAACAAGGTTGCGGCGCCATACCGTCAAGCCGAATTTGACCTCGAATATGGAGTGGGTGTTCCAAAGGCAAACGCTCTTATTGACTGCGCTACCGACGCGGGCGTTTTGCAATCTCGTGGTGCTTGGATTTATTACGATGGCGAGCAGTTTGCCAACGGGCGCGCCAAGGCTAAAGCCAAGATTGAAGCCGACCCCAAGTTGTATGAAGAGTTATACAACCGCGTTATTTCGCTAATTAACGTTGTAAATGTAACGGAGGTGGAAGATGACTGAAAAAAACGCCAAGAAGAACAACGAGAGCCGGGTAGCGGAAGCAATCCATATGTGGTATTTAGGCCATTCCTACGGGCCAAGTTACCGAGACATTTCCCGCATTACTGGAATTTCTTTGGGAACTGTTTTTAACGTTTGCAAAGACCTTCGTGAGTCTGGTATTATTGAACTAAATGAAAAGGTGGCAAGGTCCATCAAATTGAAAGGAACAAAGTGAATAAAGTAAAGGTAATCCCAGTATGGGATATGAGTAACGATGAGTGGCTAGAGGCCCGCAAGGGCGGAATCGGCGGCTCGGACGCTGGAACCATTGTGGGCGTTAACAAGTACAAATCCGCTTACGCTTTGTGGGGTGAAAAGACCAACATTGTGCCTACGGAGTTTAGCGGCAATGACGCTACGGATTGGGGCCACGATTTGGAACGCCCTGTAGCAATTAACTACGCCCGCGCTCACAACAAGGCGGTTGTCGAGTGGCCCGTAATTTTGCAGTCTCTCGAAGAGGGGCGTGAGTTTATGTTTGCCAACCTTGACTTTCTTATTGTTGAACCCAGCGATGAATTCCCCGCCGGCAAGGTGCAGACGTGGCGCTTTGCCACCCCGCCGCCTAACGTTTTGGGCATTCTTGAGGTCAAGACAACGGGCATTGCAAGCCCCGGAAACGCGTTTGCTTGGGCCAACAACGGAATTCCCGACAGTTACCGGTTGCAGGGCTATCACTACGGTGTTGTTGCTGGTTTTCAGAAAACGCCTGTTGTTGTTTTTGCCGCCCTTGTTGCGGGTCAGGGATTGCAGGTTCGTGAAATGGAGTGGAACCAAAACATTGCCGACAACCTGATTATTGCAGAGGCGGAGTTTTGGGACCAAGTTACCTCGTTGGTTGCTCCCCCCACTGACGGCAGCGAAGCCACGGAGGCGGCTCAACGTCAGCGGTATCCTCGCCACGAAGAGGGCAAGGTCGTAAGCGCGGAAGCGGACCTTCTTGCTTTGATTGAAGAGTTTGAAATTGCCAAAGAGGCCGCTGACGTTGCCGATTCCAAGCGCAAGGCTTTGCGTGCTCAAATTGTAGAGTTGGTGGGCGATGCCGAGTCGGCAAAATACAATGACAAGGTTTTGTTGACGTACCGCGCAGGCAAGGAAGTTGAAAGCCTCGACTCGGACCGCATTAAAAAGGAAGCCCCAGAAATCTGGGAGCAGTACAAGAAGGTCCGTCCCGGCGCTCGTACACTGCGAATTGCAAAGTAATGGCTCCGCACGTACTGGTACACATTCTTGTTCGCAACGGGGAAGGGACTTTGCCTCTTTATCTTAAGTGCCTTGAGGCGCAGGACTACCCCAAAGAGGACATTACTCTTTACATCCGAACCAATGACAACACGGATAACACGGAGAGCATTCTTTGGGATTGGCTTGAACCGCTAGAAACCGAATATCGCAATGTTGTTTGGGACCCAACTTCCGTCACCATGGGCGGCGAAGAAAAAGTCAACAACCATTATTGGGATGGCAAGAGGCTAGACCTTATCCGGCATTTGCGGGACAAGGGGTTTTCAAAAGCGCGGGATTACAACTGTGATTTCTACTTTACCTGTGATGCTGACAATTTTATTGTTCCAAGCACGCTTAGTTCTTTGGTCGAAACAGGGTTGCCGGTTGTTGCGCCAATGTTGCGTTACGCCGTTAATCAGAATGAAAACATTAACGTACCAAGTGAAATTCTAAAGTGCAGCGATTACACAAGCGCTAATTTTACCAACGTAGTGACACCATACGGTGACGTACAAAACAATCTTGACGGCGGCGAAGAGAGGTTTCCTGATGGGTATATGGACCTTTTGAACCGGAGCAACCCCGGGTTGCACCCCGTTGATTTGGTTCACTGTTGTTATTTGGTAAACCGTGAGGTGTTCCGCCGAGTGTCGTATCAAAACGGCGTTGGCGGTGGATACGATTACATAATCTTGGCGTTTAATTTCCGGTACAACGGAATCCAACAGTGGCTTGACAATCGAATTAATTACGGTTGCTTTACTCTTTACAACAGCGATAAAACGGCAACCCATTACATGAAGCAACTTGAGCAAAACGAGTTGCCTGAAGAATGGCGTAAAAATAATTCCGCTGCTGGCTTGACTTTACCGGTTTTGTCTGATACAGTGGTATCACCTCAAACGAAAGGAAAGTAAATGAAGAGTGAATCAATCACAAATCTAGCAGTAGCGCTTGCTGGCGCTCAGGGAGAGTTCTCGGCCGTCCCCAAGGGGGCGGACAACCCATTCTTTAAGAGTAAGTACGCAGCATTGCCTGATGTAATCGCCACGGCAACCCCTGTCTTGGCTCGACACGGTTTGGCCGTTTCCCAGTTTATTGATTCGGACGAAATTGGCGACCTGCTTACCACGTATCTGCTGCACACCTCGGGCGAGTTTATTAGCCACTCGATGCGTTTGCACGTTGCGAAGTCCAACGACAGTCAAGCACTTGGTTCGTCTGTGACCTACGCGCGGCGTTACAGTTACATGAGCGCCCTTGGTTTGGTTGCAGATGTTGACGACGACGGCAACGCTTCTTCGGCTGCTTCGGCGGTTGCGGCGAGCAAGCGTGCGTACACTCCGCCCGCACCTCAGCAGTCGTTGGATTCCAAGGTTGCAGCCGCCGCAGGTCAGCCCGCGCCAGCAGCGCCGGCAGGGATGGCCACCGAAAAGATGACTCGAATGATTTGGGCCATTTGCCACAAGACCCTTAACTTGAATGATGCGCAGCAGTTTGCCACCATTGCTGAAGTTATCGGGCGACAGATTAACGACCTTACCAAGTTGACTTTTGACGAGGCTAAGAGCGTTATCGAACACCTACAAACTCTTTAACAGAAAGGAATTACCATGTCATCAACCATTACCATTACAGGCAATATCACCCGTGACCCCGAACTTAAGTTTGGAAACAGCGGGGTGGCCACTGTACGCTTTGGCGTTGCCGAGACGTACAAGTCCAAGGACAAGGAACACACCAGTTTTTACGACGTAGTTGCTTTTGGCAAGAACGCCGAAAACGTGCACGCTTCTCTTGTAAAGGGTTCGGGCGTTATTGTCAAGGGCCGGCAAGAGGTTCGTGAATACGACCGCAACGACGGCTCCAAGGGGACCAGCGTTCAAGTTGTTGCCGACGAAGTAGGCGCTTTGTTGCGATTTGCCACGGTTTCAATTCAGAAGAACGAGCGTTCCGCTCCGGCCAACGCGCCCCAGGAAAACCGCCCGCCCGCTAATGGTTACGTCTGGGACGAAGAGCAGTTCTAGGCTGAATTATGTCCGATTACTCCGCTCCGCTTACCTACAGCAACATTGAAAACTCTGTCTTGCGCGCAGTTGAGCGCATGGAAGAACTAACCAAAGTTTTTGCAGGTACAGCGGACGAGTACGGCAAGGCGGAGGCAGCATTTAAGTCAGCCTACGCTAAAAGCCGTCTAAATGCCCGTGTCGGGGGAGTTTATGAGGGAATCAAGGTAACCTCTGATATGGCCGAAGATGTTGCTACGGTCAGCACAGAGGTCGAGCGATTCGCCATGGAAGCGGCAAAGGCAAAAAATGATTCTACTCGTCAGGCGCTTATGTCTGTACGCAGTAGGTTGGAAGTGCTCCGAAGCCTGATGGCTTCTTACCGAGACTAGGAGGCTTTATGTACGAAGAAGAATTGCAGAAATACATCACAACGTTGGAGGCGAAGGTCGAAAGACTACACATCCAAATTGAGACGCTGCAAGCCGCTTTGCGGGAATCACACCGCTTAAACGCTATTCTTGATTCGCAGCAACAGCACATAGATTTGTAATTGAAGCGCAAAAAGCCCCTCGTTGCCCGTAAGGGATTACAGCGAGGGGCTCCTTTGCGTCAAAATAGCAGTCTAAAAAACAAAACGGGGCTAACAACGAATACATCGCTGTCGCCCCGGTCGAAAAAAATGAAAGAAGCGTACAAAGAAAGGCGACCGTTTGTGGCTGCGTTTCTTGACGCTAACCCGGAATGCCAAGCACGCTGGGATAATAACTGCTCAAATCGCTCTGTAGACGTCCACGAGGTCACCCCTCGTGGTGTTGGGGGTGCTATAGTGAGTGATGAAACAGACCAGTTTATGGCCGTGTGCCGCTACTGCCACACCATGATAACTGATAACCCCGCAGAAGCGCATAGAAGAGGATTTAGAAAATGGTCATGGGAACAGTAAACCATATTGTAGAAGTAGTGCTGGAAAAGGGTTCGTACAACACTTTGTGCACTTGCTATTGGAGTGCAAAGTTTCCTGCCCGTTTGAAGGCGCTTGAAGCGTCCCACCGTCACGTTTCTGAGTCTTTGGGTGCGTATGCCTCAGGCGTTTGATTTCACAGAGTTTGAAATCTACCAGTTTATTAGCGTGTTGGCTGACGAACGCCCGGATTTTTACAATTACGCTGCGTGCAAACAACAGGGTTTTGCGGCGTATTTTCCCGAACGAGGGCAATCGGCAAAGATTAAAAAGGCTGTTGCCACTTGTCAGTTTTGTCCCGTTCAATACGAGTGCTTTGAATACGCCATAAACACGCAAACCGAAGACGGCGTGTGGGGCGGAAGCACGCCCAAAGAAAGGTCACAGTGGATTCAATCCGGCGTCAGCGTAGAGGAATCTTGGCTAAGCCTGCAATCAAAAGAGTGAAGAAGGCGTTTCTACTTGCTTTCTTAGTTTTTCTAATTCTTTAATACGCTTTACGTACTCGGGTTCATACCGGCAAGTAACGTGGACTTCATCAAATTGAGCGTAAAAGCCCTCAATTTGTTGAGGACACAAATCACCACAAACAATGCAAGGAACCCAGGTGTACTTTTCGCCTCGGTTCTTTCGCAAATTAATTTGACGCGCTACGTCAACGTTTTGTGGCGTCTTGTTTCGCTTCATAGAATCTGTAGGTCGCTCCATCCAAACGGGCCGCAGTCAGCACCGACCAACAATGATAGCATGCCCGGAGGGCAGTTAACGCCGGCCGTGCTTGTAATCCAGTGGGAGCCCCCATCGGCGGCGGGCGCCATAAAGACTTGACGCCCGGTGGCGCTAGAAGAAACAAAGTGGTGCAAGTGCCCGCAAAAAAGAATCTGGGCTTTGGAGACGGGTTGGTTTCCCATAACTTGACCCTGCCACCACGACTCAATTTTTCCAATGCTGCCGTTAGTTTTGACCCAGTTTTTACTACTGCCGTTTCGGAATGTGTGTCCATGGGCAAAAGCACAAATAACTCCGGCAATGTCCAGAGTCATCGTAAGGTCTTCTGAGATGGCCCCAAACGGGATGCTTACGTTAGCGTAACGCTCCGGGTTGTGCTTGCAAATCTCCGCAACGCCATCAAAAATGGCAAGGTCGTCGTTGTCGGTCCATGAGGTGAAAGCCTTGCCAAAAGCGTTTCGGTTTTCTCCGTGGTTTCCGGGCACCGCGCCCAAAACAACATTGTAACCGGCGTCAACCAAAAGGTCAACGTGACGCATTATAAGCCTTCGTGCAATTCGCATTTGCTCACGACGGTCTAAATCAGTATTGGCCGTTTGCATTGCGTAGTGTCCCGCGCATTGCTCGATAAGGTCACCCAAACCGACAAGGTACACCGTGTTAATAACGTGGCCCAACTTTTTTAAGTCCTTAAGGCGAGCCATTGAACGGTCTTGGAAAATAACAAGACGGTCAACAATAAGTTGACTTCCTCCGCCCTCCATTTTTCCCATCTGCCAATCGGCTAAAAGAAGTAGCATGGCTTTTTCGCCAGTGGGCAGAGTGGGCTTAGCAGGCTTCTTGTTCTCTATAAATTTACAAAGGGCCGTAAGGTCGTCGTAATCAACTTCTAGCGGCTCAAGGCGATGGCGATAAAACTCGCTCATGTCGATTTTGCTTTTAGAGGCCATAGCAGATACATTCTTTCTTGCGGTGCCTAAGCACGGCGGGGTGTTTGGCATCAAGACCACGTTTCTGAATAAAACGGGTTATAGATGCTGCGTCAATAGACGTTTCGGCAAGTGCCGCCTCTGCCTTTTCACGGTCTTCTTTTTCAAGCCGTTGAATAAGTTGACCGGCGATACAAGGACGCTTGGGCTTTTCAAAAAACTCTGATAAATCTGGTTTAAGCACGACATGGCTCCTTTCAGAATCTATAAGAGTATACCACAAATTAGCCCAAGGGGAACGATGGTTGACGGATAATACACTGCCGCTCTTTGGAGCGCACCTTGGTCTTGGTTGAATCAAGGTTTACGGCGCTTGAAGGCTCGCCCATCCAAGAATAAATCCAAACACCGGGCTGGTACAAAGAAGAGTCAATCGCGGCTTGATAAAGGCCAGTGCCAGTGCGGACAATTGTGCTCGTGGGGTCTCCGGTTCCGCGCGTATAAGTATACGTAACCAAAGTCGTGGAATTATCGTTGCCGTTAATTTGAAGGCCGAGAAGAACAACGTCGGGGTCAACAATGGTTCCGCCAAAAGAGGTAAAAGGCTCGCCTGTTGTCAATACAACGTCGGTCCCTTGCTCGTATTCGTTTACTGTAACTGGGTACATTATTGCTCCTGAACTAAATCTTTGCTATACAGTGGGGCTGCGTAATCTGCTCCAACGACACAAGCCGAAGCATCCTTGCCATAAATCTTTGCCGACCCGTCCACCGGCCAAACAAACGCCGAAGCGTCTTTGCCGCAAACAAATGCCGAAGAATCTGCCGCGCACACCTTTCCAGGTTGTGGCGTTAAATAAACATACGTTGGGCTTGTATACCATGTTAATGGTAACCCATAATAACCTTGGTTAAAAGACGTTGGCATTTTATTGAGTCGGCTGAGTATCGTCTGTTGGGTCGGAAAAGTTAGTCCCGTCATAAGTCCAACCGACCAAAGGCGGGGAAGTCAAATTGCTAACGTCAACAATGTGCGCAGATTGAGTAAATGACGGGGACAATGAAGGGTCGGTGTTTAACACAAGCGTTACGTTTCCGTTTGTGTCTACAAAAGCAAGCGTGGACATTAGTTGTAAACCTCGTTAGTAGTTGTTCCGACATTTGTGTTTGTTGCAAAACTGCGACCAGCGCCCCA
>Ga0316217_10002728_pt1 | contig 20929 bp, 13 predicted proteins | sample 1anoAmetaG_FD_203633 | JGI IMG/M metagenome (GOLD analysis project Ga0316217, IMG submission 203633) | Freshwater microbial communities from Trout Bog Lake, Wisconsin, USA - 1anoA | ecosystem: Environmental > Aquatic > Freshwater > Lake > Hypolimnion/Profundal zone | place: USA: Wisconsin...
TGAGGCGGAGATGTCGCTGGACAACACGGCGGCCAAACAGGAGTTGTTGCAATCTTTCTTCCATGCGGCGAGATTGAAGGTCTGAAGTTATTTACATTACTTTCTCAAAGACCAGTAATCATGGTCTATCAGGGGTCTAATGACCTTTAACAGGGGTCTATTTATCGTTAACATGCCTCTATTTCAAGCTATTTCTAGGCTCCAAGTGGGTTTTGCCGCTTATTTTGGATGTTCCCGGAGCAAAATCCCAGCCCAACGGCCGAAGTTTCCATTCAAACGGATGGATTCAGGGGCACTCAGGGTCAAGTCCAAAATCGTCTGTAAATGTCCAGCGGCCTTGCCCCAAGCCGCAGCGTTATTTTTCAATTGACACACGATTAGTCTCATGTATTATGGCATTGAGTAGACTAATCGGCTGAGGGTTGGCACAACGCAAGCCACGGCCCACGGAGCGAGTCATCATGCCACAGCGACATGCCGATCGACATCGTGCGGTGGCTTTTACGCTGGTCGAACAGCCTGCGGTGAGCATGAGGAAACGCACCGCGTTTACTCTAGTCGAACTGCTGGTGGTGATCGGCATCATTGCGGTGCTTATCTCCATATTGATGCCCGCCCTGCAAAAGGCCCGGCGACAAGCGCGGCAACTCCTGTGTGCCAGCAACCTGCGGCAGATCGCCACCGGGCTGATCATGTATGCCGGGGATAATGGCGGCTTTCTGCCATTTGATTTTAACAAGAACGGCGCCAACAACGATGATGGCACCGGTGGTTCCTGGGAATTCATCGCCCGCAGTTATGTGGGGCTAAGCAATATTACCGATCCGAAAAACAATGATGCCTTGAAGATTACCGCCGGCACGAATTTCGGGCCGATGCAATGTCCCGAGATGGATATGAGTTCCAGCTATTCAGCCGTCCAACAAGGATGGAAAGACACGACCTACGCCATGGTCTATTACCGCTGGTATAACGTTGCCACCGGCGCCAACGGCAGCGAGATGCCCAATTTATTCGTCACCGGCACACCGGGTGAGAATCAGACGCAGTTTCCCGGTTATGCCCCGACCTACCCCAACACCGGCGGGGGAACGCCGCCCAATAATATCATCGACTGGGTGCAGCCTTTCCCGCGCCTGTCGGCGATGAAAGCGGCCAGCGAAACGCTCCTGCTGTTTGAATCGATGCCATCGGCGTCGGGCACCAATCCCGAGTTCGTGGGCCGGGCGATCGGCGTCAGCGGCTTGCCCGGAACCGGATCCAATTATTCCTACGTCATGGCCGGGCCATCGGCAATCGACCAGCGCACGCCGGACACGATCATCTGGCATTCGCAGACGGGCATGCTGAACTTCGCCATGGCCGATGGTCATGTGGATTACTTGCAATGCAGTTCCACCGCTGCTTATGTGGACAACCATAATGGGCAGATGTGGGGCAAAATGTGGTCGTATACCAAACGGCAGCAATAACGGCGGTGCGATCATCGTGTGCTATGAATGGAGTTGGCATGAGCAATTGGGTCCGCGGGCGTTTTACCGCCGTTATGGTGGCCGGCGTGGTTTGGTTCTTGGCGGCCGGCACGGTATCGGCGGCGGTTACTTTGCCGCCGGTGTTCAGCAGCCACATGGTTTTGCAGCGCGAAATGCCGGTGCCGGTGTGGGGCATGGCCGATGCCAATGAAAAGGTAACGGTGAGTGTCCGCGATCAGCAGAAGGTGGCCACGGCCGATGCCCAAGGCAAATGGATGGTTAAGCTGGACCCGCTGGCGGTGGGCGATGCGGCGACACTGACGGTGGCCGGGTCCAATACGATCAGCTTGACCGATGTGCTGGTGGGCGAAGTATGGGTTGGCTCGGGGCAATCCAACATGGATACCAGCGTGGGCGTTTATATTAACAGCAAGCTGGCGCCACCAGGGGCGGATAATGCCAAAGGCCCGTCCGTGAAGGATGCGGTTAATCCCTATCATATCCGTGATGAAGCCCTGGCCGAGTTGGCGCGCGGCACCTATCCGCAACTGCGGCTCATTCGCAGCGGTGATGCCCATGGCTGGGTGGTGGCCAATCCGAAAACCACCGAGTCCTATTCCGCGCCGCTGTTTGTTTTCGGCCAGCGGTTGCAGAAGGAACTGGATGTGCCGGTGGGAGTGATGTTTGGCGCGGTGGGGGCTACCAGTTCCGAACAGTGGATCAGTAGAGAGGCCTATCAGTCCGACGATGCTTGCAAGCAAGCCTTGGCGAAGTTTGCGGCGACCTATTCCTTTGACGCCGAGCAACAGAAATATGCAGCGGACTTGGCCGCTTATAACAAATGGGCGGCAACCACGCAGGCGACACCGCAGCCGGGCACGCACGCGCTAGCGCCGGCCAAGCCCCGGCCGCCGGCGCATCCCGGCGCGGTCACCCGCGATCTAACCCTGCCGAACAAAAACATCGGCGATCTCTATGAACTGCACATCCGCCCGTTTATTCCTTATGCGATTCGCGGTGTGTTGTGGGACCAGGGCGAAGGCGACACGGGCATTTTCGGTTTGAATCAATATCCGCTGATGGGGGCGCTGATTCGCGGCTGGCGCAAGGATTGGGGCCAGGGCGACTTCCCCTTCCTCTACGTGCAGAAACCCAGCGGCGGCGGGTGTGCCTGGGATGCGAATGACCCGGTGACCAAATTAGCCGCCGATCCTTTTGAACCGTTGCCCAAGCGTGTGCCACTCACCAGGGACGGCTTGCTGCGCGAGACTTATCTGCAAATCACCCAATACCCGAACACCACCATGGTTACCGCCAGCGATTTGGGAGGCGGCACGCATCCGGTCAATAAGTTTGGCTACGGCAGCCGCGCCGCTCGCGTGGCGCTGGGTGCCGTGTATGGACGCAAGATCGAATTTTATGGACCGATGTATGCCTTCTTTGCCATGGAAGGCGACAAGATGCGCATTCACTACACGCATGTGGGGCAAGGGCTGGCGTTTGCCGGGGGAGGGAAATTGCAGGGTTTCATGCTCGCCGGCAATGACCAGAAATTTGTCTGGGCCGTTGCGGTGATTGATGGCGATACCGTCTTGGTTTCGGCTGCCGGGATAAGCAAACCGGTGGCGGTGCGTTACGCTTGGAGCAAGTATTGCGCCTGGGCGAATCTGTTCAATAAGGATGGCCTGCCGGCGCAGGCGTTTCGCACCGATGATTGGCCGGCCACTGAATAAGTAACGATGAGCTAATATGAAGTATCTAACACGAATCGTCTTCACGTATGTTCTCCTCACTCTTTCCAGCGGAATTGCCCAGGCGCAACAGGCTTCCACCAAGCCAACCCCGCGCAAGCCCACCGATGCCAGCACGATGCTGGACGCCGCCGCCATGCCCGAGCGCGGCATGAAGCGCGAAAAACAAATTGAGGCACTGGTGAAAACCCAGAAAAATGCTCAACTCGTTTTTGTGGGTGATTCCATCACCGAGTTCTATGACCTGACCGTCTGGGGAAAGAATTACGGCAAATACCATGCTCTCGGTTGCGGCTTCAGTGGTGAAAACACCGAGCACATTCTGACGCATATCAACAACGGCGTCCTGGACGGACTCGATCCCAAGGTGGTCGTGCTGCTGATCGGCACGAACAATCTGGGTCACATCCCCGCGGAAAAACCGGAATGGGTGGCCGCAGGCATTAAGGCCATTGTCGAACTGCTGCATCAGAAATTGCCTAATAGCAAAGTGCTGGTGATGGGAATCTTCCCCCGCGGCAAAACGAGTGCTGATCCCCTGCGCATCAAGGTGGCCGCCGTGAATAAAATCATCAGCAATCTGGACGATGGCAAGGCTACGCGATTCATCGATATCGGCGCGAAATTCATTGCCGCGGATGGTTCGCTGCCGCAGAATTTGCTGGGCGACGGTTTGCACCCGACGGTCATCGGCGACCAGTTGTGGGCGGATAGCATTCAAGTGCTGCTAGAGGAAATGATGGGTGTCCCGACCGGTAATCCCCCGAAAGTCTGGCCCGCGCCGGCGGTGGCCATGACCGCCGATACCGTGGACAGCGACGATGCGTCCATCTACTGCAACCACGTTCCGGTTAAAGGTACGCTGCCCGAGGTGCGCTGCAAGAACCCCGTGACCGCCGGGAAGATCATGCTGTTTGCCCGCGGCGCCAAACCGGCGATTGATCTGCCGGTGCAGAATGACCGTGCCGCCGATATTGCCGCGGACTATGTAGTGAGTCTGGCGACGCATGACGGCGCGACCTTGCGGCAAGCCTCTGGTTCGGTTTCCCTGGCCGCCGGCAAGCCTACCAACATCGGCTATGCGCTGGACACCAGTGATCTCAAGTTTGGCGTTTATAGTCTGAACCTGCATATTACCGACGCCGGCCAGCCATTGACCGAGCGTGAATATTACTTCGGCGTGATTTCCAGCACGGTCATTTCCAAGTCGCCCGATGGCGGTTTTCTCTACGGGTTGGATCCTAATTTTGGCGGGGTGATTGGTCGGCCGCCGATTTTCGCCACCGATGCCGGTGCGCATATTATCCCCGGCCAGTGCGATCTGCTGCCGTGGATCGACGCCATGGGCGTGGACATCCTGCGCTGCGCCGGTTGTATCATCAGCCTCACCGATCAATACCATAAGGATAGACAGGAGTGGCCGGAAACGATCATGCCGACCCTGCGGCAACATGGGCTGCGGGTGATGGGCATGGTGGGGCCGCCTGCCGAGGGGTACAAGGCCGATGCGCTGCAACAATGGCAGACCTTTCTGGAAACGATGGCCGCCAAGGTGCCGGACATTATCTACTGGGAAGTGGGCAACGAACCGGACCTGGGTTATGGCGATGTGGATCAATATGTACAAAGATATGAGGATATCTACCGCACGCTCAAAAAAGCCAATCCCAAGGCCATGGTGATGAATGGCGGGATCACATTCTTTGGCGCCAATGGGCCGAAGAACTCCCGCCGGATTATCGAACTCATCAAACCGGAGTGTATCGACGTGCTGGCCTATCATGCCCACGGCCAGGGTGCCGACCAGGAACGCCACGTCTATGATTTAGCGCGCAAAGCGCTGGATGAAACCGGCAAGGCCGACAAGCCTCTGGCCGATACCGAGACGGGCATGTTCGTCGGCACCAAGCGGCAGGAGCAGACCCAAGCCAACATGGTGGTGCAAAAGCAGGTCTATGGCCAATCGGTTGGCGATAAGTTTCTCATGACTTTCCGGCTGCATGCCTTTCGGAGCGAAACCGGCTGGGGACTGCTGCGCTCCGATTTTGAACCATTGCCGGCCATCCTGGCCTACCGCGCCATGACCGAGCATCTCAAAGGGCTGGCGTATCAAAAGCCGCTGGAGATAGGCAAGCAATACGCCGAGGGCTATGTTTTTGCCCAGGCTGCCGGGCCGGCACGCGCCTGCGTGCTCTGGTCCAATCAACCGGCGTTCTATAACGTTTACCTCAAGGTCGCGGCAGCGGCTCAGCAGGCCGGTAATATCCGCCTCATGGATATTTATGGCAACGAATCCCCGGTGGATATCAGCGATGCTGGCGTGGCCCGTGTCGAGGTAACCGAGACTCCCATCTATCTGCTCTGGAATGCCGGCGATTTGCAGGCGCAGGTTGCCGTAACCAAGTCGATGCTGCGCACTCCCGACATGGCTACGGTGGTGCCCGATGGCACCTATCCGCTGTCCATCAAGGTTGAGAATTCCTCCAACACCGATCTCACCGCAATTCTGTCGGCGGCGATTACGCTGCAAGGCCAGGCCGCGACCATTACCCCTGACAAACAGACTCTGACGATTCCCGCGCAGCAATCGGTGCCGGTCACACTCTCGGTTCAATGCACTCCGCAGCAGCAGGGTTTGGCTTGGCCGCAAACATGGACGGTCTATACCGACATGACCGATGCGGATGTGAGTTTCGACTCGGTGCGCGAGGTGCCGGCCAGTATCAAAGGCATCGCCGGCCGGCAGGTGCCGACGGTGGCCGGCAGTGTCAGTTTGCTGCGTCCCGGTGAAGCGCCGCACGAGAAACGGCCGGGCTATGCTTTTACCAACATCCAATCGGATAGCGAGCAGGTGGTCAGCATGGGCTGTGCCGCCGATTGGTGGCTGCAACTCCGGCTCAATGGCGAGGTGGTTTGCAGCACGTTGGACAAAGGCAACGCCTTTCTCTTCCCGGTAGACCGCATCGTGCAACTGCATCTCAAGAAAGGAGATAATCTGCTGGCCTGCAAAATCCTCAGCGGCAAGCAGGGTTGGGGCATCAACTTGATTCCGCCCGGTGATTTGCCGGCCATCCAGGATCCGCGCAAAGCCAATAACTGCATCGATCTGTCATTGGAAGCCGGCGGTAAAAAGCTGGCGCAGGAACGCCTGGCGATTCAAACCGTCCAGCGCATCGCCGGCCTTGGCGAGCGCCAATGGACCGATACCAAGGAACAATGGGCTGCCGTCAAGCCCTATTTCACGTTGGATTATGCCCACGTCACCAATCTCTACGAAAAGCAGCAGGACCGCAGCAAATGGTGGCAGGGCTTGAACGATTTGTCGGCGACCGCCTGGCTGCGCTGCGACAACCAGCGGCTCTACTTAATCGTCTGGGTTCTGGACGACAAAGACGTCACCGGCACCGACCCAACCAAGCTGGTGGAATACGATTCGCTGCAAGTGGCGGTATGCAAGGACGCGGCAGCGTCGCCGCCGGCCAAGCCGGCGTTCGATCTGTATAGCGTCGGCCGGATCAATGGCAAGACCATCGTTTACAAGGAAACTGTGTCCCAGGGTTTGGCCGGCGGTTTGGCCGATGCCGCCGCCCGTGAAATTTCCGCCCAAGTTGAGCGCATCGGCGCGGGCACGCTGTACCGCGTTTCACTGGATCGCGCATTGGTGGGCGACGGCGTCTTCCGCCTCAACTTCCTGGTCAACGACAATGACGACGGCTACCGCAAGCAATACATCCAGTGGACCGCCGGCTTGGGCGAAGCGCAGACACCAGCGTTGTGGCAGCAGTTTGTGCTCGCGGCCAAGTAGGCGAACAACCAACCCGGGCAAATCGAACTAATCCCTTCCCCCTTTTCCTTTTCGCCCGCGGCGCTGTCAAATGCACTTCCACGCGGAGTGGTTTGCGTGGTAGTTGTTGAAAGAACCCTGATTTGACCAGCGAACCATCCACCTTCGACCTGGCACCGCCGCCGGCATCGCCGCCGCCACCACATGGTCGGCAGCATTTGCGCCCGCGCCTGCCGGCCTGGGCGGTGCGCGAGCGACCGGTGGCGGGCCGTCTGGCCTGGGCCGTGGTGCTGATTTTCATGGCCGTGGCCATTTTCGAGCTGGGGCAAGTAGGGCTGATCGTGCGGCCGGCGGTGTTCGCCTGGACCGAACCGGTGCATGTTCATCTGGGCATCGGCAATGCGTTTGCCATGGGTAATGCCGTGGTTGCCAATGCCGGTAAAACCCAAACCCCGCCGGGGTATCGGCAGATTTTTACGGCTTGGAAGTCGGCTTATGACCAAGCGGTTATCGACCATCCCGATCAGCAATACGACTTTGATTATCCACCGCTACGATTGCTCACCGATACTTTGTGGGTTTGGCACGTGCAGCAGCGCTACCCGGATTTGCACGCCTGGCCGTTTGGCCGGCATGGCACCGGCGGCTACGACGTGCCGGTTTTCACCCGCGATGCCCGGCAAAACAAAACCGTTCGCATTACCGAAGCGCAAATCGCCGGCCCAATGTTGATGGTGAATACCGTGGCGGTGGCCTTGGCTTCGCCGGCCATGCTGGGATTGGTATGGGTCTGGATGGTGCGCGGCGAGCGTGCGGGGTCGCAGTTGCCAAAGCATATTTGGACTTGGGGTGATCGGCTGCTGCTGGTTCCCGTAATCATCCTGTTGATTTGCCAATTTGCCCAACCGTATATCACCTGGCAGCCGGCCATCGACGACCTGAGCCGGTTGCACGATCTGGATCTGCTGCTCATCGCGCCGGGGTTCTGGATTTTCCTGGTGTTGCGCTTCGTGGCGGCGATTGCGCTGGTGCGGTTTTTACCGTCGCCGCTTCGCGCCCCACTTTGCGGGCTGTTGGCGGCGGCGGCCATCTGGCTCAATCCGGCGGCACTGCTCAACGCCCACGGTTGGCCGCAGTGGGATACCTGGAGTCTGCCCTTCTTCATCCTGGCGGCGTTGGGCTGCTCGATTAACCGCTGGACCACCGCCGGGGTTTTGTTGGGCATCGGCTGCATGTTCAAAGGCCAGCTTTTGCTGGTGGCCCCGGTGCTGATTTTCTGCCCGTTGCTGGCCGGTTGGCCGTGGCGATTTCTGCGGATGATCGGCGGCTTGGCCCTGGGCAGCGCCGTGGTTTTGTGGCCATGGTTTTTGGCCGCGCACGCCAGCCGATATTACACGCTGGGCAGTGCCGCCGCGGCGGTAATCGTGATGTCTCTGCTTCGGCGTTTCATCAAACCACCGCGGAAGATTTTCATCCTCCGCTACCTGGTGCTGATCGTGGGCTCATCCCTGTGGATCGGCGGCTTAACCCAAAACGCTAAACCAACCTGGTACACCGTCGGTTTCCACTATGGCACCGTCCGTCACCAAACCATGCGCATTGAACGCAGCTTGGGCAATTTGCCCGGAATCATGGAATCGCGCTTCGGCTGGCGCTGGGACGACATCGTGACCACGCTCAAAATCCCCGGCATCGCGCCGCAGGCTTGCAACGTGATCGACTTCACGCGGGGGATTTATCTGCTGGCACTGCTGATCTGCACCATCGGCGCGGCAATCCATTTCCGGCGAAATGATCCCAAAGCGCTGGCGGCACTGGTGGCGCCGTGGGTGTTGTTCCCGGCCATCCTGGCGCAAATGGCCGCACGCTACACCATGTTGCCGGCGTGCATGGCGGTCGCGTTGCTGGGCCTATCCACCAGTTTATCACTGCTGCAACTGCTGCTGACATTGCTCTGTTGCGCCATGCTGGGGCACGAAATGTTACAGAATAATCCCAGCTTTTCACCGCTGGCGCTGCGCCTGACCGCCGCCGCCAATCCCGATTTGGCGTGGGCGATGCTGCTGGTGGCGGCGATGTTTTTGTACCACGCGGTGATGCCGTCGCGCCGGCCACGCTTTCTGGAGTAACCCTTTGACCGCCGCAACCACACCCCAGCGACCATCGATCTTCCAGCGCTTTTGCCTGCCGCGGCGCTGCGTCTTGGGTCTGCTGTGGATTTGCATCGCCGCGTTTCTTGTGGCCGGTGGCAATTGGGCGTTTACCGCCGGAATGTCGCTGCGACAGCAGTTGTGGGAGGAATCGGGTACGATTCGTTATCATTCGGACATCAGCCTGGCCTTTGTGTGGGGCAATAATGTGCTGCGTTATGCCGAGCGGCGTGCCAAGTTGCCTTTTCGTGCCGATGCCCTGGCGGACAATCCCAAGGCCGCCGAAGATCCCGACTTAAACCGAATCCCCCCGCGGCGTTTGACCAACGCCGAACTGCTGGATGGCTGGGTAAACTATTACGGCTCGGTGGTGGAACGTTCGTCCGAAGGTCAATTCGAGTTGGATTATCCGCCCATGCGGCTGGCGCTGATGACGCTCTGGGTTCGCCATGCCCAACGCCAGCACCCCGCGCTCAAGCACTGGCCCGAGCCAAGAAACTACGACACGCCGCCGCCCATCGCAATTTATGACTTCGCCAAACCACTGTTGCTGATCAACGCTGGCTGCGCCGCCGCCGCCGCCCTGGCTGCCGGCGCCTTGTGCTGGCTCTGGACGGTGCGGCAGCACCGGTTCCGGCGGAGGCATTTCAATGCCGCTGCTGCCTCCATTATTCCCCACGGCCTGCCAACTTTCCTCGTCGCCACCGCCGCCTTTTGGTACGCCTGGTCCCTGGCCGCCCAGCCACCACCGCCGCCTACGCCGCGTATCTGCCTGCAAGCCCCGGCGGTCGATGGCCATCAAATGCAACTGCGCGGCATCGTCGATGCCGAAGGCATCGAATACACCCGTTGGCGTTTTCAATGGGGCGCCACCACGGATTACCCAAACGCCACGCCCTGGCGGCCGTTGGTAGGCGCTCTCGATACGCCGCGATCGGTTACCCGTTCGCTGATCCAATCATCGCAGGAACCGTTTCACTACCGCTTGCAGGCCCGCAATCTCAATGGCATTACCAGCACCGACGATCAAACCTATGATCCCGCCGCGTTGCCGGCCGATCAACCGTCCCCGCCGGTGGCCATGACCGAGCCCATTTTCGGCGGCTTCGCCATTGCCGGTGTGAGCGCGTGGCTTTCGCTCCTCCTGCTGCTGATGGTCATGCTGGTGTCGGCACGCATGTTGCCGCCGGCGCATCGCGGCTGGGCTTGCGGCGTGGTGGCCGCCATGTTCGTCTGGTTCGATCCCATGATCCTGGTCGATTCGCACATCTGGCCGCAGTGGGATGTCTGGCTGCTGGCGTTTTTTATCTGGGCGGCGCTGGCGGCATCGCTGGGCGCGTGGGAAATCGCTGGCCTACTGCTGGGCATCGGGGCCATGTTCAAAGGCCAAATGCTCATGGGCGTGCCCATCCTGACCCTCTGGCCGCTGTTTGCCGGCAAACCAATCGCCGCCCTGCGCGTGCTCATTGGCCTGGCGTGCGGCGCGGCCGTCATCGTCTGGCCGTGGATGTTCAACGATCCGATCATGCCGCAGTGGACCGCCGGTTTGATTGTCGCGGCGCTGCTGATCGGCGTGTGGATGGCACTGGCCGGTAAGTGGGCGTGGTATACGCTGCCCATTTTCCTGACGGCGTTGGCGATCCTGGTCGTCTGGCCGTTTGGTGGACTGGCCGTTTGGCTGGTCAGCTTCCTGATTTTCGCGGCCGCGCTGATCGGCTGGAAATGCTGGTTATCCCGCCCGGCCGCGCGGGCCACATCGCGCTTGGCCCGCTGTTTCCGCCCGATTCATATTGCCGGCACCCTGGCCATGGCCGCGTTCACCGCCGGGGTCTTCATCGCCGGCCGCTTCTACAACGGCGATTTCTCCTGGTACAAGGTCGGCTTTGTCTATGGCTCGGTCAAGCAGTACAAGATGGCCATGGGCATCGGCAGTTTTGCCAATCTGCCGGCACTGCTGAAAAATAAATTCGGCTGGCAACTGGACGATGTGGTGGGAACCATCAATCTGCCGATGAGCGATTCGTTGCGGCACCTGCTGGGATTTCCCGCCGACGGTTTGGAATTGCCGCTGCGCACACTGCTGATTGGCCTGAACGCCTTGTGCGTGGTGGCCGCCGCCGCCGCCGCCGCGGTACATTCGCGCCGGCGTGATCCGCGCATCCTGGCCGCCCTGTGCGTGCCGTGGATGGTCATGCCGATTTGCCTGGGACAAATGAGCGAGCGTTATTTGCTCTGGGCATGCGCCTTGTCATCCATGCTGCTGTGCATCTCCGCCGGCTGGGGGCTGTTTCATGTGCTGCTAACCCTGCTGGCGGCCGGGATGACCCTGCACCAGCTTCTGGAATATGATCCCGGGCGTTGGCCGCACCTTTTCCATTGCTTCAACGCTTTCTACAACGATGGTTCGATCCTGATGATGCTGCTGGTGGTGATTCTGCTGGCCGGCGCGCTCATCCCTGGCCGGCGCAAAGATACGCTATGCTGAAACGGCTGCCGACATTTTCCTGGCCGCGGCTGGCTTGCGGGTTGGCACTGATCGTCGCCATCGACGCCGGCTATTACGGCCTGGCCGCACGCACCTGGCTCTGGGATCATTCCGGTGATTCGCTGCGTGTAAGCGCGATGCGTTGCGCATCATTGGCGCGCATGGATTTTCGCCGTAAGTCCCTATTTCAACTGGGGTTGTGCAATCCGCGGGCATTTTGGGGAGATTTTTCGGTTGGCAAAAGATGGGAGTCCTATTTTTAGGCATTTCAGACCCCTTGTGCAAAACGAAAAATCTCCCCGAAAAATGCCTGTTGATGAGGTAACCGCGCGGTGAATAAGGACTTACGGCAGGAATTAGCGCGCAAATTGGGCCGCCGCGTAGGCCAAAAGCCGTGCCCATGTCGTATCACGTTTCACGTCTTCACGTTTCGCCTCGCCACTTTTTATCCCCACGTTTCACCTTTTCACCGTTCACCTTTACAATCCCCCCATGATTTTTCGCATTGATGTTCGGGCCAAGTTGCAGGTCGGGCAAGATGATCCCGCCGGCTTGGCGATCGCGCAGCAGATTGCTGAGTTTGGCTTTGCCGCCGGCAAGGTTTCCACGGCACGTGTCTTTTTGCTCGATACTGATGCCACGCTGGCCGATGTCCAGCGTATCGCCAACGAACTGTTGGCCGATCCGGTGGTGGAAACGGCACAAATCTTTACCGCCAATGATTTGGCCGCCGGTGATTCCGCCGCCAGTCGGATTGAAGTACATCTTAAACCCGGCGTGATGGACCCGGTGGCTGCCAGCACCGAACTGGCCATTGGCGATATGGGCATCGCCGTGCGGCAGGTGCGCACCGGGCGGGCGTATGAATTTGCCCAGCGCATCGATCAAGCCAAGCTGGCGGAAATCGCTGGCCGGGTATTGGCCAATGGCGTGATCGAATCGGTGCATTTCAATCGCTACTTGCCGGAGAAATTCCCGGTGTTGCGCGATGAGCCGGTGCGCGTGGCGCATGTGGCCCTGCGGGATCTGAGCGATGAGCAGCTCAAGACACTGAGCCGCGAGGCGCATCTCTTCCTATCGCTGGCGGAGATGAAAGCCATCCAGGATTACTATCGCGGGCAAAAGCGCGAGCCGAGCGATATCGAACTGGAAACTTTGGCGCAAACTTGGAGCGAGCATTGCGTCCATAAGACGCTCAAGAGTGCCGTGGAACTGACGCTGACCGATGCGGCCGGGAAAACGCTGGAAACGCGCCGCTATGGCAATCTGATCAAAGAAACCATTTTCGCTTCCACACAGAAGCTGATGCAGCGCCGGCAGGAATCGGGCCTGCCGCCGTTTTGCCTGTCGGTGTTTGTCGATAACGCCGGCGTGGTGGCGTTTGACGAAACCGATGCCGTGTGCTTCAAGGTGGAAACGCACAATCATCCCAGCGCCATTGAGCCGTACGGCGGCAGCGCCACCGGCGCGGGTGGCGTAATCCGCGACGTGCTGGGCACCGGCCTGGCCGCCAAGCCGATTGCCAACACGGATATCTTTTGTGTGGCCTTCCCCGAGCAAACCGCGCCGCTGCCGCATGGCGTGATCCATCCCAAGCGCATCCTGCGCCAGATTGTGGCCGGCGTGCGCGATTACGGCAACCGCATGGGCATCCCCACCGTCAACGGCGCGGTTTATTTCGACCAGGGCTACCTGGGCAATCCGCTGGTTTTCTGCGGCTGCGTCGGCCTGATCCCGCGCAACAAAATCCATAAGGAAACGCAAACCGGCGATGCCATTGTGGTCATGGGCGGGCGCACCGGCCGCGATGGCATCCACGGGGCGACGTTTTCCAGTGCCGAGTTAACTGACACCCACGCCGATGAATTTTCCCATGCCGTGCAGATTGGCAACGCCATCACCGAAAAGAAAGTGACGGATGTGATCTTGGCCGCGCGCGATCGTGGGTTGTTCAACGCCATCACCGATTGCGGTGCCGGCGGCTTGTCCAGTGCCGTGGGCGAAATGGGCGAAAAACTGGGCGCAACCGTGCAGCTTGAAAAAGTGCCGCTGAAATACGCCGGCCTGCGCTATCACGAAATCTGGATCAGCGAAGCCCAGGAGCGCATGGTGTTGGCCGTGCCGCAACAGCATGTGGCGGCCCTGCTGGAACTGGCGACAAGCGAAGATGTGGAAGCGGTCATCATCGGCACGTTTGGCACCGCCAACCGCGAGCTGATCCTGCGGCACGGCGTGATCGAAGTGGGCCGATTGTCGATGGAATTCCTGCACAATGGCGTACCGAAGATGCAGCGGAAAGCCGTGGCGGTGCAAGCCGCTGCGCTGGCCGAAGCACCCGCCCAGCCGCTATCGCCCGAGCAATTCGAGAAGCAACTGCTGGAGTTACTCGCCCATCCCAATATCGCCAGCAAGCATTGGATCATCCGCCAATACGATTACGAGGTTCAAGGCGGCAGCGTGATTAAGCCGCTGATCGGCCCAAGACAAATCGGCCCCAGCGATGCCGCGGTCTTGCGTCCCAAGCTTGCCAGCAAGCGTGGCATAGCCCTGGCCTGCGGCTTCGTCCCCAGCATCGCCGACCCCTACCAAATGGCCATCGCCAGCATTGACGAAGCCATCCGCAACATCGTGGCCGTCGGCGCTAATCCCGATCAAACCGCGATCCTGGATAATTTCTGCTGGCCCAGCGTGGATGATGAAGCCACCATGGGCACGCTGGCCCTTGCCTGCGAAGCTTGCCACGATGCCGCCCTGGCCTACGGCGTGCCGTTCATCAGCGGCAAAGACAGCCTGCACAACCAGTTCACCAACCAGGAAACCGGCCAGGTGCTGCGCATCCCGCGCACGCTGCTGATCAGCGCCATCGCGGTCATAGACGACATCCGCAAATGCGTGACGATGGACCTGAAGCATGCCGGTAACGAGGTCGTTCGTGTAGCCTGCAAACACCCCACCGATCCCGCCGCCCTGGCCGCCACGCATCGCGCCGTCGCCGCGTTCATCGCCGCCGGCCACGCGCATTCGGTCCACGACATCAGCGACGGCGGCCTGGCCGTCGCCCTGGCCGAAATGTGCCTCGCCAGCGGCCGCGGCATCACCGCCGAAGATTCCCTCTTGCGCAGCGACCGTTTCAACGAATCCCCCGGCCAATACCTGCTGGAAATCTCCCCGGATGAATCCACCGAATCGCTGCAAGTCACCAGCATCATCGAACCCATCGCCACCGTGCAATGGGCCGACCGTTTTGTAATCGTGCAGGATTCGCACCCGCGGGTGGATATCGGCATTGCTGAGTTGACCAAAGCCTGGCGCGGGACGCTGGATTGGTGATTGATTAACCGCGGTTGCCGATTGAATGACAAAATGGAAAATCGTTTCACGTGCAGGTAGCTTTCCAAAAGCTTATGAGCAACGACAACCCCACTACTGGCCAATCCATTCCCGCCAATATGCGGAAAAGCACGATGCGATTTGGGCGCTGATCGAGCCGTTTGGTCGCGCGCGTCTGAACGAGGAATACTTGGGACTATGCCGGAAACTGCTGGCGGTGCTGGCGCGAAAACGGCCGTCGCCGCTGCTGAACGGTACGGCGGCGGCATGGACTTGCGCGATCATCCGCACCATCGGCTGGGTCAATTTTCTGGACGACCCTTCGCGGACACCGCATGTAAAAATGACGGACGTTGACAAGGCCTTCGGTGTGTCATCCGGCACCGGCCAGACTAAATCCAAGTCGATCCGCGATATGTTGAAGATTCACCAGTTTGCCGTGGATTGGTCGTTGCCCAGCACCATCGTTAGAATCCAACGGCGTGGTTGGTGCAGGTCAACGGGTTCCTCCTGGACGCCCGGACGCTGCCGCGCAAAATGCAGGAAGAGGCATTCAGCCGTGGCTTAATCCCCTACCTTCCCGATGAGCAGAACGATGAAAAGGAAGTGGACGCGGGCAACTGAACATACCCATTCCGTCAAATCTTCCACCCCCAAATCCGGCTGATATTCCTTGGGCTCCGCCAGCAGATCGCGGTCGCGCATGGATGGCGGCCGTACCAATTTGAGCAAGGCACGGCCCGACTTGGCCCGCTGCTCGGGGAAAAGGATTGCGTAGATGGCATGTTGGTTGTCGGGCCAGCCGATTAAGGCTACACCCGACAACCAACATGCCATCTACAACTGACACCAGTAAAACGGATTTTGTGATTCATCCGCCTACAGCGCCAGCTTGATTTGCCTTCAGCCCAACTTTATCGTTTAAGCATGAGTGGTTATCAGAATCGCCATCAACAGGCCACGTCGCTGGCAACAGCCATCATGGGAACCGTGCTGCTGCCGGCCGCTTTGCTGTCGGGCCTTGCCGGCTGTCACGATGCCGCGCCATCGGTCGCCGCACCGCCGGCCGCCGTAGCGTCACCGGTCACGCGTCCGGCCGCTGTCCTGCCCAATCCCACGACGATGGAAATCACCCCGCGGCAGGTGAAATCCCTGCGTGACGCCGGTGTTGATTTCTTGTTGATCGACTGCCGCAGCCCGGAAGAAGCTGCCCGCAGTCGCATCGCCGGTTCGGTTTTGGTGCCGATCAAACAATTGGAGGCGTATTTGCCTTTGCTGGCGATTGATAAGCAACGTCCGATGGTGGTTTATTGCACGGCTGGGGTGCGGTCGCACAACATGACCGGAACCTTGCGTGTCCAAGGTTTTCTGTCGGTGTGGTCCATGACCGGCGGCATGAACGGCTGGATGCGCGAAGTCGAACCGGCGTTGCCAGAAAAATGACCGCAAGCCAGTTGCCGCGCGAACCAGCGGTCAACTTTGGAAATGACGATACAATTGACCGAACCGAACAAAAACTCTTTATTTTCGCGTTAAGTGCTTGTTACTTATCCACAAAGGTGAATTGCCGACCGTGGTTACTACGTCATTTTGCCCACATAAATTAAGATTGCGTGAGTGCCAGATCGCAACGCCATCGTGGATCGCCAAAATACCCATGAATTTTGATCGTAAGTCTTTTGTGGACAATGACTTACATAACAGATAAGTCAGTCCGTTTTGACCGTGTTTAGTTTGGGTATTGTTAATTCGTCATGCCCGGCTGAGGGCTATCCCGGATGGTTGTGCAAATCACTGATGCTGTCAGCGTAGTTTCTCCACCAGTTATCCACACCGGTGAACGCGATCAGCGTCTGCACGCGATTTTTCGCGGAAAATTCAGCCCGCCGCAAAATTGCCTGTGCCAAACGACTTGATTTTACCGCCGTAACCCGGACACTGTTAGCCATGCACCGGCAATGTCCCGGTGCGAAAAATGAACCTACTGGAAGTTACCAAACTCGTCAAATCCTATGATGGCCGCGTTGTTGTCAACGAGGTCAGCTTTGCGTTGCAGTCTCAAGAAGTGGTGGGACTGCTGGGCCGCAACGGCGCCGGCAAAACCACCACCTTTCGCATGATCCTGGGCATGGTCGAACCCAACAGTGGGGCGGTAGCGTTCGACGGGCATGACATCACCTTCCTGCCGATGTACCGCCGGGCACGCCTGGGCATCGGGTATCTCTCGCAGGAACGCAGCGATTTCCGCCGGCTTACCGTGGCGCAAAACCTGCTGGCGATTCTGGAAATGCTCAAGCTCGGCCGCCGCCAGCGCCTGGCCAAAGCCGATGAATTGTTGACGCATTACGGCCTGAACCACGTGAAAAACCAGAAAGCCGACACGCTCAGCGGCGGGGAACGCCGCAAGCTGGAAATCGCCCGCGCCCTGGTCACCGACCCCAAACTGATCCTTTTGGACGAACCGTTCAGCGGCGTCGATCCCATCGCCGTGGAAGACTTGCAAAAAGAGGTCCGTCGGCTCAAACACGAGTTCGGCAAGAGCGTGCTGGTCACCGATCATAATGTGGCCCAAACCCTGCGCGTCTGCGATCGCGCGCTTATAATCAACGATGGCAACGTCTTTAAGGAAGGCACCCCGCGCGAGATTATCAATGATCCGGCGGTACGGGCCGCTTATCTCGGGAATACTTTCCGCGGCGATGAGTTTGATCATGATGATCATGTGCCCAAGCAGTAGGGCGGGATTCAGCCCGCCATTTAACCTTTGAAATCCCAGGAGAATCAACCCATGTTACATCGTCGCTCCAATTTATCGCTACTGGCCATTTTGGCCGTGGCCATGGTGATGCTGGTGGCCTGCTTGCGTTGGGGCCGGGCGGATAATGGCAACGCCCCGGTCGCGCCGACGCCGGTAACGCCCGAGCCAACCATGACCGCGCTGGCTCCCGAGCCGCCGGCCACGCGGCCGGCGCTGTCCCCGGAAGTCAGAGCATTTCTGGATCAGGTAAAAACCGCCTATGGCGATTTGCCATCACTCAGTGTCACCGGCAAGGAAACTGCCCACTTTGACGTTGATGGCCACAAGGAAGACCAATCGTTTACCTTCACCATGGCCTATCTCGCCCCCGGCAAGTTCCGCTATGAACGCAAAGGCGACGATGGCACCCTGCTTCTGGGCAGCACTGGTGAAAAGACTTACGCCTTTGATGGCGCTAGCAATCAGTACGTCAGCAAGGACGCGCCCAAGAAAGTCCGCCTGGCCGAACTCGATCCCATGCTCGCCGGCATGTTGCAGCATGAATGCCTCTCCCTGGCACTGGCGCTGAGCGATGATGTCCCCGGCACCATTACCGACGGGGTGGAAAGCGTCAGTAGCGGGGAGATAACCACCGGCGGCTTGCAGTTGAAGACGCTGACCGTTTCCACCCGGGCCAGCGATGTGGTGCTGAGTTTCGATCCGGTGACCCATCTGCTTTATTCCCAAACCTCGGATATCAGCCGGTACGTGAAAGCCAGTGGCGGCCAGAATGTGAAGGCCGCGCAAATTACCTGGGTCTACGACAACAAGCGCGGCGACAAGCTGGACACCAAGCAGTTCGCCTGGGCCCCACCCGCCGGGGCGCGCGAAATGCGCCCGCCTGAAGACCCCACCGCGATGATCGGCAAACCCGCCCCGGCGTTTTCCCTGACCGGCCTGGATGGCAAAACCGTTTCCTCCGCCGACCTGAAAGACTCGGTCTACGTGCTGGATTTCTGGGCCACTTGGTGCGGCCCCTGCCGGGAAGCGCTGCCCAAGCTGGACGCACTCTATCAGGTGAACAAAGCCGCCGGCCTGAAAGTCTTCGCCCTGGACCAGATGGCTCAGCCGGAAACCAAGGAAGCCGCCCAGCAATTCGTCACGGACACCAAGCTGGGGATACCGGTGCTGCTGGACACCGACAACAAAGTTGCCGAGGCTTATCAGGTGGAAACCCTTCCGCAAACCGTAGTGGTGGGCCGGGATGGCAATGTCGTGAAGGTTTTCATGATTCCCGGCCAGGATGCGGCCATCGCCAAAACCGTGGCCGATGCCCTGGCCAAGAAATGAACTGGTTATGCAAACGCACCGTCAATCTTGCTTGATCGGAAAACTTTACCTTCGCCAGTTGGTTTGCCTGGGATTGCTCATGATCATTCCTGCTTGCGCCAGCGCAAAAAAGCCCGCGGTCACCGCGCGCGAAAAGCCTTTCCTGATTTCGCCGCAGATCGACCAGTCCGCCGTCACTTTCAATCTGCTGGCCGAACGCGCCAAAGACGTGCTGATCGTCGGGCAATGGTCGGGCTGGCAGCGCGAGCCTATGACGCGATTGGACCAGGGCGTCTGGACCTACAAGGCGGCCGCGATGCCGCCGGGTGTGTGGACCTACTTCTTTCTGGTGGACGGTTTGGAAATCAACGATCCGCTGAATCCGGCCGTGCAGACCGGGCGTGAGCCTAATGCCAGCATCGTGGCGCTTGCCGCCGATCCTCCGGCCCCGTGGGATACGCATAATATCCCGCACGGGACATTGCACACGCATCGCTATTTCGCCACGGCGTTGGGCCGCGAGCGGCAAATCATCGTTTACACCCCGCCGGGCTATAACGCCAGTTCCCCACCGCTGCCGGTGCTCTATCTGACGCACGGCTGGGGCGGCGACGAGCGCTCCTGGACGGCCGAAGGCCGCGCCAACTTGATTGCCGATAGCCTGATCGCCGCCAACAAGGCCGTGCCGATGCTCATCGTCATGTCCAACGCCCATGCGATCCCCCTGACTGGCCATGAGCCGCGTTCCTATGGCACGGACAATACCGATGCCTTTATCCACGAACTGCGTCAAGACATCCGCCCGCTGGTGGAGAGCACCTATCGCGTCCGCACCGACGCCGACAGCCGGGCCTTTGTCGGCCTTTCCATGGGCGGCTCACACGCCTTCATGCTGGGCCTGATGTATTCGGATGAATTCACCTGGATCGCCGCGTTAAGCCCCGGCGAGGTTCCTTTGGACCGGATCAAAGCTGCCTTGGACGCCCCCGCCGCGGTCAATGCCCGCTTGCACGTGTTCTGGGTTCCCATCGGCCGCTGGGACAGCCCGGAACATCTCGAGAAGTTTATCGACAAGCTGAAAGCCGCCGGCCTCAAACCGGAGTTTGAACTGGTGGACGGCGATCATTCCTGGCCAGTCTGGCGTGGCGACTTGGTGAAGTTGCTGCCCCGGTTGTTCCGTTAACCCGCCGCGTATGTCGGCGGCGCTCCTCCGCGTCATATCTTTTTGTGGATATGACTCGTCGTCGCTACTTGATGCGCGGCAAAATCATGTCGGCGTGAGGCCATTGGCTTCACATCCAGGCTCTTAGGTTGCATGACTACTAACCCAACCTTCGCACTTGGGCAGAAAATGGCGTGGCAAAACGGCGATGCAGCGTTGCCAGGGGGGTTTAGCCCAACCTTCGCACTTTGATGGCCGCAACCGCATTGGCGTGGGCGAAAACGCGGTTTTTCGCCCAAAGTCTCCACTACATTTCACGTTGGCTTAATGCCGGCAGTTCCACCTTGCCGGCACGAATCCGTGGCGGCGGCTGTGGCGGTAACGCCAGCTTCAACGCTTGTAAGATCATCTTTTGCTCGGCCTCCGGTTCGGTGTGCCGCGGCATCACCAACACCCGTCCGGCCGTGGTCGGTAAATGCACTTCCACCATCTGGATGGCCGCCAGCGATTGCAACGCCGCACGCGGTGTCAGGCCCGGCGCTGCCGACGATAACTTCATCCGCAGCGTCACGTTCAGGCAGTAGCCCAGGAATGCCACCAGGATGTGCGCTTCCACCCGTTTCTCGATCTGGTGATGAATCGGCCGCAGATTCAGATCGCTCTTGAGTGTCTTGAACGCCTCTTCCACCTGCACCAGTTGCATGTACCATTGCCACAAGACTTGGGCGG
>Ga0316217_10002729_pt1 | contig 20927 bp, 19 predicted proteins | sample 1anoAmetaG_FD_203633 | JGI IMG/M metagenome (GOLD analysis project Ga0316217, IMG submission 203633) | Freshwater microbial communities from Trout Bog Lake, Wisconsin, USA - 1anoA | ecosystem: Environmental > Aquatic > Freshwater > Lake > Hypolimnion/Profundal zone | place: USA: Wisconsin...
CCGGGTCACCGCCAGGTGCAGCGGCGCGTTGCGGGCCGCGACCATCCCCCCGACCGCCAACAGCGCCAGCCCGGCCAGGAACACCCAGCCCCAGGGGAAGCGCTTCTTGAATACCGGCTTGGTGCTGGCCATGGATCCCCCGACAGACCTGTTTCCACCAGAAAACGCTATAAAGCGGGGGAGCGCAACCCGGGAACGGACGAACGGTGGGGAATTGCCGGCGGACGGTTCCGTCGAATCAACCCAATGGCTTCCTCTGGCTCACCCAGGCCGTCCCCGCCGCCGCGAACCGCCAGGGCCGGGCCCGGTCCTCCGGCGCGGCGAAGTCGATGCCGACCCGCGGTCCGCAAAGGATCCCCTCCGGGGGGGCGCCGGTCCGGAGTTCCAGCCCGCCGGGCTCATAGAGCAGATGGCCGGTGTAGGCGAGGTCCACGCCCAGGGCCTGGGCGACCTTGCCGGGGCCGGCGAGCTGGGCGGGCCTGGCGGGCATGCCCCGGCGGGCTTCGATCGCTTCCAGGCCGGCGACCGGCTCGCAGGCGCGGATCAGCACCGCCTCGGCCCGTCCGGCCGGGCCGGTGACCAGGTTGAGCATGTGGTGCATGCCGTAGCAGAAGTAGACGTAGGCACGGCCGCCGGGTTCCCACATGGGGGCGTTGCGGGGGGTGCGGCCGGCGCGGGCGTGGCTGGCGGTGTCGGCCGGGCCGCCGTAGGCCTCGACCTCGGTGATGCGCAGGACCACCGGGCCCAGGGCCAGGTGCCGGCCCAGGAGGTCCCGGGCCACCTCGGCCACCGGGCGCAGGTAGAAGGACGCGGGGATCAGGGTTCCAGCGCGTGGCATCGGCGGCCGCGGACGTAGGTGGCCCGGATCATGGCCGGGTCGCTGCGGTAGACCAGGCGGCTCAGGACCAGCTCGGGCGGCTCGGGGGCCCGGGCCGCGGCCGGGTCCGGCACCCGCGGGTCGACCACGATGAAGTCGGCGTCCTTGCCCGGTTCCAGGCTGCCGATGACCTTCTCCAGGCCCAGGGCCCGGGCGCCGCCCAGGGTGGCCAGGTGGAAGGCCTCGGCCGGGGTCACGGGGGCGTCCGGAGCCAGGTCCAGGGCCGCGTCCAGGCGGGCCCGCAGGGCCGGGTCCAGGCCCAGCGCGTCCAGCTTTCCGGACTGGTTCCGGCGCTCGGCCCAGCGCAGCTTCGAGGACATGCAGGCGAAGGCCATCTCGCCCCACATGTCCAGGCTGGGGCCGCCGCCCACGTCGCTGGCCAGGCCCACCGGGAGGCCTTCGTCCAGCCAGCGGCGCAGCGGCATGATGCCGCTCTTGATGAAGCCGTTGGAGCGCGGGCAGTGGACGATGGTGGCGCCGCTGCGGCGGATCCGGTCGCGCTCGGCCGGGCTGAGATGGATGCCGTGGCCCAGCAGGGTGCGCGGGCCCAGCATGCCGGCGGCGGCGTAGACCTCGGTATAGTCGCGGGCCTCCGGGAACAGCTCGGCGACCCGGGCGATCTCCCCGGGGCTCTCGCTGATGTGGGTCTGGATGTAGGCGCCGTGGCGTTCGGCGGCCTTGGCCAGGCCGGCCATGAGCGCGCGGGAGCAGACCGGGGCGAACCGGGGCGTGAAGGCGTACTGCAGCCGGCCGCCGTCCCGGCCGTGCCAGGCGCGGCAGAGCTCCTCGCTCTGGGCCAGGGAGGTCCCGGTATCCTCCAGGAGCAGGTCCGGGGTGTGCATGTCCATCATGACCTTGCCCAGGACCGCCCGGATGCCGCAGCGCTCGGCCTCCTGGAACGCCCGGTCCGCCGCTTCCGCATGGACGGTCAGGTAGGCCACCGAGGTGGTGGTGCCCACGGCCAGCTGGCTGGCGAAGTAGCCCGCGGCGGTCCGGGCCGCCACCTCCGGATCCCGGAACCGGGCCTCGGCCGGGAACACGTGGGTCTCCAGCCAGGGCAGCAGCTCCAGGCCGTCCAGGGCGACGCATTCGTACTGGGGCAGGTGGGAATGCAGGTCCACCAGGCCGGGGAGGATCCAGAACGGCCGCAGATCGGCCACCGCCTCCCGGGGATGGGCCGCGGCCACGGCCGGGAAGGGGCCCGCGGCCAGGATCCGCCCGCCTGCGTCCACCACCAGCCCGCCGTCGGCGACTTCCTCCAGGCGCGTGGGCGCCCCGGGGCTCAACAGGTGAGCGCGATACAGCACGGTGTCATCTCCTGAAGCGAGGCCGAACGGTCCGTCGGCGCAAAACAGCAGGAAGATATCACGGATGGCACGGCCATGCCAAGGCTCGCGGTGATGCCGCGAGGGGCTGGGATCCTGGCCGGGAGGCCCGGCCGTGGCGGGGATTCAGTCGTTCTCGCCGGCCAGGATCCGGTTGTCGCTGGGCTTGTCCACCCGGATGCCGTTGCCGTTCAGACGATTGCCCTGAATGGAGCCGCGATTGTCGTGGGCGGAAACCCGGATTCCGGGCATCGCCTCCTCGTCGGATCCCCGCGCATCGACCTGATTGCCCGAACACAGGAAGTTCTCATTGTTATGGTAAAAGCAGATGCCGTTTCCGGTGAAATCCCGGATCGAGTTGCCGCCGACGGTGGCCAGCCTCGTGTAGTAGAGCGAAATGGCGCCCAGGTTGGGGTTGTTCCGGAGCCCGTGGCCTTCAACGATGTTGTTGGCGACCAGGATGTTCCTGGCCGGCATGCGCTCCCGGCCGGTGACGATGATGCCGGCGTCCAGGTGCGCGGCGGTCCCGCCGAGGACCGTGTTCCCGGTGATGGCGATCTGGGTCATGGGCACGACCGCCCCCACGCCCCCCGCATGGATGCCCAGGCGGCAGTTCCGGATCCGGTTGTTCGCGAAGGTGATCTCCTGGCCATTGTGCGTGTCCAGGCCTATCCAGACCGGGATGTCGGAGACGTTGTTGTTGGTCGCCGAGCACCGCTGTGACACCGGGTTGGCGTTGTCCGGATCGCGCCCCTCGTAGGTGAAGGAGATGCCGTAGGCATTCCCGCTGACGCCCGGCGAAATGTCATGGACATGGTTGGCGTCCACGAGGATGCCGTCGCAGGACATGGTCATGATCCCGGCGTGGCCGATGTTCCGGATCCGGCAGTGGGTCACGGTCGCGTCCGAAGCGAATTGGACCTTGATTCCATAGGATCCGAACTTCCTGATTTCACAATTGCTGACCCTCATGTTCTCCAGGCGCTCGCCGGCGTTCCGGCCTTTGATGGAGATTCCGGCCTCCTCGCCCCGGTAGTCCCCCTGGGCCGGCCCTTCCAGGGAAACCCCATGGATGCCCGAGTGGCTGCCTTTGAAGAGCAGCAGGGGGACCCCCCGGCTCTCGGTCCGCAGGATGGAAAGACCTGCGCCTTCTCCCCGGATGAACGTTCTTGCCGGCACTTCCAGCGTTCCGCTGACCGCATAGACGCCTTTCGGGAGGAAAACCTCTCCGTTCGCGGTCAGGGCGCGCTGGATTCGCGGGGCATCGTCCGCATCCGATTCCTCCCTGGGCCCCACCACGGCGCCAAACCCGGTCGTGGCGACCAGCAACATCCCGACTGCGACCTTGATCATCCTGGCCTCCTCCTGCGCAACTGGGATGGCGCGATCGCAATGAAAGTTACATTAGCAGACCCAGGACCCTGGCGATGTGACCAGGACGGGACCGCTTGCCTGAGTAAGGAAATGGACGAAACTGTAAGGAAAGGAGGCGCGGATGAACCCCAAGGCCAAAATGACCAGCAAAGGGCAGGTGACCATACCCCTGGCCATCCGGGAAGCCCTTGGGCTGAGCACGGGCACCCAGTTGAGTTTCGACCTGACCGGCGGGGAACTCCGGGTGATCCCGATCAACCGCAATTCATGGTCAGACCTGTGGGCCCTTGCGGACATGGCCCCGAAACCCGCCCAGCCCGTTGACGTCCGTGCGGCCATCCAGGCCGCAGTCCGGGAACGGTCGGACCGATGATCGCTGTTGATACCAATATCCTGGTCCGGGCCATCCTGGGGGATGACCCGAAGCAGTCGGCCCTGGCCCGGAAAACGCTTGAAAACGCACGCGACATCGTGGTCCCCGTCACGGTCCTGATCGAACTGGCATGGGTGCTCAAATCCGTGGGCTGGAACCGCAACCAGATTCATCAGGCCTTGGCCATGCTTGCGCTCCAGCCCGCCATCCGCCTGGACCGCTCCGTGGAGGTCCTGGCCGCCCTGGACGACTACAAGGCGGGGCCTGCCGACTTTGCGGATTACCTGGCCCTCCATCTGGCCAGGGCCCTGGGTGCCCGCAAGCTGCTTACCTTCGACCGCAAGCTGGCGAAGGCCGCCGGCGCGCAGCGCCTGGGGTGAATCCGGGCCTCAGTGCTCCTGGATCGGTCTTATGAACCCCAGGGCCCGGTCCTTCTCGCCGTCCATGACCACGTCCAGCTGGCAGCCCGGGAACACCCGCTCCACGTCGATCACCCGCACGGCCCGGTCCAGGCGCAGGAACTCCGGCAGCAGCTGGGTCAGGACGCTCGGGCTGTTGCGCAGGAACTCCTCGTTGAACAGGTTGCCCTCCTCGTCGGGGTAGAGGGCCAGGTAGTGGATCCGCGCCTCCACCAGGTCCTGGAAGAAGTGGGTGCCGAACGACAGGTCGGGCACGTAGTTGCCCTTCTTGCGGGCGATCTCGACGAGCAGGCTGGTGTTGTTGATGCCCGAGTAGGTGATGCCCACGCCCAGGGTCACGTCGCCGCGGCTGCCCCAGCGGCCGGGGCCCATGAGGATGAACTTGCGCCGGGGCAGGACGCCGTTGAGCCGGCTGACGGCATCGGCGATGGCCACCAGGTCGGCCAGGTCGGGGGCGTTGCGGTACTCCTCCGGGTCCACGTAGACCACGTAGCGGATCCCCTCGACCGCGCCGTTGGTGACGAACTTGTTGGCCGAGAAGATCTTGTGCTCGGCCGGGACCTTGCTGGGCAGCTGGATGCGGCCCTCGTCCTCCATCCGGCTCTGGGGCCGGCACTGGAGCAGGTAGAGGTTCTGGCCGTCGTGGGCGAACTCCATGTCCACCGCCGTGCCCAGGGCCTCCTGGAGGATGGCCAGGACGGTCCGGATCTGGGCCACGAAGTCGGTGCGCTCCATCAGCCCGGCGAAGGTCACCACCAGGTCGTCCTTGTCGGCGCTGAGCATGCCCTTCATGGGCTTCTTCAGGAAGCCGTCCTCCTGGACTGAGACGATCTGCTCGAGCAGGGGATAGTCGTTCCCGGCCTCCCGGAGCAGGTCCTGGATGGCGTGGGTCTCGAACCGGCCGGTCTCCAGGTTGATCACGTCCATGAAGCTCTGGGCGTAGTAGGCGATCTGGTCGGGGGTGACGTTGACCCGCAGCTTGGGCTGGCCAGGGCTCATCATGAAGGGGAAGTCCTGGCCCATGCGGTCCACGGCCCGGGTGCCCAGCCCCGCGACCATCCGGACGATGCCGTCCTCCCGCCGGAGCCGGGGCGACCAGCGGAACTCGTTGTGGCTGAAGGCCACGCCGGCGAACGCCGGGAAGAAGTATTTGCCCACCTGCCGGCCCACCACCTTCTGGATGATGATGCCCATCTCCTCCACGAAATCCAGGAGCCCGCGCTCGGCCCGGTACTGGATGGGATCGGGCCCGAACACCGAGGCGTAGACTTCGCACACGGCGTCCACCAGGGCCGCCAGCCGGGCCTCGGGGCTGCCGACGTTGGCCAGGAACAGGCTCCGGTACTTGCCGGAGAAGGCCATGCCTTCGCTGTCCTCGAGCAGGCTGGACGAGCGCACGATGATCGGCCCCTCGCCCAGGTCGTCCATGGCGAACTTGATCTGCTGGAACATCTCGGGGGAGAAGAAGGAGTTCTTGAAGACCTGCTCCAGGTACGGGTAGGTCTGCCGGACCTCCTCCAGGGGCGAGAACTTCAGGCTCCACAGGTCCTCCAGGCTGTTGTGGCGCAGGAAGTTGTAGATGCCGTCGGAGGTGATGTACCAGGTCTTGGGGGTCTTGATGGATTCGATCTGGGCGTTGCCCCGGGCCATGCGCTTGAGGATCCGGGCCGCCAGGATCAGGCCGGCGGCCTTGCCGCCCAGCTTGCCGTTGCCCTGGGCGGGGCCGGCCACGTGGCCCAGGATCTTGTGGAAGTCGTAGATGCTCAGGTGCTGCTTGGCGATGCCGATGAACTTCAGGTTGTCGGTGAGGAAGCGCCGGATCAGGGCGACCCGGACGTTGGTGTCGTCGGAACTGGCCAGGGCCGGCTGGTCCTCCAGGGTCTCGCGGCCGAACCGGTCGATGATCTCCTTGATCTCGACCAGCGGGATGTCCCGCTTCTCGGTGGCGATGGCCAGGAAGCCCAGCCGGTCCTGGCGCAGCCACTGCTTGAGCAGCACCGTGAGGTCGACCTCCTGGAAGACGATCGCGGCGATCTCCTGGATCTCCTCGAAGGTCCTGCCCATGGTGGCCAGGTCCCGCTTGGGCAGGGGCGCGTTGGAGCCGTGGGAGGAGGCCTCGCCCTGGGCGTAGATGGCCGGGTCGAACCGGGCGATCATCTTCTGGACCCCGGGCACGCCCAGCTTGGTGGCGTGGTTCATGAGCTTGCGGATCAGCCGGTGGTGCAGGGCCGGATCGACCTCGGCGAGCAGGTCGAGGATGTAGCGCCACTCCGGCTTCTGGGCCGGCGCGGGGGGCGCGGCCGGGGCGGTCTCGCCGCCGTGCTGGGCGATCCGGGCCTCGGCCAGCTTGCCCAGCTTCTGGGCGGTGAGGTCCACCAGCTTCTTCTGGTCCAGGTGGAAGGGGCTGCCGGGCGCCCGCGACGAGCGGTTCTCCAGGTAGACCACCTCGACCTCGCCCAGGGTCTCGCCGCTGACCACGATCGGCGCCCGCAAGGTCCAGGGCCCCGGCATGAACCCCCTGGTCTCGAAGCACTCGCCCCAGAAATGGATGCGCGCCTGGCAGACCTCCTCGTACTTGAACCCCTTGGGCAGCTCCTCGGCCACCACCTGGAGTATCTGCGTGAGCGACAGATCCTCCCGGGCCAGCAGGGCGGCGATGGCGAAGATGGTCTTGAGTTCGCGGGACAGGCCGGAGGTGGCTTCGGGCATGGGGAACCTTCCGTTTCCCTCCAATACTACCGGCCATGACGCAGAACGGCCCGCAAAAGCGGGCCGTTCCGTGGAGGCTGCAGTCGGGTTCTAGACCCAGCCGCGCAGGTGCGAAGCTTCGGCGACGCGCTTGATCGAGATCATGTAGGCGGCGTCGCGCATGTAGACCTTCTTCTCCCGGGCCAGGGCCGAGACGGCCTTGAAGCCGTTGGTCATCTTCTGGTCGAGCTTGGTGAGGACTTCTTCCTTCTCCCAGAAGTAGTTCATGTTGCACTGCACCTGCTCGAAGTAGGAGCAGGTCACGCCGCCGGCGTTGCAGAGGAAGTCGGGGATCATGAAGATGCCCTTCTGCTGGATGACCACGTCGGCCTCGGGGGTGGTGGGGCCGTTGGCGCCTTCGGCGATGAGCTTGACCGAGGGACGGATCTTGTTGACGTTCTCGGAGTTGATCATGTTCTCCTGGGCGGCGGGGATCAGCACGGTGACGTCCTGCTCGATCCAGGCGTCGGCGTCCAGCTGTTCCCAACCATAAGCTTTGGCCTTGGCCGGGTCGATGGTGCCGTACTTGTCGATGGAGGCCATGAGCTGGTCGAACCCGATCCCGGCGAGGCAGCGGTAGGTGTAGGGAACCTTGTCCTTGTTGTCCCAGCAGGAGATCGCGACGACCTTGCCGCCGTACTTGGTGAACAGGTCCAGGGAGTACTGGGCGACGTTGCCGGCGCCCTGGATGGAGGCGGTGGCGCCCTTGATGTCCAGGCCCAGTTCCTTCATCGCCTCGCGGACGGTGTAGATGACGCCGTAGCCGGTGGCCTCGGTGCGGCCCAGGGAGCCGCCCATGCCCACGGGCTTGCCGGTGATCATGCCGGGGTAGTGGCCGCCGTTGATGACCTCGTACTCGTCCATCATCCACAGCATGTGCTGCCCGTGGGTCATGACGTCCGGAGCCGGGACATCCTGCAGGGGGCCGACGTTGCGCGAAACCTGGCGGACCCAGCCGCGGCAGATCTGTTCCTGCTCGCGGTCGGACAGCTCACGGGGATCGCAGATCACGCCGCCCTTGCCGCCGCCCAGGGGGATGTCGACCACGGCCGTCTTCCAGGTCATCCAGGTGGCCAGGGCGCGCACGGTGTCGATGGTCTCATGGGGGTGGAAGCGGATGCCGCCCTTCGCGGGCCCGCGGGCGTCGCTGTGCTGCACGCGGAAGCCGCGGAACACCTTGACCGAGCCGTCGTCCATGTGGATCGGGAGGGTGAAGTGGAACTCCCGGGCGGGGTTGCGCAGGAAATCGCGGGTCCCCTGGTCCAGGCCCAGCTTCTCGGCGACGCCGTCGAACTGTTTCTGGGCCATCTCGAACGGATTGAAGGCCTTCTCTGCCATAGGGATACTCCTTGGTGGTTTGAGGATGCGTGGTTGCCTGCGGTCCAGGCCATGGTTCTTAGGCGTGACAGCCTAACGCGATGACTATAGCTCTGTTGAACGCCCGTGGAAGGCCCGGTCCCGCAGTACGTGACTTACGGCACTGGCCGGTCCGTACAGACCGGGGGCCCGCGGTCCCAGGAAGGTCATGATCCTGTGACGCGCGGGCCCCCGGAAGGCTACTTCTGGGCGACGGCCTTGGCCAGCACCCTGGGCTGGACCAGGTAGTGGACGTAGATGATGGCGTACGTCTTGTCGGCCTTCTGCCGGGCGGTCAACTCGATCACCGGCTTGCCCTCGAGGCCCAGCACCAGCCCGGTCTCCAGGCTGTTCTTGGGGTTGGGGGTGGTCTTGAGCAGCTCCATGCTGTTCCAGAGTTCGGCCGGGACGCCCTTCAGGAGCCGGTAGAGGCCCGCGTTGAAGGTGGCCCGCAGCAGGGCCTGGTTGCCGTTGATGGTCACGAAATCCTTGCCGTTGACCTTGTCGTTCTCGGCGGGGAGCTTGTCCACCCGGGCCAGGTTGACGGTGCTCATCTCGGCGGGCAGGGCCTGGATCTGCTTGGCGTCCAGCTTGTCCATGGCCATCTGCATGCCGGCCATGCTGACGCCGGGGGCCAGGTAGCCCAGGTCCTTGATCGGCTCGACGCCGAGGTCCTTGATCTCCTGGTCGGTGAGCGTCAGGTCCATCTGGCCGGCGTGGTTGTGGAACCACCAGGCGTTGCCGTACAGCCCGGTCATGTCGTCCGGGGCGATCACGGGGATGTCCTTGAGGTCCTTGCGCACGGCGATGTACTTGAGGTGCGGGAGCAGTTCGAACGCTTCCTTGGCGGCCATGGGCGCCGTCTTGGGAATGGTGTCGGCCGGCTTGGAATCGCATCCCACCAGCAGCACCAGACCGGCGACAGCCGGGAGCCAAGCATTTCTAAGGTACATACGTCCTCCTAATCGGAACTGGTAGATTATGGGAGGTACTGATCTTCTTTGCCAGCGGGATTCCTGTGTATCCGATTCGATTGCTAGCCGTCGGACGGCCCCGCCCCGGGCCGATCCGGGAACTGGAGCAGCACTACCGCACGCTGCTGAAAGCCCATGCCCGCCTGGAGGTGGAGGATCTGGCCGAAGGCCGGGGCGACCCCGCGCGCCAGCTGCGCGACGAGGCCGAGCGGCTGCGGGGTCCGCTGCTGGCCGCGCGCTGCCCGGTGCTCCTGACCGCCGAGGGGCCGCCCCGCAGTTCGGAGGATTTCGCCCGCTGGCTCGGGGTGCGCATGGACCGCGGCGACAGCCTGGTCTTCGCCATCGGCTCCAGCAACGGCCTGGACCCGGCCTTGAAGGCGGAGATCAAGGAGCACCTGAGTCTCAGCCCCATGACCTTCCCCCACGACCTCACCCGGATCCTGTTCCTGGAACAGCTTTACAGGGCCTTCGGCATTCTGCGGGGAACGCCCTATCATAAGTAGATAGAGCAGTCTGAGAACCTATTGACATCTATAATTCAAGATACTGGGATTATGACACTCGTGTGACATTATTTTTATTAAAACATTAATATATTGAATTTGTTCATTTCCCCCCTTTTTTGCGGGGATACGTTTATTGGACAAAAATCGGGCCAATCAAGGGAAAAAAAGAATTTTGTGTCCCGGGGAACTTTTTTTGGGGTGCCTTTACGTGGAGGCCTGATTTGCGAGTCATCTTATTTTTCCTATTACGGATCATAGAATCTGTTTTATTGCTCGTGATTCGACCAATTCAAATGCGAGAGATACCGCGAGATTCCCGGGCATCAGTCAAAAGCATAGCAATCCTGTCGGGTTTTTCTTCCCTTGCGGCCCCCTGGGGGACTCCGTAGCATTTCCCAATCGAGATCTTCGGAGCCAGACGTCTGGTATTCCATTCCCAATTTGTGAACTCATTTCCATTTCCACTCTCATGTGGAGGAGGTCCTCAATGCGCACGCGATCCCAGGTCCAGTTGACCGCAGTTGTGCGGCGGGTTGCGGGTGGAGGGCAGTCATGAGACAGCGCACCCAAGTCGCTCTGCTGGCGACGCTGATCTGCGCCACCGCCGGGGCCCAGGACGTGTCGGTGACGAGCACGACCATGGCCCAGATGTACCAGCAGAACGTGCCTGGCTTCGACAAGGCCAATCTGCTGCCCGCGACCGAGTACCTGGCCATTGACGCCAACAAGCTGGGCAGCGACCGCCTCTCCCTCCACCTCTATGGATGGGGCTACACGGACCTGCAGGATCAGTCCACGATTGGCGGCAAGACCGCTGGCAACCTGACCTACGGCTACCTCCAATATGACTTCGACCAGGCCAACGCCCAGATCAAGGCCGGCCGCTTCACCGTCAACCAGGGCGCCGGCAACGAACAGGTCGATGGCGTTTCCGCCCGCACCGATCTGCGCAACGGCTTCTACGTCTCCGCCTTCGCCGGCACGCCGGTGATGTACAAGAACCTCAGCAATGCGCCCCAGGAGGAGATCTCCTTCCAGCGTGACTTCATCTTTGGAGCCCGGCTGGCCTGGCGGATCCCCAAGATCGGGGAATTGGGCGTCTCCTATCTGGAAGACGGCTCCTCCACGGCGAACCTGGACGCGACCAACCCCGTGGACTACACGCGCCGGCAGCTGGGCGTGGACCTCAAGCTTTCCCCCTGCTCGGCGATCGACATCTCCGGGCGGACCCTGTTCGATGTGGGCAACCACGACAACGTCCTGCCCGGCAACGACACCTCAAGCATCGCCGAGCACGACTACAGCGCCACCCTCAAGGCCCTGGCCAACCTGTCCTTCACCGGCACCTATGTGGAGCGCAACTTCTCCGCCTACTTCACCGGCACGACCCTGCCCAACCTGTTCAACATGAATGAGAAGGGCATGTTCCGGGCGACCGGCCTGAGCGGCACCTGGGCGCCCCTGGGCGACCTGCAGATCGTCGCCGACGTCAAGCGGACCGACCGCGACCTCTATGGCACCGCCACCCGTGCCGGCGCCGACCTCCGCTACAACTTCTCCAAGGCCCACGTCCTCGTCGGCGCCGGCTACCACAAGGTAAACGCCTTCGACGTAGTCCAGGTGGATCCGACCGTGCCTTCCTACAGCCTCAACCACAGCGAAATGCGGGCCTGGGCGATGGTCGAGAGCGGCAAGCTGTCCGCCACGATCGACGCCATCCGGCTGCACTATTCCTCTCCGGAAACCAACCCCAGTCTGTTCGGCAAGGCCTTCGAGACCCAGTTGGTCGGTTCCGTGGGCTACCAGGCCGCCACCGCCCTCAAGGTGTCCGGCGATCTGAGCGTGGAGGACACCCCCCTCTACCAGAAGCAGGTCATGGGGCTCCTGAAGCTCGAATACCGCTTTGGCTTCAGCTCCAAAGGAGGCAAGTAAATGTTCAGGAAATTCGCCCTCCTTGCGGTAGTCCTGGGCCTCGGGCTGCTCAGCGCCTGCGCCCTGGTGTCCCTCGAAGCCAGCTTCGCCCCCATCCACCCCCAGGAGCTGCCCCAGGGCCGCCCCACCTGCTCCGAGTGCCACGGCACCGAGCGGGTCAAGAGCACCCAGAAGCAGTTCGCCGCCTTCGACCACACCCCGGCCTTCGTGAAGAACCACAAGTTCGCCGCCAACCAGGATCCCGGCACCTGCGCCGCCTGCCACGCGCCGGCGTTCTGCTCGGACTGCCACGGTGGCAAGACCGCCATGCTGCCTTCCGTCAAGCTGGCCGACCGGCCCGACCGGGAGATGCCGCACCGGGGCAACTACCTGACCATGCATCGCATCGACGGGAAGATCGATCCCACCGGCTGCTACAAGTGCCATGGCCGCGCCAACAACGAAAAGTGCAGTGCTTGCCATAAGTAGGGGTCTGATCATGCGCCAAAGTCTGACAGTCAGAACCCTTCTCGCGGCCGCGGCGGTGCTGGGCTTCCTGGCCTGCACCTCCACGGCCAATCCCCAGGCGATCTCGCAGGATCCGGTCACCGGGGCCCATCCGTCCAACTGGCTCCTGGTGCATTGGTCCGCCTACGTCCAGGACCCCAACCAGTGTTCCCCCTGCCACGGGTCCGCGCTCACCCAGCCGACCACCACCCCCCAGTCCGGCGTGATGTGCTTCGGCTGCCATCACCCCTCGGGTCCCAACCACCCGGCGGACTGGAACCTGGCCGTCCCCACCCCGGCCCACGGACTGGCCGCCATGGGCGTAGCCGGCCCGGCCTTCGATCCTGCGGCGCCCGCCTTCCCCATGCAGGGTTTCGCCTCCTGCGTCCCCTGCCACGGCGCGCTCTACAACAACGCCACGGGCGGCGCGGCCTTGTCCTGCTATTCCTGCCACACCACCGCGCCCCATCCCCCGAAGCCCTGGGGCGCCGGTCTGGGCCTGCCCGCCACCCAGCCCAGGCACGACCTGGTCGACGGGAGCAATGCGGCCGAATGCTTCAAGTGCCATGCCAACGGCAGCAACAGCGACATCAAGCCTGTCGTCCCCGCCGCCCCGGGCACCGTGCCCGGCTGCTTCAACGGCACCCTTTGCCATACCACCAATCCCTCACAGGGATCCTGAATCCCGTATCCCAATCACCCGGCTCGGTACCCCAACGGGTCGCGCCCAACTTTCCAGGGGAGGTGACAGAGTTGCTGATCGCTTCAAACATCAGTTCATCACAGCAGAACCCTAAGTCCACCGCAGTTCACAACCAATCCCCAAACAGGAGGAAGCAGTATGGATCTTAAACCTTACAAGACGCTGGCAGGCGCGTTCGTCGTCGCCGGCCTCGCCCTTGCGTTGGTCGGCTGTAATGGCAGCACCGGCGCCACCGGCGCCACCGGTGCCACCGGCGCCACCGGCGCCACCGGCGCCACCGGCGCCACCGGCGCTACCGGCCCGGCCGGCGGCACGGGTGCCCCTGGCACTCCCGGCGCCGTCATCATCAATGTCGCCAACATGTCCTCTGACCAGTGGGCCAAGACCACCTTGACCGCCACGGTCAAGAGCGTGGACCTTACCGGGGGCCAGCCGGTCGTGACCTTCCTGGTCCAGAACCAGGACGGCACCCCGATCGTCGGCCTTTCGACCGCGACCGCCACGACCACCCTGGCGACCCCGGCTACGCCCACCCTCACCCAGACCCTGGCCAACCCCTCGGCCCTGGTCAAGTATCCCAACTTCGCCTTCTCCCTCGCCAAGCTGGTGCCCGGCCTCAATCCTTCGACCGGCACGACCGACAGCAGCCCCACGGCGACCTGGGTCAGCTACCTGATCGACGGCACGCCTTCGGCCACCACCGGCCTGATCACCCCCGGCCATCCAACCACGGACTCCTCCGGGACCATGACCGAGGACGGCAACGGCAACTACACCTACAAGTTCGCCCGCAACATCAAGCAGGAAGCCGCCTGGCTCGCCGCCGAAGTGGCCGCCGGCTACTTCACCGGCACCGCGGCTTCGGGCAACTACGCCCCTGATCTCCAGGACGTGAGCTACCAGCCGACCTTCACCCACCGCCTCGGCATCATGGTGGGCGGTTCCTTCCCCGGCACCGGGTCCAACAACCCCACCGGCGTCGCCACCAACATGCCTCCGGCGGTTTCTCCCGCCAAGGGCGCGTGCGTCACCTATGATTTCGTCCCCGGCACCGCCGGCACCGCCCCCAACACCAACACGGTCACCACTGGCCGTCAGATTGTTGATGTGTCGGCCTGCAACGCCTGCCACACCGTCCTCGGCGGCGGCGGCGCGCCCTCCACCGACCTGCTCGCCGGCAACACCAACAGCCTCAGCTTCCACGGCGGCAACTACAGCAACAACAACTTCTGCATCTTCTGCCACAACGAGCAGCTGAAGTACGGCGGCACCGACAGCCTGCCCAATCCCACGTCCGCCCTCGGCACCATGGTGCTGACCGCGGGCAGCACGAAGGTGAACGGCCTTTCCGTCGGCACCATCACCGAGTGGATCCACAAGTTCCACATGGGCGTGAACCTGAAGTACTCGAACAACGTGCAGCCCCTGATGAACACCGGCTGGTATCCCCAGGACATCCGTCGCTGCGATACCTGCCACCAGGCGGTCAAGAACTCCGCTGGCACCATCGTCAACCCCCAGTGGCAGAACTACCAGAACGTGCCCAGCCGTGAAGGCTGCGGTTCCTGCCATGACGCGGTGAACTTCAAGACGGGCTACATCGCGCCCGGCACCCAGACGACCTACCCGACTACCCACCTGGGCGGTCCCCAGTCCGACGACACCGTCTGCTACACCTGCCACAAGGCCGCTGACATCCAGGTCTACCACACCCCCCTGGAGAGCCCCGCCCAGAACGGCAGCAACGGCACCAACAGCCACGCCGCCGCCCCGAACACCTACTCCTGGCAGGCGACCGCCGCTTCCAACCAGCCGGCCGGTTCCTGGTCCGTGGCCTACAACGTCAGCAGCCCTGGCGGCCTGACCGTAAATGCCACTGGGAACCCGGTCCTGACCTTCCAGATCCTCTTCACCAACCCCAACGGCACCGCCATCCCGGCGGTCTTCAACACCTACGCTGCCGGCGTGGCCATGATCGCCAACGCTCCGGTCGTCGGCGGTCCCACCGTTGGCATCCAGGGCGCCATGACCCAGGAAGGCCTGGCGGCGACCGACTTCAACATCGCCAAGGAAACCGACTGGACCCTGCAGTCCCTCTGGAACGGCACCGCCCTCCTCGGCGCCACCCCGGTGTCCAAGCTGGGCCCCGTGGCCGCCAAGACCGCGGGCTGGTATACCATCACCTTCGATGGCATCGTGATGCCCGCCAACACCTCCCTGCTCGGCATGGGCATCGGCTGGAGCCCCTTCATCGAGACCGACCTCGGCCTCCCTGCGAACTCCGACCTGGCCTCCCTGAACAATGAGGGCGCGATCAATTTCGCCTACAATTCCACCAACGGCCAGGGCGGCCTCCAGCTCCCCGCCATGAACGTCTGGGCCGACTATGCCGGCAGCTTCACCGTCGGCGCGGTCAAGACCACCGTGGCTGCCCGCCGCACCATCATCCGGGAAAACTCCTGCGCCAGCTGCCACGCCGACCTGGGCATCTTCACGCCCAATTCGACCGCTTCCAACAGCTACGCTTCGAACTTCCACAACGGCTTCATGAACGATCCCCAGCACTGCGACTTCTGCCACACCGTGGCCGGAACAACCGGTGGCTGGTCCTACAACGCCAAGACCTGGGTGCACGGGATCCACTCCGCGGGCTTCCGTACCAACGCCTACACCGCGCAGCCCAACTTCCCCTTCATCACCTACCCTGGAGTCCTGAACGACTGCGAAGCCTGCCACGTGCCGGGTTCGTATGACTTCAGCAACACCACCAACGCCAACCAGGTTGCCGGCATGCTGTGGGATACGGTCGCGCTGGGCTACTACCCCGCCACCAAGACCACCACGCCCGCTTCCGGCAGCCCCACCACCGTCACCGACTACATGAACCTGACGGGGACCTACGCCATCCCGACCGCGGGCAGCTTCGTCTCCCCCTGGATCACCCCCGCCGGCGACGTGAACACCGTCACCACCGCCACGACGGTCAACACCGTCTACACGGCTCCCACGCTCTTCGGCTCGAACCCGATCCAGGGCGCTGCGACGGTCAAGAATGGCGTCACCACCACCCCGGCTCCCAGCTTCTACGCTGGCCAGTACGTTCTCGGCGCCGGTGCCTGGACCCTTCAGACCCCCGATCCCGGCCGTCTGGTCTCCTCGCCCTTCGTCGCTTCGTGCACCGGTTGCCACGACTCCCAGACCGCGATCTCCCACATGACCACCGTGGGCGGCGGCGTGCACTACGGTCCCGCCAGCGCCAGCTACGTCAATGGCAAGCTGACCAGCAACGAGACCTGCCTGATCTGCCACGGCCCTGGCACCACCGCTGACATCCACAGCGTCCACGCCAGCTTCTCCGGCGCCAGCAAGCTCAACTAACGTCCCCCTCCGGAACGGGAGCGATCCCGTTCCGGAAGCATCTTCCCCTTCATCGGGATGACCCGGATGTGTTAAAACATCCGGGTCATCTTTTTTTCGAGGTACGGAATGTCATTCAACCCCAAATGGCGTGTCCTGCTGGCCGCGGGCTGGCTCTGTTGCGGCCAGGCCCCCGGGTGGGCCCAGCAGCCGACACCCAAACCCGACGCGCCCGCCGCCAAGCCCGCCGCACCGAAGAAGCATTCTCCCAAACCCGTCAACCTCAACACCGCCAGCCGCGAGGAACTCATGAGGCTGCCCGGGGTCGGTGGCAAGACCGCGGACAAGATCATCGCCGGCCGGCCCTACCTATCCAAGGCCCGGCTGGTCACGGAGAATGTGGTCACCATGGGGCTCTACCGGAACCTCAAGGAGCGGGTCTTCGTGCAGGTCACCAACGAGGACGCGAAGAAGGCCGCCGCCAAGCAGGTCCCCGCGCCGGTTCCCGCCAAGAAGTAGAAGGCGAACCACGGGCCAGGCCGGGGATGTCCGTCTCCGGCCTGGCTCTGGTTTCGCCTGCTATCGCTTGACCGCCACCGCTTCGCGGTGGTGCTGCATGTCGAGGATCTGCAGATCGCGGATGGTCACCTGGGTCATGGACGCGTCCAGGTGGGCCTTCACGTCGTTCCAGGCCTTGTGCAGCGGGCAGGGGTTGTCCTGGTTGTCGCAGCGGGCGAAGCCCATCACGCAGCCCGACATCGTCTCGATGCCTTCGAGGGCGGCGACCACTTCGCCCACCGTCACCCGGTGGGCCGGGCGCGCCAGCCGGAAGCCGCCGCGCGGGCCGCGCACGGAGTGGAGGATGCCCTCCTGGGCCAGGGACTGGAGGATCTTGGCCAGGTACGGGCCCGGCAGATCGAGATGGGACGCCAGGTCTTTCGCAAGACTGTAGGTTCCATCTTCAGGGAGGGCAGCCAGGGCCCTGAGCGCATATCCGGTGGCAGTCGAGAACAACATGGCCCATCCTCTGTCTAATTAAGGATAAGCTGGTCGTAAAAAAACACCATTGGAAAAGGGACGGTTCAGAAATTTTTTCGCCGGGAAAACGTGGTCCCGCGCACCTGCAGGAGGCCCTGGTCCTGGAACGCGCGAAGGGCCCTGGACAGGGTCTCGGGCGTCATGCCCAGCTGGGCGGCCAGGGTCTTCTTGGTGACCGGCAGGACCAGGGAGCCGCCCTCGGGCACGTTCTCCCGGATCCAGGTGCGCAGCCGCTCCGAGCTGTCCGCGCCGGACAGCTGCTCCACCTGGTGGATGAGCTTGCGCAGCCACACCGCCTGGCCGTGGATGACGGCCAGGGCCAGGTCCGGTTCGCGGCGCATCAGCGAGAGCACCGGCCCCTTGGGGAAATGGTAGACCCGGGACGGCTTCAGCGCGGTCGCGGTGGCCGGGAAGGCCTCGCCGCCGAACATGGCCGCCTCGGCGAAGCTGTGCACCGGCGTCAGCACCGCCAGGGTCGGATGGGCGCCGGGCGCCGCGCCGCTGCGGGTGAGCTGGATGGCCCCTTCCACGAGGACGAAGAAGCCCGTGCAGGGGTCGTCCTCCATGAACAGCATCGCCTCGGGATCGAGGCTGCGCACACTGGCCAGGGCCGCCAGCTGGTCGCGCTGGGCGGGTTGCAGGGTGCTGAACAAGGGCGCGGAGGACCAGGGCGGGGCGGGCATGCCCCAGGATAGGTGGAGCGGGCCGCGGTTGCCAAGCGCGGGCGAAAATGCCCAGGCAGGCCCGGCGCCGTTTTCGCCTATCCTGGGGGAAACCCGGTTTGCGACACGGAGATGCCCATGAAACGGTTCCTGATCCTCGGCGGCTTGACCCTGGCCCTGGCCGGCTGCGCCGAACCCATCGCCTGCGAAAGCGTGATGCGCCTCAAGGAGGGTGTCGACACCCTCAAGGACGCCCAGGCCCTCCTGGATGCGCCGGACCAGGCCCTGGCCAGCCCGGAGGGTGGCCGGATCTACATCTGGAAGGCCACCACCCACCAGCGCACCGGCGGCGGCACGATGACCGAGGTGGTGCTCACCTTCGGCCCGGACGGCAAGCTGGTGTCCAAGCGCTGCGCCACCACCGTCCAGTCGCCCGTGTCCCGGGAACCGACCGCCTAGCCCCGTTCATCGTTCCGAGGGGATCACGCAGGCCGCAAGGAGGCCCAGCGTCAGCAGGCCCGCCAGGGCCCAGGTGAGTCCTGGCCAGCGGGCCGGCGTGCGAATCGGCCGCCAGGCCAGATGGAAGCTGTGCGCAGCCTCGGTCATGGGTTCGCCCCACAGCTCCCAGCTGCCGTCTTCGCGGAAGATCCCGGACTTGCCGGTGAGGGTGGCGCGCAGCAGCGGCAGGCCGGTCTCCACGGCCCGCAGGCGGATCTGCACGGCGTGCAGATCGGTGGCCACGGTCTGGTCGAACCAGCCGTCGTTGGTGTGGTTGGTCAGGAGGTCGGCGCCGGCCGCGGCCAGCCCCTGGGCGGCCCGGCGCTCCAGGAGGGCCTCGCTGCAGAGCAGCGGATGCACCGACAAGGTCCCCTGGGGCGTGGGGAAGCGGAAGCTGGAGCCGGGCCCGAGGGTGCCCGGTTCCTGGGACTGGAAGCCCAGGGTCCGCTCCAGCCAGGCCCGCACCGGGGCCGGGCCGGGCATGCGCTCGCCGAACGGCATGGGGTCGGTCTTGGCCTGCAGGAAGCTGGGCTGGCCGGCGGCCTCGCCCCGGACCAGGTTGTAGAGGCCGCCCTCGGTGCCGAACAGCCAGGCGATGCCGCGGCCCTGGGCCTCGGCCCGCAGCCGCGCGTTCGGCCCGCGGTCGTCGCGGCCCAGGACCGAGCTCTCCGGCCAGAGCACCAGCGTGGCGCAGCCGGGGCGGGGCAGGGCGGCGCGGCGCAATTCGGCGTCGGTGCGCCGCCACATGTCGGCCTCCATCCCCGGCCGGCGCTCCCCAGGCGGGTAGTTGGGCTGGATCATCACTACGTCCAGCTGCCGGGCCGGGCCCCGGGGCAGCCAGCGCCAGCCGAGGGCGGCCGCGGCCAGCAGGAGCAGCAGCAGGGCCGGGCCCGCCAGCACCCGGCGCGGGCCGGCCTCCCGGGCCACCTGCAGGCCGGTCCAGGCCCCGAACCCCCACAGCAGCGCCGTGAGGCCATGGGTGCCGACGAAGGCGGCGCCGCGGGCCAGCCAGGGCACCGCGCCCATGGCCGCGCCGTTGCTCAGGTCGTAGACGTGGAAGGCCCAGGTCTCCCAGACGACCATGATCAGGGCCGCGGCCAGGGCCCCGGCCAGGGGCCGCCGGCGGGCCGCCTTGAGGCCCAGCCAGCCCGCGGCGAACATGCCCAGGGCCTCGTAGCCGAAGAACAGCGCCGAGGCGGGCAGGGCGATGGCGTAGGGCAGGGGGCCCTTGGTGTGGATCACCTCCGGCACCCAGTGGAAGACGGCCAGCAGGCCGGCCAGCAGGCCCAGGAAGATCCAGCCGAGCCGCCGGCCCCGCCCCAGGGCCGCGAAGATCACCACCGGCAGCAGGAAGGCCGCGGCGATCTCGGTGTAGCCCCGGCCCGAGGCCAGGGGGAAGCGGTAGCCGGCCAGGAGCAGCAGGGTTATGGCCAGGGGGTCGAGGAGGCGTTTCACAGGGGGTTCCCTCCAAGGCGGGCGCGCCGGTCGGTCTCGTAGCAGGCGATGCCGGCGGCCACGGCGGCGTTGAGGCTTTCCACCCCCCGGATGGGGATGGCCACGCGGGTGATGCCCGGGGGCAGGGCGGCGCCCTGGAAGCCGTGGCCTTCGTTGCCCACCAGCAGCCGCACCGGGCCGCCCAGGGCGGCCTGGGCCAGGGGCAGGGCGCCGGGGCCGCCGTCCAGGGCCAGCCAGGCGCCGCGGTCCAGTTCCAGCCGTTCGCGCCGGCGCACCGGCATGAGGAAGGCCGCGCCCATGGAGCCGCGCAGGGCCTTCGGGGCGAACGGGTCGGCGCAGCCCGGGCCCAGCACCGCCTCCTGGAAACCGAAGGCCGCGGCGCTGCGCAGGATGGCGCCCAGGTTGCCAGGGTCCTGGATGCCCCAGGGCACGATCACCCGCTCGGCCAGAGGACCCTCCGGGGCGGGCCCCAGGGCCGCCAGGAGGGCGTGCTCGGGGGGGCTGCCGGCCTCGGCCAGGTCGCGCATCAGGGCCTCGCCCAGGACCCACGTGGGCAGGCCCAGGGCCCCTTCCAGAAGGTGTGGGGTGGCGCCCTCCAGGCGCAGCCAGGAGATCGGGGCCAGCCGGCCCGAGGCCGGCGCCCCGTGCCAGGCCTCGATCAGCTTGGCGCCCAGCAGCAGGGTGTGGCCGCGGCCGGCGCCGCCGGCATGGACCTGCGCCCGGAGCGCCTTGAACTTCGGGTTGGCCCTGCTTGTGATCAGTTGCCCAATTTCCATGAGATAAAGCCTAGCCTGAAGGAAAGCGTAGGACACGGCCTAAGGATCAAGGCAGAATCTTAGCCATC
>Ga0316217_10002730_pt1 | contig 20926 bp, 17 predicted proteins | sample 1anoAmetaG_FD_203633 | JGI IMG/M metagenome (GOLD analysis project Ga0316217, IMG submission 203633) | Freshwater microbial communities from Trout Bog Lake, Wisconsin, USA - 1anoA | ecosystem: Environmental > Aquatic > Freshwater > Lake > Hypolimnion/Profundal zone | place: USA: Wisconsin...
GATCGAGACCACGCCGAGGCCATGATGGCACTCGAAGCGCTTTACCAAAGCCAACTGTTTGACCGTTATTGGGCCAACGTCTTGTGCCACCACAACTAACACCGCCCCGGATTATTGGGCACACCCCTGCCGCGTGCGGGGTGGGATTTCCGCTGGGGCGGTGGGGAACCAGGCCAGTGCAAGGCCGTCCCGCGCAAGGGTACAATGGCGGTTGGTATCTGCTGCGCCATTTTGAAACGGTGGGCGTCGTGGCCTTATGCTGGGCAACCTGAACATCCTTAGTGTGGTCCTTGCCTTCACGGCCATGGGGCAGTATTGGTTTTATAAACACATCTTTCCCCATATCACGGCATGGATCGTCTGGGGTGTCGTCTTTGTTCCCTGGGTGACGATCTTCACCATCACCTTTTGTAAACGGCCACCGTTTGGTCCGCGCCCGTTTGCCCGGTGCCTGCTTTTTGCGATGTGCTGGTATGCCTTCTTTACGATTGCCGCCGAAGGTCTGAACTGCTTGCTTCCCCTGCCACCCGATCGGCATTTCCCGATCACGGCCGCCCGAATCCTGATGTATGGCGGATGGCTTACCTTTATTCCGTTGGCCCGCAGCTATATCTATGTGCGCCGTCTTTCGCGCGAACCAAGGCCTGATTAACCCATGTGGCTTATCGCCGGGGGGGGGACACCATCAAGTCATTGCCGCTTGCGGTAACGAACAATCCGCACTGCACCATCAAATTCCACTGCCTGAAGGGCCTTCTGCATGATCGCCAACACTTGATCGGCCTTGGTGCGGCGTGTGCCTGCTCCGATGAGGGGAAAGGCAATGGAACGGTAACCGTGGGCCTGCGCCAGTTTCATGGCATTGCGGACGGAATCCCGAATCGACCGTGCGGAAGACCGCCAGAACATGCTGATGCCCGCCACATGGATGATAGCCTGGAACGGCAGTTTCAGCTGCGCGTGTCTCCGCGCCCAAGGTTCGTCCATCCTATTTTTTGAAGCAGACTTTATGGCCCCACACAAGACGCGGATGATCAAGGAAATGACACTGCGGATCGAGAAGATCAACCGCGTATGCCGGGAGCACGACATTCCGGCTCCGGTCTGGGATTTTGGCATGGGCGGCCTGATGTTGACGTTCCGGGCCAATCCCGCCCACCAGCAATTGACCACCCAACCCATCACCCAACCGGGGTTGGATGAAAAGTTGGGGAAGAATAGGGTGGCGATCATGCGGTTGATGCGCCGCAACGCCAAGACCACCGTGAGCGAACTGGCTGCCGCCTTGGACTTGAGCCGAAACGCGATCGACAAGAATATCCAAATATTAAAGACCCAAGGGTACATCCGACGCATCGGGCCGTCCAAAGGTGGTCATTGGGAGGTCCTGACGCCCGCCGCCAACCCGCTACAGGCGACGGCAGCCAAACCGGCGTCGGCTGGGGGGGGCGCGGTGGTGGCGCTAAGGACCGGCGCATCAATTAGTGTCACGAAAAAGTAGCAGGCGCACGGAGTGTGCCTGCTACCGTGAAATCCGACAGGAATTCATTTGCCTGTCGCTAATCGACGCGGCCGGGTAATTGGCGGATTTTGACGCGGTTGGGCGTAACGGTGTAGAGACGCTTGGGGGTCAGGCGTTTGTAGCGTTCAAAGAGGCGATCGATGGCGGCGGATTGGGCCGCCGGGTCCGGGGCGCCAATCAGCAGCACCACAATGCCGCCGTATTCCAGTTTCTCTTCAAACGTGCGGTGCACCAGATCCGCATCGGTCGTCAGGAGGAACCACTGGCGGCGGCTCAAGGCGGTAAACAGTTCGGCGGGGTCCGCGACAGGAACGACCGCCGGGGCTTCTGCGGGGGCCTCGGCGGCCAGTTCCGCCATGGCCTGGGCTTTATGGCCGTGGCGCTCGAGTGCGGTCGAGATGTTCGGGCTGACCGAGCCGTGGATTACAAAACGCATAGGCGGTTCTCCGGTTTGGCGGCGCGGGCGGCAATGGCCAGCGCTTTGTGGTTTTCGAGCACATTATGCACCCGATGGATCCGTACGCCCTTGGCGGCGGCCAGGGTGGTTACGATGGCGGTGGCAATGTCGCGCTGGTGCCACTCAGAGGGTGTCGGCCCGGTGACGGCCGGCGCGGTGGCCATGGCCGGCGGGGCGGGGGTTTGCGCCGCGGCGCTGGCGGGCATGGCGCCGCCCAGTGCGGCCGTCAGAAAGCGCTTGCGGCTGGCGCCCAGCACCACCGGATGGCCCAGCGCCACCAGGCAATCCAAGTGGGCAATGAGCTGCCAGTTATCATCCGGCGTTTTGCCAAAGCCGATGCCGGGATCCAGCCAGATGTGTTCCGGCCGTAGGCCGGCGGCCAGGGCGGCGGCGGCGCGCTGGCGCAGATAGCCGCGAACGCTTGCACAGACATCGGCGTAGGGCTCGGGCTTATGGCCGGATTCATCGCGGAAGTGCATCAGGATGATCGGCACGGCGTTCTGGGCCGCCACCGCCAGCATGTCCAGGTCGGCCTGGCCGGCGGAAATATCATTGATGATCGAAGCCCCGGCGGCCAGGGCTGCCTGGGCCACGGCGGCCGAGCGCGTGTCAATGGAGATCAGGACCGGCGGCCCGCCGTGCTCCTGTAAACGGCCGACCACCGCGGCGATCACGGGTACGACCCGTTGAATCTGCTCCTGGGGCGCGGTGGGGACCACGCCGGGCAGGTGAAAGGCGGAGGCCTCGCCACCGATATCCAGGATGGCGGCACCCTGCTGGGCCAGGCCCAGGGCATAGGTGGCGGCGGCCGCCACGTCGAGCCCGCCGTGGGGATCGGCAAACTGGCCGCCATCGGAAAAGCTATCCGGGGTGACGTTGACGATGCCCATCAGGGTTGGTTGGGCCAGAAGGGCGGGAAGAATGGTAGTGAGATTTTTCATGTGTGGGACATTGTACGGGGAATTGGCGATTTGGCACATCGCGGCCTGGGCACCACCAAAAGAATGAACACGAAGTGATGAAGCCACGACCACGAAGAAAGGCAACGAGAGGGAACCACAGATAAACACAGATGAACGCAGATATTTAGCGTGCGGACGAAGAGTCTGGAAATTTGCGCAGGGTGCGAAGAAATTGGCGGATTGTGGCGCAGAGACCCCGAGGAATTCACAGAGGGGGTTTCGTATCGTAAGGGAGACTTTGACCGGCGGAGTGGGGGCCAATTGAAAGGATGCTACGGGCGGCGGGGCGGCGCGGCCCAGGAGATTATGGCGCCCAGAAGAGCACCGATGGACACGAGGATCCATCCTTTGGTGTTGAAGGCCTGCGGGGCCTGGGCCAGGTACTGGGCTAACGAACCGGGGTGGGCCAGGGTGGTCCATTCGGCCACGAGCGCGCCGACCAACGCTACGGTTACCGTAATGAGCGCCAAGCTCAGGCCGCCGCGTGGCGCCAGGCGGCGGGCACCGATGCCGGTAAACACGCCGACCACCAACGGGAGAATCAGGCCGGCTTGCACCCGCAGGAGGTAATAGATCCAACCGCCGATCAGCGCGCCGCCGATGGCCCCGAGCAGGCCCAGTGGAATGGCCAGAGCTTCCTGCCATGAGGGTTCGGACGGTGGGGGTGGTGGGGGTGTATGGGTCATGGAGGCAGGATATCGCAAAAACGCGACCGAGTTAAGCACGGCGGGCGCTTAACTCGGCGAATCCTGATATGCCCGGACCGGCGATGCGTGGCATCAAGCAGCGGTCTGGGCATACTGATGAACTGTGGCCGCGGCTTAGACTGCCGCCCCGATGAGCTTCTCCAACGCTTCCTCGCGTGTGCAATGACAGTGATGCTGGGTTTGTTCAACCATGCGATCGGTGATCCAGTTGCGGCTGCGCATCAATTCAAACTTATCGTTGAGTTCTTGAAGTTTATTGGATTCCGGCGCTGCCATACGGGCGCTCAGCGGCAGTTCCTTGGTGAAACCAGAGTCCTGAACGGAGGTCGTCGCGATTGGGGTATTTACCGGCTCGGTGGTACTCATATTCTTTCAGCTCCTTTGCTGTCTTTATTTTACCCTAATAAACACGGGCTTTCTTTCATATCGACCAAGAAAACACCTGTTGGTGAGTGGTTTTTAGCGGTCATGATCGACATGACACTAAATAAAACGCTATCCATGGGTTACAGGTTTCAAGGATGTCTAAATACGCAAAGCGAGATTGTGTTTTAGGCGGTTTCATGGGTTCTTTATCGCGAAGGTAAAAGTCGCCAAGTTGGAAATGTTAAACTGGGTAATATGGTTCAGTGGGGGCATGGTGGTGATTCTGCGTTTGGAAATTGGTCAGGATGTGGCGTCGTCGCGTACAATCGGCGGAGCCGGGTCTTACTCGACCCCTTGACCACTCAACCCCTGGGCCCCTTTTTTCTGGCGTGCTATGCTACGCGAATTGCACATTTCCAATCTCGCCGTGATCGCCGATGTGACCGTGGAGTTTCATCCGGGGTTGAACTGTTTTACCGGCCAAACCGGAGCGGGCAAATCGCTGGTCATCGGCGCGCTGGAAATATTGCTGGGTCTGCGCCAGCCTTCGGATATGCTGCGTAAAGGCGCCACCGAAGGGCGCGTGACCGGACTCTTCCACATCACCAACGAACAACTGCGCCAGCAGATTGCCGTCGTGACCGATTTGCCGGTCGGCGATGAGGCGGAGCTGATGATCGCCCGGCGCCTGCATGAGTCCGGCCGCACGTCCGGCTCGATCAATGGCCATCCGATCACCGGGGCCATGCTCAAGGCGGTCGGGGAGATCCTGGTCGATGTGCACGGCCAACACGATGCCCAGTTCCTGCTTAAGCCCGGCAATCAACTGGCGGTGATTGATGACTTTGGCCAATGCGCCGCCCTGCGCGCGGCCTTTGCCGACCTGTTTCGCCAGCGCCAAACCCTGATCGCCCAGCAGAAAGAATTGATGACCTCCCGCACCTTGCGCCGCCAGCAACTGGAACTCTACGAGTTTCAGGCCAAAGAAATTGATGATGCGCAACTGGTGGCCGGCGAACAGGCGGAACTCGAAGCGCGGCACAAGTTGTTGTCGAATCTCGAAAAAATCAAGAAGCAGGCCGGCAGCGCCTATGGGGCCCTGTATGACGATGAAGGGGCCGTGCTCGAGCGGGCGAAGATGATCGCCGGCATGATCATGGAACTGACCGAACTCGATGAGTCCCTGACGCCCATATCCGCCCAGGTGCGCGAGGCGGTGGTGCAACTGGATGATGCCGCTTTTTCGCTGGGCCGCTATGTCGACAAGCTGGACCTGGACCCGGCGGAACTGGCCGAGGTGGCCGACCGGCTCAACCTGGTCCATCGGCTGGTGGACAAATACGCCGGCCGGATGGGCACGCTCGATGAGGTGCTGGCCTACCGCACGCAAATCGGGGAGCAGATCGCCACACTCAAGGGTCAGGATCAGGATTTTTCCAATATCGGCACGCAAATTATCGCGGTGGAAAAGGAATTGCGGCAGGTAGGCGCGGAGCTGACCAAGGGCCGCAAGAAGGCCGCCGACAAGCTGGTGCCGCTGATCCACAAACAACTGGCCGACCTGGGCATGAAAGAGGCGCAATTCGCGGTGGAATTTCAGCCTTTGGAGGACATGTCCACCCCCAACTCCAATCAAAAATCGAAAATCGAAAATCGAAAATCTTCCCCGGAGCCGCTGGCGCTGGGGGATTTTTCCACCGCCGCGGGTTTTGAAACAGTCGAATTCCTGATTGCCCCGAACCCTGGCCAGCCGGCGCGGCCCTTGCGGCGCATCGCCTCGGGCGGGGAACTTTCGCGCATCATGCTGGCGCTCAAATCCATCTTCGCCCAGGCCGACCGCGTATCGGTGCTGGTGTTTGATGAGATCGATGCCAACGTGGGCGGGCGCATGGGCACGGTGATTGGCGAGAAGCTGCGCCACCTGGCATCGATCCACCAGGTGCTGTGCATCACGCATTTGCCGCAGATCGCCAGCTTTGCTGACCGGCACATTACGATTCGCAAGCGCACCGAGCGCGGCGAAAGCTACACTAGCGTGACGATGCTGGAGGGTGAGCCGCGGATTGTGGAACTGGCGGAAATGATCACCGGGAAGGATGTCTCGGCGACGTCGCTGGCGCAGGCGCGGGAGTTATTGGAGATAGGGATGCGGAGCATGGGGGCGGCGGCGCGCGGGGAACGGAAAATAAAAAGCAAGTTGTAACGTAGCGCAGCGTGCGTAACGTGCGTAGCGTAGCTCCGGGCGGAAGCCCGGGGCTTGATGTCAGACGGACCGTCCATCACCAGAACGCTCCGGTTCCCACCAATAAAGTCCCCCTTGGTTCCGCAGATAACTGTTCTTCAAAAAGTTCAAATGCCGCATGCCACGGACGCGGCGGTCTCCGGCTTTCTTAGCGAACACACGCCGTCCCACTCTATCATCGTTCCGGTTCAACAGCAGCGCGAGCAGATTCTTCAGACGGTTCTTCACCTTGTCGGGGTCCGATTCATTGGTCCAACTAACGACGAGGTGGATATGTGTTAAGTTCATGCCGGCGGCATGGGCACGCCAAGAACGTTTCGTACAGATTTCCCGGAAGAATTTGAGAAGTGTTTGTTGCTGGTCCGTGGAGAATTCCATTGGCGCCTGTTGGGCGATGCCGTTTCGGTAGACGCCCATACGAGGCTCGGGCGCATGGCGTCCCGCTTCACCGTGCTGGTAATAACCTTCAGGGTGGTCGGCGTTCCAAGTGCGGTAGGCGTGGAAAATGAAATGATAGACGGGCATGAGGGGGATTCTGATGTTGCTGTTGAATTATGTCAATTGGGGGCACAAGGTGACATCAAGCCCCGGGCTTCCGCCCGGAGCTACGATCACTTACCCCGCGCGCTGCACGCGGCGCTGCTTGGGCAGCGTGGCGATCATGCGGGCCGGGGGCATGCTGATGCCCAGGCAGGACAGCACGTCGCGCTCCACGATGCCGCGCAGGTATTCCCGCGGAATCGTGGGCATATTGGTCCCCATGGCCATCTGGTTGATGGTGTAAATGGTTTCGATGCATTCGCTGGCGGTGGTAAAGGGGAAGTCGGAACCGAAGAGCAGTTTGTCAATCACCCCGAACTGGTGTGCCCGCACCAGGGCATCGTAGGCCACCCAGGGGCGGCGCAGCAGGCTGGCGATATCGCTGTAGACATTCTGATGCTTGCCCAGCAGCGTGATGGCTTCATCCACCCAGGGATAGCCCAGCTGGGCCACCACGATTTTCAAATGCGGAAAGCTGCGCGCCACTTCATCGAGCAGGTGCGGCCGCGCATATTCCATCTTGGTTTTCGGGGATAGATGGGTGCCGGGGTAGAAAATGATCGGCAGATGGAGGGCCGCGGCCTTTTCATAAATGCCCATGGCCCGGGTATCACAGGGGTGGAAATCCTGGGCGGCCGGGCAGATGGTCAGGCCCTTAAGATGCAGGTCCTGGGTCACGTGCGAAACCTGGTCCAAGGCGTCCGGATCAGTCGGATCAATTCCGGCAAAGCCGATCATGCGGTCGGCATGTTCGCGGCAGTAATCGGCGACATATTCATTGGGAATTTGCGCGCCCAGATGGCGGCTGGCGAAACCCAACACAAAGGCTTTATCGATCGGCTCGCACGCCAGGAGATGATTGGCGGTGTCGGCCTGGGGCAGCAGGCGCATGCGCTGGCCGGACATATAGGTGGGCCGCGAAAGCTCAACCAAGGCTCCATCCCCCAGTTGCTCGGGGCTTTGCCAGATATGGGTATGGCAATCGATAATCATCGGAATCCTTCCCTGCGGGTCGGGCCAATAATTGAACCAAAACTTTCGATTTTATCGGCAGCAGACCCGTGCGTATCTTAACAAATCTCGTGTTTATTCCGTGTTAAGTCCATCGCTCAAAGATGGTTAAGAAGATTGGGGCCGCAACGGACGCCAACTCTTAAGAAAACATGGCTGATACCGGACGCACCTTACAAGACACGCCGCCCCGCCAAAGGTTGGGCAGTGCCAGGCATGGCAGATGCGAATTTTTCGGGCTAGGGGCTCCGCCGCCGGAGCGCCAGAACCGCCCGTTTCGGCTATACTTACCTTCATGTTTGAACAAAAAATACACATTCTGGATGTGCCGCCGGCCGAACTTGTCGCCCAGCTTAAAGCGCTGGACATGCCCCATTTCCGGGTGGAGCAGATTCAGGAATGGATCTTCAAGAAACGTGCCACCAGCTTCGACCAGATGACCAACATCAGCTTGTACCAGCGTAAATTGCTCGATGAGAAGTATGCGCTCTTCACCAGCCAGGTGGTCGGGCAGCACACCGCCGAGGATGGCACGCGAAAAATCCTGCTGCGCTGGCCCGGCACCGGCGCCAAGGAAGGCGGGCTGACCGAGGCCGTCATGATTCCCTGCGACAGCGACCGCTGCGATGACTTTGGCAATACCGTCATCGCCCAGCGGCGGACGGCCTGCCTTTCCACCCAGGTGGGCTGCCCGGTGGGCTGCGCCTTTTGTGCCAGCGGCCTTGAGGGCTTGCAGCGCAATCTGACCGCGGGCGAGATCATAGAAGAAGCCCTGCGCCTGACGCATCTGCTGCCGGTGGAAAACCGCCTGAGCAACGTGGTGTTCATGGGCATGGGCGAACCGCTGGCCAATTTTGATGCGACCCTGATCGCCATTGCCGCCCTGATGGCCCCCTGGGGCCTGCACATCAGCGGGCGGAAGATCACGGTCTCGACCGTGGGCCTGCCCCCGCAGATGAAGCGCCTGGCCGATCGGGGCCTGCCGCTGACGCTGGCCATTTCGCTCCACGCCCCCAACGATGCCCTGCGCCGGCAGATCATCCCCTGGGCCGGCAAGATTCCGATGGACCAGATTATTGATGCCGGCCGGTATTACTTCACGAAAACTGGCCGCGAGGTCACGCTGGAATACATTCTGCTCGACGGCGTCAATACTCTGCCCGATCATGCCCGCGAACTGGCGGCGGTGGCCAAGCAACTGCGGGCCAATGTCAACCTGATTTTTTACAACGAAGTGCCGGAACTGCCGTTTAAGCGCCCCACCAGCCAGACGGCGTTGCGTTTCGAGACGCTGCTGCGGGCCGCGCACGTTAACACGCACATCCGTAAGAGCCGTGGCCGCGAAATCGCCGCCGCCTGCGGACAACTGGCGCGGCAGGATAAGCACAAGCAGCGCGAACAATTGGTCACGCTCGGCACGCCGACCACCCCGGCCTGAGCCATAGTCCTGTGCTTGGTCGCGGGAATTCATGCCGCGCCGTTCCTAATGACGCCAAACAGGAATGGCACAAACTATTCGGGTGCCAATAAAGTGCTCGCGCAATGTTGCGTTCACGCCCTGTGAGGAAAGCAGGCACTCCCGTCAAAATGTCCACTAAACTTTGCTGCAGCGAAGGCCAAGTCGTACATGGTTCCCCGCAAGAATTTCCAGTCGGGTATTTCGCATCTAACGACATTTATCCAGTAGGATAGTTGCTTCGAATACCAGTATGAACCACTCATCTTTTCACCCGCAAAGCGGACTGTAAAGCCACGTTCTGTAGCCCATTTACTGAACTGGTTCCTAGATTCATCGGTAGGGAAGTATGCGGTGTGATCAATATCCCGCGACTCCTTCAAATCGTCCCCCTGACTTTGCAAAGTTTCTAGCAACGCCTCAGTCCTGCTGCGCTGGACATTGTAGTTATCAAGCGGGGCGATCTTTTCGTAGTAAAAGAGCCACGCAGAATCTTCTTGACACTCGACTTGGGTCTCGTAGTCCGAAAATCTGCAGAGCGATCCTCTCACAGCGCGGAAAAAGCCGGCCGGGTCGGCTACATAGAAATAGAATGTGCGGAGGCCTCTCGTGCTTATCCGGCCCATTATGACGACACTTTGTGGGTCAAGAGCGGCTTCCGCGACATCCAACACCTTATTCAGTGCCTGATGCTCATCAGGAAGTGGGAAGCCATCGGCATCTTGCGTCTGGCATTTGATGCGCACCTGCCCAAGCCAAGGGAACGCCCGAGTCAAAGGCGAGGCGTCGTCGAAAGTCCTTGCCCACGTGAGGACCAACGCTCCATCTGATAGGTATAGGCCACCGGTAACTGTACCTGCCATGTTGGAAACGTCGATTCCCATAGGCTACAACCTTACCACCCATCACATGAGTTACCACCGCTCCACAGGCCTAATCACCCTTTTGGCGGCACAAAGTCGCACATATCGTTGGGCATCCAGTGGGCGTCCTTGCCCCACCATTTTACATTGCAGCCGATGGCTTCGGTGACCGGCACGGCAATGGGCTTGCCGGCCAGCAGGGCATCGACGGCATCGCGCAGCTCGTGGGTGGTTGAGCCGCGGATATCCCGGGGCTGGTTGTCCATGCGCCCGGTGTAGACCACTTTGCGGTCCTGATTGAGCAGGAAGAAGTGCGGCGTGCGCTGGGCGCCGTAGGCCTTAGCGACATCCTGGGTCTCATCGCGCAGGTACGGCCAGGTAAAGCCCAGGTCTTGGGCCCGCTGTTTCATGTGGGCAAAGTCGTCCGTGGGATGGTCGTGGGTTTCATTGGAATTGATCGCCAGGTACGCCACGCCTTTGGGGGCGTAGTCCTGCACAAACGCCCGCTCCCGCGATTCGTTGCCGGTTACGTACGGGCAGTGGTTGCAACTGAAGCTGATCACGACCGCCTTGGCGGCGGCGAAATCCTTGAGGGAATAGGTTTTGCCATCCACGCCGGGCAGCGAAAAGTCCGGGGCGGGTTGGCCGATTGCAATGGTAAAAGCCATAAGGTTAAAACTCCTTAATCGGGTCATCGGGTGATCGAGCCATCGGGCCATTGTATGGTAACGCCACCGGGCGGTTTGGGGAATTTCTTCAATGGCCCGATCACCCGATGGCTCAATGGCCCGATTCTCCGTAAACTATTGATCTTATGACTACTTCTTTCCAAGCTCCACCGGGCACGCGGGATTTTTATCCCGATGCAATGGCTGTTCGTCGGTACATTGAAGATACCTGGCGGCGGGTTTCCGTGCGCCATGGCTTTGTCGAGGTCGATGGGCCCACCTTCGAGTACCTGGATCTTTACAAGGTTAAATCGGGCGACGCGATCGTCTCGGAGCTCTTCCACTTTGAATCCCGCGCCGACAAGCACGGCCACGTGGACGAGTTTGCCCTGCGCCCCGAATTTACCCCCACCCTGGCCCGCATGGTGGCGGCCAAGGCCAACGGCCTGCCCAAGCCCATTAAATGGTTCTCGATCCCGCGCTGCTACCGGGCGGAGCGTCCGCAGAAAGGGCGGCTGCGCGAGTTTATCCAGTGGAACGTCGATATCCTGGGGGATGCGACCCCGGCCGCCGATGCCGACTGCTTGGCGGTGTGCATTGATGCCCTGCGCGAATTTGGGTTGACCGAAGCGGACATTCGCGTGGGCTGGAACCATCGCGAATTGATGACCAAGGGGTTGATCAACGCCTTCCTGGCGCCGGACCATGTGGCCCAGGCGTATGTGATATTGGACAAGCTCTACAAGCTGGGCGACGTTGACCGGCACAAGCTCTGCGATGAGTTGGGGTGCAGCCCGGCGGAGAAGGCGGGCTTTGACAAGCTGGCGGCCGTGCGGGAGTGTGAACTGGCCGACACCACGGCGCGGGATGCGATTTTGGAGAGTTTTGGCCCGGAGAGTTCCGGGCCCATTCGCGAGTTTGACCGCTGGATGGCGCAGCGGGGCATGGGCGCGTTTTCCAATTTTGATTTTGGCGTGGTGCGCGGCCTGGCCTATTACACCGGCTTTGTCTTTGAGGTCTTCGACCGCGTGGGCGAAAACCGGGCGGTGGCCGGCGGCGGCCGATACGACAAGCTCATCGAACTGTTCGGCGGCCCGGCCATGCCCGCCATCGGTTTTGGCATGGGCGATGTGGTCCTGGAAATCCTGCTGCGCGAGCGCAACAAACTGCCCGCCAGCCTGTTGCCGCGCCCGGCGGTTTTCGTGGTCAATGCCCTCGAATCGCCGGCCGAGGCCCAGACGCTGCTGGCGGCCTTGCGCAGCTCCACCTGGAACCCCGAGCGCACCGCCATTGTGCGCCCCGGCCTGCACGCGCTCACCAGTTACAAAACCACCAAGAATGTGGGCAAACTGTTGCAGGAAGCCTCGTCCAGCGGGGCCCGTTTGGCCGTGCTGATCGCCCCGGACGAACTGGCCCGCGGCGTGATCAAGCTTAAAGACCTGGCCAACCGCGCCGAGCGGGAAGTGCCGTTGGCCCATGCCGTGGAAGAAATTCACGCGGCGCTGCGGGTTTGAAGCCGGACGACCGGACATGTCTGAAGTGCCATGTATGTTGCAAGGAGCAGTCCGAAGGACTGCCACCTGATAGCCGGGGGCAAGCGCAGCGCCGCCCCCGGACACGAATCGTCGACCACCCGCGACCCTGAAAGGGTCGCACCTTGGTGCTACGTGAAATGAAAGGGAGCACACCCATGGCGCAAACCCTCGTCAAAAACCTTCTCCGCATCATCTTTTCCACAAAAAACCGCGACCCGTTGATCGTCCCGGAAATTGAATCCGGGTTGCACAAGTACATGACAGGTATCATCAAGGGGTGCGATTCGAAATTGCTTGCCATCAACGGCACCGCCGACCATGTGCATCTGCTCGTGTCACTTTCAAAGAATTGGGCGTTGGCAACGTTGCTGGAAGATTTGAAGGGCGACTCATCGAAGTGGGTCAAGAAGCAAGGCCGACAGTACCGCGATTTCTATTGGCAAGAGGGATACGGCGCCTTCTCTATCGGCGAATCGACCGTGCCGGCGGTTAAGGCGTATATTGGCAATCAGAAGGAACATCATCGGACGGTGACATTTCAAGAGGAATTCATCCAATTCCTCAAGAAATATGAGGTGGAATACGACGAACGATACATCTGGCGCTAGGCAGGTGTGACCCTTTCAGGGTCAGATTTTGGGGGACTCGGTATCCGGGGGCGGCGCTGCGCTTGCCCCCGGCTATAAGGTTGGTCCCCTGCGGGGACATTGCGGGGTCGGCGCATCGGGCCAGATCCTGGCTATCACGTCCCATCCGTGAACGTCGTGGGAGAGATTTACCCCGCGTTGCGGGCGCGAAGCCGGCATTCCGGATACATGTGAAGTGCCATTATGTTGCAAAGAGCAGTCCGAAGGACTGCTACCTGATAGCCGGGGGCAAGCGCAGCGTCGCCCCCGGGTACGAACCGTCGAATAACCGCGACCCTGAAAGGGTCGCACATTGTCGTTGCGTGAAATAATAGGACCGCACCAATGGCCCAAACCCGCGTCCAAAACCTTATATCTGGCATTGAGTCGGTGTGACCCTTTCAGGGTCAGATTTTTGGGGCTCGGTATCCGGGGGCGGCGCTGCGCTTGCCCCCGGCTATAAGGTTGGTCCCCTGCGGGGACATTACGGGGTCGGCGCATCGGGCCAGATCCTGGCTATCACGCCTCATCCGTGAACACCGTGGATGCGATTCACGCGGCTTTGCAAGTGCCAAACAGGACGCCACGCGGCATTCGATCAAATAGGTGGCTTGGCTCGGGTGCGGTGTGGATTGACGAAAACGTCGCCGCTACGGCGACGGCTATACTGGGCGATCGCGACTTACCATAAAATCGCGTGCGCCGCCCGTTACGTTTCCGACCCCGCAAACCCCAGGGATTCGTCGAGCCAGTCGTCGTTGCGGAGCACGCCTTTACGCTGTTGCAGGGCGGTGCGCTGGGCGCGTTTCTGCGCCCGTTCGAACAGGTTGTGCAGTAACGGGGATGTGATATCGCCCGGGCCGTCGCCATAGCGGCGCTTGGCCAGCGGGGCCAGGCGCGGGGCGTGGCGCGTCAATAACTCATCTTCCAGCGAGATAAAGGCCTGGGCAATGCCCGGGTCGCCCTGGCGGCCGGCGCGGCCGAAAAGCTGGCGGTCGATGCGCTGTGACTCGTGGCGCTCGCAGGCAATCACGTGCAGGCCGCCGAGTTCCGCCACGCCGCGGGCCAGTTTAATGTCCGTGCCGCGGCCAGCCATGTTGGTGGCGACGGTGATCTTGGCCATGGCGCCGGCCCCGGCCACAATCTGTGCCTCTTCGGCATGGCGCACCGCGTTGAGCACCTGGTGCGGCAGCCCCCTGGCCTTGAGCAGTTCGCTGAGATATTCGCTGGCCCGCACTGAGCGCGTGCCCACCAGCAGCGGCTGGCCGAGGGCGTGGACGCGTTCAATTTCCGCGACGATGGCGGCGTACTTGTAGGTTTCGGTGGTGAAAATGCGATCCGGCGGGTTGGTTCGGATGCACGGCTTGTGCGTGGGAATCACCACCACGGGCATATGGTAAATCTGCCAGAGTTCGCGTGTCGCCTCGGTGGCGGTGCCGGTCATGCCGCAGAGCTTGCGGTACAGGCGGAAGAACCGCTGGAAGCTCACGCGGGCATAGGTGTCCTTGGGCGGATTGACCTTGAGCTTTTCCTTGGCTTCAATGGCCTGGTGGAGGCCTTCGCGCCAGGTGCGGTCCGGCATCAGGCGCCCGGTGAATTCGTCGACGATCACCACCTTGCCGTCATCAATCACATATTGCTTGCCCAACTGGTAGAACGTGCGGGCGGTGATCCCCTGGATGATCAGTTCTTCCGCCCGCCGGGCGCCGATCCATATGCCGCCCAGCGGGGTGGCCAGGGCATCGAGTTTATCCTCGCCTTTTTCCGTCAGCGTAATTTCCCGGTAACGCTGTTCGACGGTGTAATCCAGGAACGGCTGAAACTCCACCGCCAGGGTCGCCGCCTGCTGGTAGGCATCGACCTGTTCATTGTTCGGGGCATCGCCGGAAATGATCAACGGCGTGACGGCTTCGTCAATGAGCACGGAGTCGGCTTCATCGACAATGGCATAATGCAGGCCGCGCATCACCAGCCGGTCGGTCCCGGCACCAAAGAGGATTTTTCGCAGCAGGGCCGAAGGCAGGTCTTTCATGCGTCCCAGGGTCAGGCGATCGCGCAGAAAATCGGCGCACACTTCCTTGTTGGTGCAATAGGTGATGTCGGCGGCATAGGCGTTGCGGCGTTCGGGCGGTTTCATTTCCGCATCGATCGGGGCCACCGAGAGGCCGCAAAATTTATAGATTTTGGCGTTCCATTCGGCATCGCGCCGGGCCAGGTAATCGTTGACGGTGATGACATGGCAGCCGCGGCCGCGCCAGCCGCCAATGGTGGCCGGCATGGTGGCGGTGAGCGTCTTGCCTTCGCCGGTGGCCATTTCGGCAATACAGCCGGCCTCCAGGGCCAGGGCCCCGGCCACCTGCACGTGATAGGGCCGCATGCCCAGTTGGCGCCAGGCCACTTCGCGTACGATCGCCATGGCGTGGTGGAGAATGTCGGGCGTATCGCGGCCGGTGCGGAAGATGTCCTTCATCTCGTGGGCGGCTGCGCGGAGGTTGGGGTCGGCCAAGCCGGAGTATTTCGGCTCGAGCGCCAGGACCAGCTTGGCCCGTTCCAGAAAAGTTTCGCGCCGGCGCATGCGGCGCATGCCAAAGCCGGTAACCATGTCCCACGCCGCATCGATGCCCTTGGGCAACTCGTGGGTGACCTTGCGGGCCGTGAGCATGCGCCAGGTTGTTGAAGGTATCAGGGTCATGTATGGAACCGCCGCTGGAACATTTGCAGCAAGGACGTAAAACACTGCGCCAATACGGATTTCTTCTGGAATTCGATCCGGACGATTACCCGCTGCCCGGGCAGCAACTCGCCCGGTTGGATCTTCTCGTACGTCCGGGCACTCCACCACGGCAGGCCGTGGTAGTTGATGCGTTGGAGGTTATCGATCCGGATCTCAAAGAAGTTTTCGGTGGTCTTGGTGCCCTGCCGGTCTTCGGAGGATACCGGCATGGAGCCGCCGGCGGCATAACCCAGGGCGGCCGAGGGCAACTGGTTCTGCCCGGTGGGGAAGACTTCCTTGATCGCGCCGCGATAGAGTACCTCGGGCGCCCCATTGACGCGAAATTCGACGAACTTCTGGGTTTCCCGGGCTTCCTTGGTCAGCAGGCCGGAGATCTCCTGCGGGGCCGTGGCGCGCACCATCAGTTGCCGCAGGTCGGCGACCAAGCCGACCCGCTCGCCGTGTTTAAGGAAGGCGCCATTGCGGAATTCCAGGTCCGGGGTGACCACCACGCCGTCCATGGGGGCTTTAAGCTCCATGGCATCGAGCAGATCCTGGTCGTGCCGCAGCAACTGGGCATTGGTATCGAGTCCCTCCCGCAGGGCATTGACCTGGGCTGTTTCCCCCTCGGCCAGGGCCTTGCGGTAGGCGATCGTCAGCCGCTGATGCTCGTTTTCCAACTGGGTCTTATGGGACAGGGTTTCGCGATTATAGCCTTGGAGAATGGTCGTGCCCGCCGCGACCTGGGGCATGCCATTGCTGGTATCGCTCTGCGCCGGGGCCGCGGCCAGCAGCGGCAGATGATTGATAAATTCGTCGTGCCCGGCGTAGAGTTCCTTCATGTCCACCGGCTCGACAACCCCCTGGGCACGCGACCGGTCGGGTACGGGCCACACGCCCAGCCCCAGCAGGGTCGCGGTCAGGAACAAGGCCGTGGTCAGCAGGGCCCGCGGGCGGCAACGGCTTAGTTCCGGGCTGGTCAGCAGGTAGTTGATGAACTTGCCGATGGGCACGAACACCCAGGTAATAATGGCGGCGATGGCCATCAAAATACCCAGGATGATCAGCTTATCGGCCACGAACAGCAGGATGCCGACGCTGACCACAATGCGCATCAAGCCCGAGGCCAGGGCATAAATAAACAGCCAGATCTGCTCGCCGAACGTATTGGCCGGGTTGCGGGCCCGTTCGACGCCCCAGATGTAGCGTTTGACCAGGTAATAGACGTAATCCTTGCTGCGCTGGGCGAGGTTGGGGATTTCCAGCAGATCCGAGAGAATGTAGTAGCCGTCGTAGCGCAGCAGGGGGTTGGCGTTAAAGAGCACCGTGGAGAAGGAGGCGACGAACATCATGTTGAACGCAATGGCCTTGATGTTGCCGCCGGAATGAGCCCAGACCACCGCGGCGATAGAAGCGATGGCCAGTTCCACCCACATGCCCGCGGCCCCCACCATGGCGCGTTGCCATTTGTTCTGGAAGGCCCAGGACGAGGAGGCATCCACGTACGGCACGGGGGTAAAGACCAGCAGCATGATGCCCATCACGTGCACTTCGCCGCCGCCGGAATGGATGCCAAAGCGCTTGCAGGAGATGGCATGGCCAAACTCGTGGCACGCCTTGATCAGGGCAAACCCGAGGTAGAGCCAGAGCAGATTGCCGGGATCGAGCACATTGCGGCTTTGCTCGGCCAGTTCGGCCTGCCAGCCCGGCACATAGGCGATGTTGTAAACGCCGATGGCGATCAGGGCCAGCCACACCAAAAGGCCGGCCCAGGAGAAAATCAGGCCAAAGAGCCAGATGGTGCGGTCCAGGAACCGATCCGGGTCCAGCAGCGGCACGCGCACGAACAGCAGGTTCATCATGAACCCCTGGATCTCGCGCCGCACCCGTCGCTTGTAACGGGAGAACAGCGAGGCCGAATCGGCGGGCAATTCGGATTGGAGCAGGTTGGACGTATAGAGCTGCCCGAAAAGCTGAATGGTTTCGCCCTGGGTCGGCGCATCGTCGCCGAGCTGTTCGTTGCAGATCTTCCAAGCCTCGCCGACAGTGCGGCGGCCATCGAGCAGCCCGATGAGCCGGTAGGCTGGTTCGCTCAGGCGGAAGAAGGCATTATTCGTGTGATCCTGCACCACGTGCCAGGTTTGCCCGCGGAAATACTGGCGCGACACCTGCACCGTGGAGCGCAAGCGCGGATGCAGACCCACCACACGGTACCAGGACTCATGGAATGTCGGTCGTTCAACAGGCACGGCATCTCCCGGATGAAATAACTATCCGCAAAGGGCAACATGAAATTCGGCTAAGACCCTCTATTATAGCCTCTAAACCCCTCGACGTGCCACCGCCCCGGGGAAGGCTATTTTCGCGGGGTTTCATTTTGCGGCACAAGTGGCCTAAAATCCACCGCAGGAAAACGATGCCGCTCCGGATTATTTCCATCGTCTTTATGACAAGGGCGTGGTATTTTACGTTTGCATGATTGGTAAATTAATGCCACACACACTGGCCACCCTCCTGGATCTGACGCTGGGCGGCGGTTTCGTCGCCGGGTTTCTGGTGCTCTACCTGGTGGCGCGCACCGCCCAGACGCGGCGCAATTACCTGCGGCAGTTGCTCGATGTTATCCAGTGGCTTACCGCCGGACGGTACACCGAACGCGCGGATACCACCGCCCCGGGAGAATTGGGCCAGTTGGCCCGCGCGATCAATTCGCTTTCTTCGACACTTTCGGCCCAGAAGGTCAGCGCCGATCAGGACCGGGCCGATTTGCAGGCTCTCCTGAATATGCTCGACCATACCAATGAACCGGCGATCGCCACGGATCTGAGCCGGCGCATCACCTCCCTGAACGTCGCCGCCGAGCGGGCCCTGGGCCAACCCCGGCACGCCCTGCTCCACCGCCTGCTCGATGAAGTCTTTCCGGCCCCGCCGCTGCTGGACCTGTATCGCGCCAGCCAGGACAAGGATGACATTATAGTGCGCCAGACGCGCCTGGCGCTCTTTGGCCAGTCGGCCACGGTCCAGATCATCCTCTCGCCGCTGTTTAATGAAACCCGCCGGCACGGCACGTTCATCCTGATCCGCGACCTGACCGAGATCGTGCAGACCATGCAGATGAAGACGGATTTCGTCTCCAATGCCTCGCACGAGTTGCGCACCCCGCTGGCGTCGATCCGGGCCGCCGTCGAGACGCTCAACGATACCGGCCCGGAGGACCCGCGCACGCAGCGCCGCTGCGCGGACATCATCGAATCGCAGGTGATCCGCCTGCAACTGCTGGTGCAGGACCTGCTGGATCTGTCGCGCACGGAAGACCCCCGCGCGGTGGTCCGCAACGACCGGCTGGACCTGGAGGAAATCTGCGCCCTGGTCACCAGCATGTACGGCATTACCGCGTCGGAAAAGCAACTCGATCTGCGCGTGGAACTGGCGCCCGAAGCGCGGAGCGTGCGCGGCGACGTGCGGCTGATGACGCTGGTGCTCAAGAACCTGGTTGATAATGCGGTCAAATTTACGAACAGCGGCCATGTCACCCTTCGTTCGCGGTTGGGAGCGGTGGCGCCCGAGGGCGCGACGGTTAGCGCCGACGGCACCGCGGCCGGGCGCCCCTGCACGATCGTCGAAGTGCAGGACACCGGTTGTGGCATCCCCGTCGAAGACCAGCAACGGGTGTTCGAGCGTTTCTACACGGTGAATCGTTCGCGCGGCGGCGCCGATCGCGGCACGGGCCTGGGGTTGGCGATCGTCAAACACTCCGTGGTGGCGATGGGCGGAGCGGTGCAACTGGAGTCGGCCCCGGGCGTGGGCACCACGATTCGCTGCATTTTTCCGGTAAGGACCACGCAGGAGCCATCCGCGTTGTCCGCCGCCGGAGGGGTGCCGGGCGCCCAACTCCCAACGCCATAGGCTTGGCAGTGCTCGGCCATGGCAATTCCATCGGAACATAACATTCTTTGGCGGAACAACGCTCCTAATGCAGTTGTTGCGTTTGCGAAATTCGGTGATTTCGTTAACGAGTGACCACCCCTCGTCCCGATTACCCTATGGGCCTTCATTGCTACTGGTTTTGGCGTGCGTGGCATATACGGCCTCGGAAAGATAAAGGTTGGCAGCGCCATACACTCGTAGGAAGAAATCAATGACCAACCTTCGTGGGAAGAAGTGGATCTGGGGCGCCGTGCTTGCCGCTACCGTGGCCGCGACCCGTCCGGTCGGCGCCTCCGACAACGATTTGCGGGCGGAGATTTCCCAACTCCAGGGCAACATCAGCAAACTCAATGGCCGCATCGTCGAACTCGAAAAGAAGGAAGGCGAGAACTGGCTGACTGAACAGCGCGCCGAGCAGATCCGGGCCATCGTGCAGGACGTCGTCAAGGACGCCAAGGCCCGCGGCACCTACCTCGATAGCGGTCTGAATGTCGGTTACGACAATGGTTTTTTTATCCGGACGGAAGACCGGAACTTCACCGCCAAGTTCAATGGCTTCATTCAATACCGCTACACCTACGAAATCGCCCATCAGAACAATCCCGGGGCCTTTCCCAAGGCTCCGGCCAATAAAGGCGGCGCGGCCAATGGTTTCGACTTCCGCTACCTGGATCTGACCGCTGACGGCAACGTGTTTACGCCGAATTTGACCTATGTGTTTAACGGTGGTTTTGGCAGCAATGGCAACACTGCCGGCGCCAGTTCCACCGGCGGCGTGGGCGCGACCGCCCAGACCGGCAATAACTTTCAGCTCATTGACGGATTCTTCGCCTATCGTTTCAATGATCTACTCAATATTCGCGTCGGGGCTTTCATTACGCCGTATTCGCGTATGCTTTACATTCCCTCCGGGCTGCAGTTCATTGACTATCCCAACGCCTTCCGGCCCTTTAACCAAGACCGCGGCACCGGCGTGAGCGTTTTCGGCGATTTGCTCAAGGACAAGTTGACTTACGAACTGAACGTCAACAATGGCGGCAAGAATGACAACACGCTCGGGCGCGCCGCGGATTCGAGTTCGACCGGGCAGTATGACAACCGTCTGAGCTTCGCCACGCGCGAATGTTATTATGGCGGCACCGGTACCCCCGCCGACTTCAAGGACGAATCGGACCTGCGCAAGGACACCAGCACCTTTGCGTGGATGGTCGGAGCCGCCGGCGTCTATGACTCCGCCAACTCGTCCAGCGGCGCCTTTCCGGCCGCCCAGGCCGGCGAGTCGATCGTCGGCGTAGGGACGAACACCGCGCCCGGCTTCGGTAACTATCCGC
>Ga0316217_10002731_pt1 | contig 20924 bp, 10 predicted proteins | sample 1anoAmetaG_FD_203633 | JGI IMG/M metagenome (GOLD analysis project Ga0316217, IMG submission 203633) | Freshwater microbial communities from Trout Bog Lake, Wisconsin, USA - 1anoA | ecosystem: Environmental > Aquatic > Freshwater > Lake > Hypolimnion/Profundal zone | place: USA: Wisconsin...
TGTTCTATGGGCCGGTGGGCCATTCAAGCGATGCGATGCTTGAGTTGCTCAACCTCAAGGCAGCCACGGGCATTGATGAGAAGCTGACGCTGCAGACCCAACTGGATCTTGACATCGTGCAGCATGGCACACAACCCATGACCATTGAACATCGCTCCATCCTGTGCGCCGGCGCCGTGAATACGGTCACTCGCGACAACGCAAGGGCGGGCTCAAAGGTGCTGGCCACCGTCAGTGCCGGGGCCGTGGAGCGGGTGTATGCCATTCAATCCGGATCAGCCGCATGGATTCGCGGCACATTCTCTTCATCCATTGCCCCTCATGGCGTGTCGCGCATTCCGGTCCCCGACGACCCTGCTGTGAGCTTCCTGTCAGAGGCGCTCACGCGCGCCGTTGCCGCGCAACTCGGCACCTCCATTCGCGTCGTGAAGCCAACCACGGGTACGCGCCTGCCGGTCTTGTTTGGGGCGCGCTGCCGCAACGGCTTCTTTCTCTCCGGCTATGCGCCCTCAACCACAGCCGAGTTACGCCTTCGCTTTCCGTGGGGCGCGCCCATTCTGCTGGGCACTGAAACCTGGCTGGAAGACGGCCACTCTTCGTATGTAATGCCGCGAGCGTGGCATCGCGAACTGCGCTGCTTCGTGGAACAGAAGGAGAGCGGCGAGGTATCGTGCGCAGAAGTTTACGCAGGCATGATCGGCTTCAGACGGCGCACGCTCCTCAAGGGACTGAAGAACGCAACAGTTACCTTCTTCCCCGAAGATAAGGAGCGAGTGATTCTGGCAGCCAACGATATGCGGCTGCACAACGAAGTGTCGTTGCCCTTTACACGAAGCGACGATGGTTCTCGTATTACGGCAAGCGGCATTACCGGCACGCTTCTCATTTCTTGGTAGTTCATTTTACGCAGTTCAAATTATGGAGAGATCATTCATGAATCAAGTTCAAGGCAATGGTGCGGTGATGGGCGGGGCCGCGCAAGGCGGGAAACGGTCCACAGGCAAGGCGCGAATCGGAGTATTCAATGTGGGGTTCCATCGCTACTGGCCGCAGTTTCCAGGGCTCAAGGAGCAACTCGAGGCTTACCGCGTGGAGTTTGAAGAGAAACTTCGGGAGTTCGATGTAGAGGTGGTCTCCGGTGGACTGGTGGATGACGTCGACTCTGGCCGTCGCGTGGGTGACTTCTTCGCCAGGGAAGGTGTCGATCTGATCTTCTGCTCGGTCACTACTTACGTGCAGTCTGCCTTTGTGCTGCCTGTGGCCCAGCGCAGCAAGGTCCACATGGTTCTCGCTGGCTTGCAGCCTACTACGGCGATGAATGTTGAAACCGTAACCATGTTTGACCAATTGGCGCATGACAACAGCACCTCGCTGCCAGAGATTATGTATGCGATTCGGCGCGCGGGCCTTAAGTCGGATGTGATCTTCGGCACGCTGCGTGATGATCCGCGTGCATGGACGCAGATAAAGGAATGGACCAGCGCCGCGAAGGCTGCCCATGTATTGCGCAACGCCCGCATCGGCCTGCTTGGGCACCCGCTGGAAGGAATGCTCGACATGAACGTGGACCCCACATCATTCACCGTGGCATTTGGCACCCACGTGGAATGGATCGAGATGGGAGACCTGAAGAAACGAGTGGATGACGCAACAACAGCGGAAGTCAGTGCCATGATCGAACGCATTGAGAAGTTCTTTGCGTTTCCTGAGCCTGGCTCGGACAAGCTCATTGCAGGCAAGGTCACAAAAGAAGCGCTGGAAATCTCTGCACGGGTCGCGGTGGGACTTGAGAAGCTGGTGGCTGATTACAAACTCGACGGTCTGGCCCATTACTATCGCGGCCTTAATGGAAACCAGGACGAGCAAATGATCGCCAATATCATTGTGGGCGCGTCGCTCCTCACTGCCTCCGGTATTCCGGTCGCGGGCGAAGGCGATTTGAAGAACTGCATAGCCATGATGATGATGGACCGCATTGACGCGGGCGGCTCCTTCTCTGAGTTGCATCCGGCAAACTTTACTGAAGACTTCATCTTTATTGGACACGACGGCCCGGGCCACGTTGCCATCAGCAGCCAGCAGCCGCAGTTGCGGGGATTGAGCCTCTTCCACGGCAAGTTCGGGCATGGTGTCTCTGTGGAGTTCAAAGTCAAGGAAGGTCCCATTACAATCGCCGGGCTCACAGTCCGGCAGAACGGGGAGTTTGAATTGATCATCGCCGAGGGAGAGTCCCTGGATGGACCCATTCCCGCCACCGGCAACACAAATACCCGCTGCAAATTCAAGCCGGATATGCCAACATTTGTTGAGCGGTGGAGCGAGTCTGGCGCTACACATCATTGCGCGCTCGGCATTGGCAGGCAGATCTCGACGCTGCGCAAGATTGCGCGTCTCTTTGCCCTGGAGGTCAACGTGGTGGCCGAATGATGGAAGTGCAGAACGGTGAACGAACCGCAATCTCGCCCACCCCGTGGCGCTTCCCTTGGTTCCTCTGCACGATGCTCTTTGCCGCATCGGCGCTGAGTTACCTTGATCGTCAGGTGTTTTCGATGCTGGCTCCGCGAATGATCGCGGAGTTCGGCATCACCAACACCATTTACTCCCGCGTGGTCTTTGCATACCAGTTGAGCTACACCGCCATGTTCGCGGTCGGCGGCTATGTGCTTGACCGCGTAGGCACGCGGCGTGGCCTGGCATTTTCACTCGGATTGTGGTCGCTGGCCAGCGCCGCTCACTCCCTGGTACACGGGGCAGTCGGTCTGGGTGCGGCGCGGTTCGTCGTGGGACTGGGCGAGGGCGCTGTATTTCCAGCCGCAACCAAAGGTGCAACCGAGCTGGCGCCCCCGTCGCGAAGGACCTTTGCCATCGGGTTCGCAACCGGCGGGTCAGCGCTTGGTGCAGTCATTGCGCCCCCGCTTACGGCGGTGATGGCGATGCACTTTGGGTGGCGGGGTGCGTTTTTGTGCACCGGCGCCCTCGCCGGCATCTGGGTGGGGCTCTGGCTGCTCACCAAGTACAGAATGCCGCCAGCCAGCACACAAGCTGAGTCCGTTCCGGTCGAGTGGAAGACACTGCTCGCCGACCGGCGCTTACGCAAGATGCTGATAGCCCGGTTCATCTTCGATCCGGTCTTCTACTTCTATATGTTCTGGATTCCCCAGTTCCTCACCCGCGAGCGGCACTTGTCGCTGCAACAGATAGGGTCCTATATATGGATACCCTTTCTCGTGCTGGGTTTCAGCCAGGTGTTCAGCGGGCGGCTCGCAGATGGCCTGGTAACTGCAAAGAGGTCTCCAACCGAGAGCAAGAGGCTCCTGCTCACCATTGCCGCTCTCATTACGCCGGTCTCCTGGGCGGTGTCGCTTTCAACAACTACAGGTTGGGCCATCGCGTTGATGTCTGTACTGATGTTTGCCCATGGCATCTGGATAACCAACTACCTGGGCCTGCTGAGCGATCTGTTTGCAGGCGGAGCAATTGCAACGATCGTGGGACTGACGGGTACCGCTGGGGGAATTGGCGGCATGCTCTCCACGCTACTCATCGGCCCAACCGTCGATCGATTTTCGTTCGCTCCGGTCTTCTTGCTGTCCGGCATCTTGTATCCACTTGCGTTGCTGGTAGTCCGCAGTGCATCCACCAGCCCGGGCAGAAGACTCTGATGCGGGCCATTGGAGATCTTCCAATTGCCCCTGGCCCTCGCGCACGGAATCAGGCTTTAGGATGTCAATCAGGGGTTTGAAACCACGTCCTACCTAAACCCCTGTTCAGCTCTGAATCAGCTTGCTTCCTCTCTGCCCACACCCCGCCACAAGTCACAAAATCGCACACCAGCGCACAGCGCAACAGTATGTTTCTAAAGGGTGATGAGCGCCAGCGATATCGTCCCGAAGTCCGAAAGGGATTCCAGCCGCCTCTGGTTATAGGTGCCGATTTCCAGCGCTGCTTCAGCAGAATAGAGCAGTTGCGTCTGACCTGATTGTGCATGGTGGGTGCTACAAAGAAGGCCATTATCATTGCGGTGATGGAGACAGATCCCGTTTTCCAATTCCCCGCTCAAAGTAGCCGTCACGGGCTCTCCAGTAAGATTTTGCAGGGTGAACTGCATCACCGTAACAGGCAGGCTTGAGTCGTCGGTATTCAGACGGATAAATGGGGAAAAGGCTTCCAGCTTCGCCTGCGGCGAAAACTTCATCTTGACCTATGAATATTCTGTGCCTTGATCACAGAGATGCGCAATAAGTGGTTTGGAAACAGTTATCCGGGACGCCCCCTCGATCGTCCTGAAGCAGAAAGTATGATATGGCGCGTCGTTGACCCGCCTGCCAGAGCATCGGCTCATGCTAAGCCGAAAGCTCCAGACTGTTCACGGACGTCGTTGTGCTCGCATGCTTCCAGCCTCATGCGAGCTCTGAAAAACAACTTCGTATTCAGGAAGAAATTCGATGCCTGTGATCTGACCAGTTTGCGCTGTGGGGTTCATCATCGCTTGGGCAAAAGGCTCCAGGTAAATCAGGTTGTTCTTCGGCATCGGGAGAACCTTGATCGTCAGCTCCCGGCTGGAGATTCCCGGAAGGAAGCGCTTCAGTCCGATCTCCCAGGCGTTGCCATTGAAGAAGTTGTCAGCCAGAAGGCGGTTGCCGTCATAGACGCGCGCAACGTCGCCTGCGTAGTGGATTCTCAGAAAGATGTCGCTAAGCCCTGCCATCGGTTGCGCGGGAATATTCAGGGTCCATGCCGCTGCGCCAGCAAAATCCGAGTCGGCTGGCTGGATTGGGACGAGGCTCCGTTTTGAGCCTTTTGCTTCGATATGCAGCGCTGGCCTCGGATCCGCGTCACGGGTCTGAACCCACTGCAAAGACTCTGCGCGCGGCTTCACCTTCCAGTCCTGCTGCTCCCAAAGCTGGTTGCCCTTTGCAATGGACAAGTAGGTCAAGCTCTTCAAGCGCGCGGGGTCCGTGGAGCGCAGGTGAATGCCATCGGCACCGACGAACACATCAGCGGGCGATAGAAAAGCTGTCTGCTCCGAGCCGGCTGTCAGTTGCCAGAAATCGCCGGCTTCAGCCTTCGTCAGCAGCACGATCCTTGCGCGGCGGCCGGATTTACCGGCTATCTCGATGGCTGTGTCTTTGCCGGCAGTCAGGCCGTCAACGATTGTGACGTCATTGGCCGCATGTACAGTGCCGTTGGAAGCATGGGCCGATGCGGTGCTGCTGCTCTCGAAGGTGAACTCGGGTGCGATGCCGGGGATGGCAAAGAAGAAGTAAGTCGCCGTACCGCCGGACTCGAACCTGGAAAGAAGCTGCGCGGTGCTGGAACGCAGCACACTGTCACCAACTTTCAGATTCACCGGCCAGATGAAGTAGCTATCTGCCGGGACATCGACCGGTTTCTCGGGAATCGTCACAGTCTGCGAAGGCAGCTGGACCTTCACCTGAAATCCATGGCGCTCGGGCATGGGTAACTTGCGCGCGTAGTTATTCACAAAGAGGAAGCCGCTGTCGCCGGAGGCGCGCAGCGCAATGCGCGCCACGGAATTGTCCCCCGAGCCCGCGGGCCGCTTCTCCAGCAGATAGGTGGTCATCGGCGCAAGGTCCGCCCCAAATGAGCGCAGGAAATAGTGCAGGCTCTTCAGTTTTCTAAAGGACTCCCGCTCCTGGCCAAACTCGCCCAGAGGAGCGTTGAACGCGTACGAAAGCACGGCCAAGTCGTTTCCGCCGCCGCAACTAAACGACTCATTCAGAGTGCTGAGCTTCCCGATCGGGTTGGTTCCATCGTGGAACATGTAATAGCCATAGAGATTGACGCCGGAGCCGAGCCGGGTCAGCGTCAAGGCAGCAACGTCGTTGGCCTGCAGCAGCGTGCGCCGGCGATAGCTGGCCACCATCCCGCCCGCCAATTCGGAAGAGAATAACGGGTAGTGATGAGTCTTCTCCGGATGAGCCACGGCGCCCTGCACCGCGTTGCCGGCGATGTTCAGCGCGGGCGATCCACCCATATCTGTGCTGGAGGGGAGTGGCGCGTCGAAGGTGTACAGACCGCTAGGCGGCAACTCGGCCATACCCGGAGCCCAGAACTTGTCTGGATAACCGCCGACAAAAGGAAGGGCTTCGCCGGCGGGGAACTCCTGGTTCCCGCTGAAAACGGAGAACAAGGGAGGATTGATTCCCGCAGCCAGAACGATCCGCTTCAGCGCGCCAATATGCTCAGCGCCGGCACCGGGGCCGGTAAGGTTGTATTCGTTTTCCAGTTGCACGCCCAGGATTGGCCCGCCCTGCTGCCAGGAAAGGCCATGGAGTTGAACGCCGACCTGCGTGAAATACCGCGCGACGTACTTCAGGTACTCGGGATCGTTGGTGTGCAGCGCGAGTTTCTTCGCGACCAGCCAGTCTGGATAGCCGCCATTGCGCATCTCACCATGCGCCCATGGACCAATGCGCAGGTACACGTAGAGCCCGTTTCGCTGGCAAAGTTCCACGAACCGGCGCAGATTCCGGCGGCCTTCCCAGTCGAACTGCCCTTCGATCTCCTCGTGGTGATTCCAGAAGAGATATGTGGCCACAACGGAGACGCCGCCGGCTTTCATCTTCTGGAGCTCTTCTTCCCAGTACTCCTCGGGGTATCGGGAGAAATGGAATTCTCCCATCACCGGGAGCACCGGCTTGTCGCCGATGGAGAGATAGCGGCTGTTAATCCGGACCGGAACTCCCGAGGGTGACACGCCGCCAAGGCGCAGGAATCCTGTCTCAGGTTCGGGCGCTGTAACTGTTGCATCGATGGAATAGGGCACTGGTGCCTGCTGTGCAGGGAGCCCAGTGGCAAGGCTAACTGCACTGAAAGAAAGAATGATTGCGGCCGTTCGCGATAGTTGCACTGCCAAGTCCTCCAGGAGGGCGCGAACCGGACGATTGGCCTGCATTCGCAATTACCTCGGGCATCGGATAGCTGAAGTGCAAATCTAAACTCTTGAAGGTGGATGCGCACCTGCCGAAAGTTGGCTATCGTGCTGACAGGGAGTCCGGACGTCCAGCGGGCAGTTCCGGAGCGCCGGGCGCGGTTGCGCGTCCGGCGTAGAATCGACGACGACGGCTGTTGCGCTATAGCGGATTCTGGAATCAGGGAGATACAGTGGCGATACACCATGGAGCAATGGCAGGTTTGAGCGTGGGCCGTTCGGTGCGCGTGCTGGCTGTGCTCGCCGTATTCCTTCTGGTGGGACGATGCGCGAGTCCGCTCACCGCCGGCGCAAGTCCCTTGGGCGGGAGCGGAGGGAAGGAAGGTTCATTCGGGCGAACTGCTCTGGAGGAATATGCCTACCAGACCTGGCAGCTCAGGGATGGCCTACCCGACATTACCGTAGAGTCCTTTGCCGAAACACCCGACGGATACCTGTGGATTGGCACGCGCGCCGGACTCGTGCGATTTGACGGCGCACACTTCAAGGTCTTCAATCACGAAAACACTCCGGCCTTTCACTCGGACGATGTTTACAGCCTTCTTGCCGATCGCAAAGGCGGTCTGTGGATTGGCACCATCGGCGTGGGCACCGGTGGACTCATCGAACTTCGCGACGAGGTATTTCGTCGTTATGTGCCAGCAAATGGGTTGCGCACGGAGTTTGTTCGTCAGATTCTCGAAGACCATCAAGGACGGATATGGGTGGCGACGGATGGTGCGCTTACCTGGGCGCGCGATGGACAACTCGTGGATGCAAGCGCAGTCTTCGGCCATGGAAAAAGATTCTCGTTTGCCTTGTTGGAGGACCATCTGGGCGGAATCTGGGCGACGGCGGGTATGCGTCTCACTGTTCTTCGCGGCGAGGGAACGGCAGCGCGCGTCGAGGATTTTGCGCCGGCAGGCCAAGACAGCCGGCTCCGCGAGATGTCGTTGCTCGAAAGCCGCGATGGGACCATCTGGTTGGGAACGGCGTCGGGACTGTTACGCAAGCCGGCGGGAAGCCGCGAGTTCAAGCGGGTCCCGGAGATATCCAGTGCAGTGCGCAAGCTGTTTGAAGCGCCGAATGGCGAGGTCTGGGCGGGAACGGCGGGGCAAGGAGTTCAGCGGTTCAGGAATGGTCGCATTGCAAGTGGAGAGCCGCCGATCCATCTGCCCAGCAACACGGTCTACACCATCTTCATGGACTCCAGCAGGAACATCTGGATAGGCACCCTTGGCGGTATGGTTCGCCTGAGTCCCACCTCAGTTCATCTGCTGGAATTGCCGAAGGCGGCGGATTCGGATTTCGGGACTGTTGCGCTCGACTCGGATGGTTCGCTCTGGGCTGCTTCCACGCGGCTCGTTCACATTGTCGACGACCATGCAGTCACTTCGACGTTTCCGGCTCTTGGAAATGCCAGGGTCCGTACGGTGTCGCGCGCGCTGGATGGCTCGCTCTGGATCGGGACGGACGGTAGCGGCGCTTTCAGGCTTTCACAGCACGGGGTATTGCATTTGACCGTCCGCGATGGCCTCGTCACCGATTTTGTTCGTGCGATTCTCGATGATGGGCGTGGGAGTGTATGGATCGGGGGGGATGGGGGACTCAGCCGGATCGATCGCGGCGGAATTCATACGCCCATGGCAGGCAATGGGTATGCCAGCTATACGGTCCATGACATCCTCAAGGATCGCGATGGAAGCATCTGGGTTGGTGGGGACGGGGGCCTGTTTCACTTCAGGGATGGCGCGATGGTGGGTGATGCCCTCACGCAAAGACTGCATAACCAGAGGATTCTTTCACTGTTTCAGAACAAGGCCGGCGACCTCTGGGCAGGAACCCAGACGGAAGGACTGTTTCTGTTCAGGAACGGCAAGCCTATGCAGTTCGCCACCACGAACGGCATGACGAGCAACACAATCACTTGTGTCCTGGACGATAGCCAGGGGCACGTCTGGGTCGGCACCGCGCGCGGCGTCCTGCTGATCAAGCAAAGCGAATTCGAGGCGGTGATGAACCAGCCGGGGCATCGGCTCTCTTACCAATTCTTCAGTGCCGATGAAAGCACTCCGCCGGTGCGGCTCTACGACTCGATGAATCCGGAAGGGGTCCTTTCGCCCGATAATTCAGCCTGGTTTGCCACCAATCAGGGGTTGTGGCGGATTCGTCCCAGCGAGGTTGAGCAGGAGCCCCTTTCACGGCTGAACCTCGCCGATATCGTCGTGGATGGACAGGGCGTTCCGGTTGCTTCGAAGCTCACTCTGGCAGCCGATAGCAGGCGCGTGGAGATTGGCTATGTGCCGATTATGCTGCGGTCGCAGGAGAATGTCCGCTTCCGCTATCGACTTGCCGGGTATGACCGCGATTGGGTCTACGCGAATACCGGCGACCGGCAGGCTGTTTATACGAATCTTCCGCCGGGGCAATACTCCTTTCGCGTTGAGGCGTGGGAAACGAATCATCCCGAGCGTGTGGTCGCCGCGGGCGTCGATTTTGCAAAAAAGCGCCACTTCTACCAGACAGTCTGGTTCCTCTCGTTGTGCGGCCTGTTTGCCGTACTGATTGCCGTGGGGGTGTACCGGTTCAAGGTGATGCGGATGCACGACCGCTTCGACGCGGCGCTTGCGGAGCGGACGCGGCTGGCCCGCGAGATGCACGACACCCTCATTCAGGGCTGCGTCGGCGTCTCCTCGCTGCTGAAAGCTGCGCTGCGCAGCAGGAACAAGGACCACGAATCCTTCGCGCACTTGGTCCAGTATGCCGCGACCCAGGTTCACGCCACGCTGGACGAGGCGCGGCAGGAAATCCAGAAACTCCGCGGAGACGAGCAGCCATCCATATCGCTGTCGAGCGCGGTCGAGGGCATGGCAAGCCGCGCGGCGCAGGCGCATGGAGTCAAGATCGCCGAGCGCTTCACCGGAACTGCGTATCCCATCTCCTCGCAGGCGATGCACGATCTGCTCATGATTGCGCGCGAGTCAATCTTCAACGCGATCCTCCATGGAGGCGCGCCCGAGATTGCCATCGAGATTGCCTACCTGGAAGAGTCCCTGCGGATGACGATACGGGACAATGGCCGAGGCTTCGATGTGCAGGCCAGCGGGCGCGGAGGCCACTTTGGACTGCTCGGCATGCAGGAGCGGGTCCACAAGTTGAGGGGAGAATTTGCAGTGGAAAGCGCTCCGGGCGAGGGAACTACCGTGCGGGTCGATGTGCCGCGAACTGCCATCTCAGGCTGAAGCGAATCGCGCAGAGGCGGCACGCCGGTTTGCCTCTGCCCGCGCGGCTGTGCATATAATCCACGCATGCAGAACATTCGTATCCTTGTCGTGGACGATCACCCGGTGGTGCGCGCGGGCATCTGCGCGCTCATCGCCACCGGCGGCGGAATGGAGGTTGTGGCTCAGGCCGGCAGCGGAGAAGACGCGGTCAGGCAGTATAACCAGCATCGTCCCGACATTACGCTGATGGATCTGCGCATGCCCGGAATCGGAGGCGTGGAGGCCATTCGCCGGATTCGCGCCACGGACCCCAAGGCAGGCATCATCGTGCTTACCACCTACGAGGGTGACGAGGACATCTACCAGGCGGTCGAAGCCGGCGCGGCAGGCTACCTGATCAAGGACATGCCGGAGGAGACGCTCTTCAGCGCCATTCGCAGGGTTCATGCCGGCAAGCGCTATCTTCCCCCACCCGTTACGGAAGCCCTGAACGCACGGGTTCCGGATTCGGCGTTGAGCAAGCGCGAGCACGACGTGCTGGAACTGATTGCACAGGGCTATTCGAACCAGGAAATCGGCCAAAAGCTCGGCATCAGCGAAGGCACCGCGAAATGGCATGTCAGCGCCATTCTTGGCCACCTGAATGCTAGCGATCGCACGCAAGCGGTAGTGATTGCAGCCAAACGCGGCCTGATTCACCTATAGACAAAGAGTCCTAAATAGGGGGCCGGCGCTCAACCGATTCCGGGCGCGGCCAGAATCGGCCTATTCGTTTGCAGCCAGAAAGTGCGCTCCGGCCGATGCCAATATCTCATTGGCTAGAAGCCGCTTATACGGCTTTCCTCTCCTCCTGCGCGCACCGCAGAAAATGAAATTGCCCCACCCAACTTTCGGCAGGTGTGCGCCGATATTCCGTGGGCGTATGTTGCTTTCACGATGTGAAAACGCATTCAGGAACCCTCTTCGCAGGGATTTTCCCGGTATTTGCGTCTTCCGTCGAGCGCTGGGGAGCCAGCGCCGTCTGCTTCCAACACCACCGAAGCAGACGGCAAATCTTCCTACGTGACTCGCAAAGGAGAACTTCATGAAGGCATTCGCCAGATCAATGACGCAAACAGTACGCGCCTTGCGGACTGCGGCGGTCACCATCGCCGTGCTGCTCGTGCTCGGACTGCATCTTCCGCTCGCACTCGCACAGAGCGGTGCCGGCTCGATTCAGGGCACAGTCACAGACCCGACCGGGGCCGTGCTGCCCGGGGCCAAAATCCACGTCGTCAACAATGCCACCGGCGTTGCATCCGACACTCAATCCAACGGCGTAGGCTTCTATCAGGTCCCATCGCTCTTTACCGGCTCCTACACGGTAACCGTTACCGCGCCTGAGATGAAGACGTACAAGACAGCGGTGGAAGTGCTGGTCGATCAGCATGCCGTCGTGAATCCGGTTCTCGCAGCCGGTTCGGTGACGCAGCAGGTTGAGGTAGCCGCGGACGTAGTGCAGCTGACCACAACCGAAAACGGCACAATTGCTTCAACCCTTGAGAACGCCAGAATCAACCAACTCCCGATGAACGGCCGCACCATCTACGGCCTGGCCGGCCAGACCACACCGGGCCTGGAAGCCAGCGGATCACGCGCGAACGGTCTGATGGGCGAGGCCCTTGAGTACGTTGCTGACGGCGTGCCCATGCTGAACCGTGAATTCGGCGGTGCCAGCGCGGGCGGCACAACGTTGGACCAACTACCCGATCCAGATGCTGTGCAGGAGGTCAGAATCGAGACCACCAACACCAGCGCCCAGTTTGCAACGCCGGGTACCGCCATCCTGACCACCAAGTCCGGAACCAATGGCCTGCACGGCTCCTTCTTCGAAACCGCCCGCAACAACGGTATCGGCGTTGCCAAGGCCCGGTCAAACCCCTACAACTACGTTGCGCCTCACCTGGTTCGTAACGAATTCGGCGCTTCCGCGGGCGGCCCCATCCGGGTACCTCATCTCTACAACGGCGAAAACAAGAGCTTCTGGTTCTTTGCCTACGAGCGCTACTCCCTGCGAAGTGCCACCAGCCAATCGAGCCCGGTCGCCACTGCCGCGATGAAAGGCGGCGACTTCAGCGGACTGGTCAACGGTACTACGGGCATTCTGCAGCAACTCTACGATCCGAATACCACCGCCGCATCCGCAAACTGCAATGGTACAGGAACCGCGAATACTTACTGCCGGGCTCCCTTCGCCGGCAACAAGATCCCCATCGCTCGCCTGTCGCCACTGGCGAAAATCCTCTACGACATGTATCCGCTTCCGACAACCGCGGATAATCCTCTGAGCACAAATAACATCACCTATCCCGCGCTCAACAACAATACCATCCCCACAATCACCTTCCGCGTCGACCACTCGTTCGACGAGAAGAACAAAGCGTACCTGCGGTACACCCACAACATCGGCCTGGGCGAGAGCCTGCGCAACAATCCCAACGAGCCGGTTTCCTTGGCCGCCGACGGACTTCCCGCAGCTGCTAACGGCTTGGCTGTTAATCCCACTGACAACTTTGGCGCAGGCATCGGCTTTACCCACGTCTTCTCGCCAAACTTCTACTCTGAGACGATCATCTCCCAGCAATGGTTCGGCCAGCACAACTACGCCGGTGGCGCTCCGATGACGGACTTCGAAAAACAACTGGGGATCCCAAACAACTTTGGCGAGCCCGGGATGCCCGCGATCGCCACAAACTCCCTTACCCCGATCGCCGGTACCCTTTTCCAATACGGCCTGGCGCAGACTGTCTGGAACGCCGATGAGAACCTGACCAAGACATATGGCCGGCATCAGTTGCAGTTCGGCGGCCGGTACCGCTTCGAGCATTTCTCCTACTTATCCATGAGCACGGAAACCGAGAGCTTCGGAGCTTATGCCACCGCTCTCGTCAACCCGGCGACGATCGCCAGCCAGGCCTTTTCCGGAACCTCGAATACCGGCTATGTGGATGGCGATCTGTTCTTGGGCGCTGCTTCAAACTATCAGGTCACGCATCAGCCGCCTGTGCCGCACTTCCACGATTTCGAGGTCGATGGATATTTCCAGGACAACCTCCACGTCAGCAATCGGTTGACCGTCAATATCGGGCTCCGCTGGGAAGCGCATCCGGCGCCTTACGTCAAGGATGGCCTGATACCCAGCTACGACTTCAAAAACCATGCGGTGGTGATGGTCAATCCCATCTCGTATTACATCAGCAATGGATTTACGACGCAGGCCATCGTCAGCAGCATGCAGAATCTCGGTATCACAGTTGAAACGCCTGCGCAGGCAGGCTTCCCAAGCCAGCTGTTTCGCAACTACAACTCAACTGTGAGTCCCCGCATCGGAGTTGCGTATCAACCGTTTGGCGGCAGCCACGGAACGGTCCTTCGGGGAGCCTTTGGCCGGTATATCTACGCCATGCCGGTCCGCAACTACATAATCAACCCCATCGGTGACGTTCCTTACGCTGCGAGCTATAGCGAAAGCTATACAAGCGGCGCCCAATCTCCCGACAATCTGAACAACTACTTGATGCGCGCGCCGCAAACCGTGATTGCCGGCCAGAATAGCTCGGGAGTTATCAATTCCGCTGGAACAAACTCCTTGCTCCCCGGACTTGGCTTCTTCGCGATCAATCCGACGTTCCCGCCGGACTTCGTCACCCAGGCCAATGTCACCCTAGAGCAACCGCTGAAGGGGAATTCGGCTTTGCGCCTGTCATGGGTCTACAGCCACGGCACCAACCTGGACCAGTACTACAGCGTCAACAACCACCCCTCGACCTACGTATGGGAGATGGCGAAGGGCGTCGGTACACCCGGTGGAACCTATTCCGCCACCGCGACCGGTCCCTACGATCAGACGATGTTCAATGGCTTCACCTGGCAGCAGAAGCAGGGCTTCTCGAACGATAACGCCTTGCAGGCAACCTACCAGCGTCTCTTCCATCGCGGCATTGCCTATCAGGTCAACTACGTCTGGTCCCATCCATTCAGGGTGGGAGGAAACTACTTCCGCGACAGTACCATCTATCCTTGGGGCGACTATGCTGGGGACAACGCCAACGTGGGCACCATGTCCTCACCGTACGGCTCCCTTGGCCCGGTGGTCGCGCCTCCGGCTCAGCCCTCCAACATCGTCTCCTACGCAACCAACCACACGATGAACCGCTTCCAGAACTATATCCTGGACTCCGCCATCCCCAAGCAGCACATTACCTTCAATGGAGTCGTTGACCTGCCCTTTGGTCGCGGCAAGAAGATCCTGGGCAATGCCAACCGGTTGTTGGACGAGGTCGTTGGCGGATTCCAGATCGCCGGCGCGGGTCAAGTGGTTTCGCAGGTATTCCAGGTCGCCAACGGCAACTTCGGCCCGGTCAATCCACTGAAGTCCTACAAGCACGGCGCCAAGATCACCGACTGCACCAGCGGCGTCTGCCATCCGGCTTACGAGTGGTTCAACGGCTACATCGCTCCGACAGTGGCTGCCGGCTTTAACGGATCTTGCACACTGGCCGCCAACAATATCCAAGGCCTTCCCAGCGACTGGAAGCCCTACCAGCAGCCCATTGACACCGATTGCGTCACCACTGACCCAGCCTACAAGTACTACAACTCCAACGAAGTGGTGGTGAACTCCTCGAGTCTTGTGAATGCGCCTGTTGGCTATTCGCCCGGCCCAGTGGGTGTCAATCCGTACTCGCACACCTTCCTAAACGGACCGATCAACTACAACGTCGATCTTTCCCTGTTCAAGGTCTTCCCGATTACCGAGAAGTCCAACCTCCGGTTCAACATTGATGCCTTCAACGCCCTGAACATCCAGGGCTACACCAATCCCAATACGACAACCGGAGTCGAGCAGGTGCAGCCTGGCGTAGGTGTCGCCAGTTCCTACTGGTCGGCTCGTCAGATTCAGCTCACGATGCGCCTGACGTTCTAAACAACTCGACAGGCTGTACGTTTCAATACAGAGCGGCCCCGGAGCCTGATGCTCCGGGGCCGTTCTATATGGGATGCTAAACACCGCGGGCAGGCGCCTGTGGCCTCGAAGAGTCAGAGGAATTTAAATCTGCAATACCAATCTTCATGTTTTCCAACCCCGCCTAGCGGCGGCGCCTCGACCATCGGAACCAATCAGTATGCCTCGGCCGCGACCGGTCCGTACGACCAGCCGATCGACAACACGCCCGGCACCGCTAACTACGGAACCAATAACGTGGTTGTCACCTTGGCCAATGGAACGCAGAATACGCTTGGCTACTCGCTGGGGCCAACGGAGAACAACCCCTATTCGAAAACCTTCATCCACGGACCGATGAACTGGACGATTGATCTCTCGTTGTTCAAGGTCTTTCCGATTACCGAGAAGGTGAACCTGCGCTTCAACATGGACGCCTTCAACGCTCTTAACATGCAGGGATACAACAATCCGAGCGCTACAGACGGAACTGAAAGTCTGTTGAGCTCCTACAATACACCGCGCCAAGTGCAGTTCACGCTCCGCTTGACGTTCTGAGAAAACCTGCAAGCCGAGCCAGCTCTGGAGGTCCATTGTCTGGAGTTGGCTCGTGCTATTAGAGTCAAGAACCAATAAGTCTAAAGAGAGCGTCGAGGCAATCAATGGCTGTCTGTTTCATTCGCCGAGTATTTCGCAGTGCCATTTGTAATAAGTCAATTCTTCCAACCTGTCTGATTGCTCTTTTGCTAACCGCGAACTCGAGTACCGCCGCGCAGGAGACGCTTTCCAAACTGAGTGAAAGTGAAATCGATTCCTCGGCGTTGACGCTGCCCGGGAATGCGCCGTATGGCTCTGCCATTAACGGTCTTGCATTTCAGCAGGATGCGCTCTCTACGTTCGCCGGCTGGCAGTATGCGGCATACTACGACGGCAGTCGTCATGTTGCTATTGCCCGGCGTCTGCTGCCTCATGGGGTATGGCAGGTAGTGCGCTTTTCAGACTATAAGTTCACCAGCAACGACGCACACAATACCATTTCTCTTGGTATCTGTGCCAAGGATGGCACGATTCATCTGGCTTTCGACCACCACAACGATCCTCTCCATTACCGGGTTTCCAAGCCGGGCGCTGCGACGCATCCAGAGAAGGCAGCGTGGGATGCATCTCTCTTCGGGCCCATCCACTCCGATCTGGAACCGGGCAAACCGATCGCTGGGGGGTGATCCAACGGAGGCTTGTAGCCGGGCTCTGGCGAGCGTTACCAGCAAGAAGTACGAGCGCTTGCTGAAAGACCACGTTGCGGATGTGGGTAGATATATGCAGAGGGTCTCTTTGCACTTAGGAAATGCAATCGACCCATTTTCCGCGATTCCTACGGACGAGCGTCTTCGCAGGTTGGCTGCAGGGCAGGACGATGTCTATCTGCAGTCTATCTATTTTCAGTATGGACGCTACCTCCTGGTAGCGTCGAGCCGCCCCGGAGGCCTGCCTCCGAATCTACAGGGACTTTGGGCAAGCCAGGTCAGCAATCCCTGGGGGCTAAGTGGACAATCAATCTGAATCTTGAAATGAATTACTGGATTGCCGAAGTGGGAAACCTGAGTGAATTGCACCAGCCCGTCATTGACTTACTCGACATGGCGCGCACGCCAGAAACGGGTTCGGAGACGCAGATAGCAATCGACTACTACCATTCCAGGGGTTTTGCGATTCATCATAATCAGGACATCTGGGGAGATTCAGATCCTTGCGATGGCTATAAGTGGGCGATATGGCCCATGGGCGGCGTGTGGTTGTCGCTGCACGCATGGGCACTGATGTTGGCGGAGATATTCGGACTGATACAGAAGGAAAGTCAAAAGATGTTCAATGAAAAGATCGATCGTAGAAGTCTTGTTTCAGGTGCGTTAGCGACGTCGGCTCTTCCACTAAGCGCCTGGGCGCCACGCCTGTGTCCTGGGAACCAGTCGGAATGCCGCCCGCGGTTCCAGGCGCAGATCAGCTTGCCTGGCAGGATATGGAGATCGGGATGTTCGTTCATTTTGCGCCTAATACTTGGCAGGACAAGGAAGGCGACGATCTTTCCACGCCCCTGGAATCGATAGACCCGCAGATCGACACGGACAACTGGGCTGAATGTGCGGTTAATCTGGGAGCGCGATACATTGTCTTTGTAGCTAAGCATCAGGGCGGCTTCTGCAGGTGGCAGACGGAGACCACGCGCTACAGCATCGGTGATACAAAGTGGAAGGGCGGGCGCGGCGACGTGCTTGCCGATCTACCGGCCTCGTGTCGGAAGCATGGCCTGCAGCTGGGTGTATATCTCTCGCTGCGGGATGACTTCTTCGGCGCGGGCCTGTGCGGCGTCTGTAACGATTCCAGTCGTCAGGCCGCATACAAGGCGATGTATCGTCAGCAACTGACGGAGGTTCTGTCGCGCTATGGCCAGATGGTGGAGGTGTGGTTCGACGGCTCCAGCGTGGTACCCACATCAGATCTGGTGCGGAAGTACGCCGCGCATGCCGTCATATTTCAGGGGCCGGATGCAAGCATTCGCTGGGTGGGCAATGAGAACGGCTTTGCTCCATATCCGCTGTGGAATGCCGAACAACTGGCCGATGCGCGAACTGGCACGTCGACTTCGGCTCACAGCGACCCGAAGGGGGACGCATGGATTCCTGTCGAATGCGATGTTTCGATCCGGCGTCTGAACTGGTTCTGGAGCACCAAGAACGAGAGCAGCCTGATGACGCTCGATCAACTATGGAAGCAAATCGGCGACCTACTCAATACTGTTACGGCAAGTGAGTGTTCAAACTTCTTGGCTTCACGCGGATATGTAGGTACTTAAATCGAAAACGCTCTAAATATTCCATTTGGTGGGCCTGCAGGGATTCGAACCCCGAACCAAGGGATTATGAGTCCCCTGCTCTAACCGTTGAGCTACAGGCCCTTCAATGACTTGCGGCAACCGCTCCCGCCAGTGTAGCGGATGGCAGTCCTTTAGGCTCGTTTACAGCAAATCGCCAGGCAGTTGCAGTCACTCAAGCGCCCGCTCCCGATTCCCCAAGCCTAGTTAGCATTGTATGGCGTAGAGAGTGAAGGACAAAATCGCCAGGCAAGAGCGCCTGGCGTTCCCCTCCAATCTTGGCGGCTATCGAACTCCAGCGAGGCTGATCCGGAGCCAATCTGGCATCAATTTTCTCTGACCGCGCCGGGCAATGTTCACAAAACTAAGGGTCTCCATGCATAATCTCCACAAGAATTCATTGACTGTTGGCTTGTTCCGAGTATCCTGCTGGCAGAAGCCAATAGCCCTCAAATCGGGTATCGGCGCAACGGCAGGCGCACAGTTTCTATTCCTGCAAGGGAGATTTCTGAAGCTCCGTCCGGCTGAAAACCCCTCTGGAGAGGGTCTTGAATAGTGTTTTGAGAGGAGACGCAATGCGTCGCATTTTAGTGTTTGTACTTCTTGTGGTGATGGCTGCCAGCGCCAGGGCGCAGTTTGACACAGCAACGGTACTTGGGACCGTGACCGACCCGAGCGGAGCGGTGGTGCCAAACAGCCAGGTGGCATTGCACAACACAGCCACCGGGGCACTCGCCACCGTCAGTACAGACGAACGGGGAGAGTTCCGCTTTGTGGATGTCTCAATCGGCTCTTATGAGTTGAAGGTCGCGGTGCAGGGCTTTCAGCCTGCTGTGGCCCGCTTTGAACTGACAGTGGGTGCGCGCCAACGCGTGGATGTATCCCTTCGCCTGGCTACCGCGGCGGCTTCAGTAACGGCCACGGCCGAGGCCACGCAGCTTGAAACAGAATCCAGCGAACGCGGCCAGGTGGTCAATGAGCGTGAAATTGCCGAACTGCCGCTCAACGGGCGTCAATACTCGCAGTTGGTCCAACTCACCGCGGGTGTGGTTCCCAGTCCCAACCAGCTAGGCACCGGCTACACCCAGCGCGAGGGGTCCTTCAATGTGAACGGCCTGCGCAGCGTCTTTAATAACTACCTATTGGACGGGTTGGACAACAACCAATATGGCACCTCAAACCAGGGCTTCTCCAACCAGGTTGTGCAGTTGTCCCCGGACGCGGTCGCGGAGTTTCAGGTGGTGACCAACAACATGAGCGCGGAGTACGGTCGCTCCGGCGGTGCTGCCATCAACGTGGTCACCCAGTACGGCACCAACAAGCTGCATGGCCGGGCATGGGAGTTCCTTCGCAATACCAAGCTGGATGCCGCTGGCTTCTTCAAGCCCGACTACGGCGGCAAGCCCGCCCTGCACCAGAACCAGTTCGGCGGAACCCTCGGCGGCCCGCTGATGAAAGACAAGCTCTTCTTCTTCCTCGACTACGAGGGTTCACGCCGAACCAGCTCCTTTACTGACACTGCCACGCTCCCCACCACCGCCCAGCGCGGCAACCCCGTCGGCGGCGCAGGCTTGCCAACCACAAACTACCTCATTGATAACCCCGGCGTCGGTTCCGGCTACCTGCCAGTCTCAAACCCCTGCCCCTACGTCGGCCCCATCGGCGGACCGCAGACCGTGGCCGCCAACGTGAACCCGTGTAACTCGGTCACCATGTTTGGTGTCGGCCTCGGTGCTGGCGGTCCTGCGGCGCAAGCCTACTACGGTGGCACGCAATATCTCAACCCGCCCTATGCGGCTGCGCCCGGCGTTCCCATTTCGGCCGTCATCCCCTACGCCAAGTCGGTACTGGCAATGCTCCCGGCCACAACAAACAGCAACCAGACCAACAACTACGTTGTCCTGCACCCAAACATCTTTGACCGCGACAAGGGCGATGTGAAGGTGGACTACGATCTGCTCAAGAACCTGCGCCTCTTTACGCGCTACTCGCAGGCCCGCTTTGACGCGTTTGATCCAGGAACCATTGCCGGCCCCGCAGGCGAGGGTGGCGACGGACACGTCTATGCACCGGTGCTTCAACTCGTCGGCGGCGCAACGTGGACCATCAATCCAAAATCCCTGCTTGAGGTTCGCTTCGGATTCTCGCGCATGAAGGGTGGCAAAACACCCCCGCTCGCCGGCGGACCCAGCATGTTCCAGCAGTTCGGAATCACCGGCCTGCCCACTGACCCCCAGTACACCGGCGGCATCACCTACGAATACTTCGAAAGCGGCGGCATGACCAACCTCGGCCGCCTGTGGACAAGCCCCCAGTACCAGAACCCCTCCGTCTGGAATCCCAAGGTCAGCTACACCCGCTTGCTCCCCGGTCACACCCTCAAGGCGGGCTTGGAGTATACCCTCCTCCACATCGCTCAGCAGGACCTGCATCCCGTCATGGGCGGCGACGTATACGGCGCGCAAATGAGCGGCTATGGCTACTACAACGGCCTCTACTACAGCGTCAGCCCCTCCCTCTACGGCGGACATACCGCCCAGACAAACAAAATGTATGACTATGCCGACTTCCTGCTCGGCTACCGCGCTGAGATTGGTCTCTCCAACTCTCCCATCGCAAACATCCGCGATTGGAGCTGGGGCGGCTACCTGCAAGACGACTGGAAGGTGAACCATCGCCTCACAGTCAACCTCGGCCTGCGCTATGAGTACGCCACTCCCCTCTACGAGGCCAATAACCAGCTCTCCAACTTCAATCCAACCACTCAGTCGCTTGTGCTGGCCAGTTCCAGCAACCGCTATACGGTCAATCCCAACAAAAAGGACTTCGGACCCCGTCTAGGCGCGGCCTATAGCATCTCCCAAAATACCGTCCTCCGCGGAGGCTTCGGCATCAGCTACTCGCACTGGAACC
>Ga0316217_10002732_pt1 | contig 20912 bp, 22 predicted proteins | sample 1anoAmetaG_FD_203633 | JGI IMG/M metagenome (GOLD analysis project Ga0316217, IMG submission 203633) | Freshwater microbial communities from Trout Bog Lake, Wisconsin, USA - 1anoA | ecosystem: Environmental > Aquatic > Freshwater > Lake > Hypolimnion/Profundal zone | place: USA: Wisconsin...
CCGGCCAGACGATCACGGGTGACGCCTGGTTGATCATGGACGATGGCGACCCTGCGACCCATGAGACGGTTAAAGAGGGATGATTTTCCCACATTGGGTCGACCGACAATGGCTACGCGTCTCATGGCAAAAAGGGATAGTTAACGCCAGCTAGAGAGCAGGCGGATCCGAGGGTGCCACGGGAACGGTGTGACCGCCATCCTGGAGTTGCTTGATTCCAACCGCCACATAGCCGATGCCACTCATCAGGGTCACCGCTCCGGAAATCCAGACCACCGGATCACAGTGACGCCATTGAAGCATCACCACCGCCACGGTAATCATCTGCAGAAAGGTCGATGCCTTCCCCAGGAGTGAGGGTCGCACCTCAAGATGGTTGTTCAAAAAACGTAATACCGCACACCCCGTCAGAATGATCAGGTCGCGCGCGATGACTAGCACCGGATACCAGACGGGAAGCTCATAAGGCCACTTGGTGACGCTCAGGGTGATGATCGCCGTGACCATGAGACCCTTGTCCGCAATGGGATCAAGAATGGCACCCAGGCGGGACTTGAGGGCGTAGCGGCGTGCAAGCCAACCGTCGACGCCATCACTGAGGGAGGCGAGAAGAAAAATCCCGATCGTGGCCCACCTTAGATTCTCATCGGGATGACCGGCGGCTGCGGTCTTACCGTAATAGATCGCGAGGACGACAAACACTGGGATCAGCAAGATCCGGGCGATGGTGATCTGATTAGGCAGCGTCATCTTTCCTTGAGATTCCGTGGCGGATGAAAAAGTTAAAAGCTGAAAGATCACACGGGGGCAGATATGGATACTCCCCGTGGAGTCATCACAACACGAATTCCCCCTACCGCCCAGACTTAAGGGCGCGGTGCGCCGACATTCCTCCAACTTGATTCCATCGTTGCTCCTGTTGCCTTCGGAGCGTCGTGCTGACGCCCTGCTCTTTTCGGATTGGTGTCGTCTGGTCGATGATATCGCAGACGACCAATCGCTCCGGATTGATCAAAAGAGGAGAGCATTGGAAGCATGGCTTGCGGCCATCGAATGCGAATCGGGTCTTCCGGAGGATTTTCATCAGATGATCCGACGGAGGGATTTGGATCGAAGACTTCTCTCGGAAATCGTCCGGGGGATGCTTATGGACGTGGGTGCAGAAGGGAGCATTCGCTATGCGACTTTTCAGGATCTCGAGATTTACTGTCGGCGCGTTGCCTCAACTGTCGGTCTCGTCAGTGCCAGGATCTTCGGGGCCGATCTTTCCAACGAGGGTGGACCAGATGTTGAACGCTACGCCCATCATTTGGGAATAGCACTTCAGCTAACCAATATCCTGCGCGATGTGGCCGAGGATTGTGCGATGGGGCGGATCTATATTCCTCAAGAAGATCTGGAACGCTTTGGCGTAAGAGAGGAGGAACTTCTCGGTCCAGTCCCCTCACCTGCCATAACGCATCTGCTGAATCATCAGGCAGAGCGCGCTGATTCCTACTTTGCCAAGGCAGAACTCGCCTGGACGAAGCTGACTCCCAATCAGGGACGTCTCTTGCGTCCCGCACGCTTGATGAGCGCGATCTATCGTGACCTCCTGCTCCAGATGCACCGCGACCGCTACGATGTCTTTGCAAAAAAGTATCGGGTGCCAGCTTACAGAAAGATCCTTTTACTGCTCCGTGTCACGACGACAGCTGGAAATCCCTCCGCCTAGCCCCTGAACCCATCCGCCCAAGCCTTCACGGCAGGGTCCATTTTCACAAGATCGGGCCAGCCACGGGTGTAGCCCTCGCCGGGAATTTTCTTGGTGGCATCGAATCCCATGTGCCCACCCATGTTGGGAACAGTGGGTGCGTGATCCAGGCTATCCAGGGGATTCTTGGTCAGGATGCTGTCACGCTGGGGATCGGTATTGGCCATCCAGCGAAAGAGAACCTCGGAGGTATTCTGAACGTCGCAGTCCTCGTCGACGACGACGATGTACTTCGCAAACATCATCTGACCCATGCCCCAGAGGCCGTGCATCACCTTGAAAGCCTGCCAAGGGTACTGTTTCCTGATGGAGACGAAGACAAGGTTATGGAACGTTCCCTCCGCCGGAAGCGCCATGTCGACAATCTCGGGGAAGTTCATCTTGAAGATGGGCAGGAAGATCCGGACACTCGCCCCCCCCATGTGAAAATCCTCCATCGGAGGCACGCCGACGATGGTGCATGGATAGATCGCCTCCTTGCGGTGGGTGATTGCGGTCACATGGAAGACGGGATAGTCGTCCACCGGCGTGTAGAATCCGGTGTGATCACCGAAGGGGCCCTCGGGGCGCATTTCGCCGGGCTGAACGTATCCCTCGATCACAAAATCACTCTCTGCAGGAACCTCCAGAGGCTGGGTGACACACTTCACGAGGTCGACCGACTTCTTGCGGGCAAAGCCGGCAAAGAGGATCTCGTCAATTCCGTCGGGTAGCGGAGCGGTAGCGGCCAAGGTGAAGGCGGGATCTCCGCCGAGGCAAATGGCCACCGGCATTCTTTCACCTCGCTCGTAGTAGCGCTTCCCATGACGGGCAGCCACCTTGTGAACCTGCCAGTGCAACCCGGTGGTCCGACCATCGTAAATCTGGATGCGATACATTCCGACGTTCCGCTCACCGGTATCGGGGTCCTTTGTGTATACGGTCGGCAGCGTGATGAAGCGCCCACCATCCTGTGGCCAGCACTTCAGGATCGGCAGATGATCCAAGGAAAAGGGCTCGCCTTGGGCTCCCTCGCCCAAGTGATTGATGACTTCCTGACAGGCAGCACTCTTCACCGTACGGGGACGGGCATGGATGAGGTCTATTCCATTGCGCAGAAGCTTCATGGCATCAGCAAAGCTCTTCGGAGGCTTGGCCTTCATCAGGAACTCAAGCTGCGAGGCCAGTTCGTCCACGGAATCCAAACCGAGAGCCATCGCCATGCGACGCTTTGACCCAAGGGCATTGATCGCCAACGGAAAGGCGGAGACCTTACCGTTGATCGTCGGCTTCTCAAAGAGAAGGGCTTTTCCCCCACCCGGGGATTTCATCTCCCGGTCGGCGAGTTCGGTGATCTGCAATTCGGTCGCCACCGGTTCGGAAATACGACGAAGCTCCCCGGCTTCTTCAAGGGCTTTCAGGAACGCTGCGTAGGATGAATAAGCCATGGGTTTGGTTACTAGAGAATGAACAGCATCCACAGGAAAGTCACAAAAAAGATTGCCCGGAACGCGATTGCATGGATGATTACCACCCCTCGGTAGTTTCCGAGAAATCCCTGGAGTTGTAGCTCAATTGGTCAGAGCACCGCCCTGTCACGGCGGGGGTTGCGGGTTCGAGCCCCGTCAACTCCGGTGGGATTTTTTAAAAATCACCTGACCCCTAGGCACCGCAAAAAGCCATAAGAGCGTAGAAATCGGTGCGGTCAGTGAAGAGAACCTCGGCAGGCTTGAAGCCGGAAGCAATTGCCATCCTGTTTAAGGTGCTGATCTCTTCGGGAAAATCGGACGTCGTCACATGCTCAACGGCACCATTAATTTCCTCCACGGATAAAGCCCTCCACGACCACTTCGCATTATCCACCCAGCGACCCATATAGGAGTCTCTGGTTTCGCCTGGCGTCAGGACGGGATCAAAAACCAGAAGAAAACCTCCGGGCTGGAGCTTGCGCCTTAATTCCCCGAAGAAATATTCCTTTTCAGGACGGGAAAGGTGATGGAGGGAAAGACCGATGTAGATGATGTCGTAGCTTTCAGGGAGTGTCGAAATACTTGAAATGAAATCTCCTGCCTCCAATCTGCAAGGAGCTAGTAGTTCTCGTGTATTGTTCGCGGCGAGCTCGAGGGCAACAGGAGAGAGGTCTATCCCGGTGTAGGATCGAAGCGGCCTCCCCTTCAGGATTCCGGAGCTGAACTCCGCATCACCACATCCTAAATCGAGAAACGAGAAGGGCCGATTAATTTGATTCACCCAAGCATCAAGCCAAACGGAAAGCGCTTCCCTGACAGACTTATGATAGAGGTAGTCGTTATCAACGATCAGTCGATAGAGGGACCAACCATTGAAGAAAGTCTGGACAGCTGCCGCATCGCGCTCTGAAACCGAAGACCCACCGAAACTCTTTTCTGTCGACTCCATCACCAGAGGCTACCTAGCCGCTTTTTAGAAATCCACCACGGCGCGCATCCCTACCACCAGGGCATTGCCATAATCGCGTGTTCCACCAGGATGAAGGATGTACTGAACATCGGGTTGGATCGCGATGGCGGGAGCAAGACGGATCGAGTAGGTAAGTTCCGAAACAGACTCGAATGATGCACCCGAGGCACCTACTTCAGAAGCCTTACTCTGCAGATAATTGCTCACATCTGCATACCCGAAAGATATTCCCAGTTTGTCGGCATCCCGGGTAGGAATCAGTCCGGTGTAGACTAGTCCAGCATCAGTGTAGAAAGAACAGGTGCAGACCTGCTGCGGATCGAAGCCAACACGAGCAAAGCCGGAGAGTCCTTTGCCAGAGCAATCGCACGCCGTAACTTGATCTTTATCAGAAATCAGATGATTTTTGCTTATGTCCGCGATTTTTGCGCAAGGTCGATAAAGTTGCTGATCAATAATGCCGTAAAAGCCACTGCTGTAAGCAACAGCCGTAGGGGAGCCATAATTAAAGGAATTCTCTCCGGAAGGTCCCTCGCCCGTGAGAAACCAGAAGCCAAACTTAGCGGTTCCTAAGAGGCCCTTGGCATTGCAATCCTTGTTCCACGTAGCAGCGGCTTCGTTAATGTTGAGCAACCCCCCCGCCTTGCCAAAGTTCCAGTCAAAACCATGGGTGTTCACCTGCTGTTCAAATGGATTTCCTTGAGTGAACGCAGACCGCAAGGTCAACCATGATACGGGTTGTAGGGCCAGTCGCAATCCCGGGGTTCCATTCGGATAGGTGGCGCTACTATTCGGGACATTTAGAGTGAAGAGAGCAAAGGGTCCGAATGTGCTATTCACAAAAAGGTTCGCCGTGTCGGAAACCATGAATTCTGTATCCACAGGAATCATGCCGCCCCGCAGTGAAACTGAATCGTGGAAGGCATTCTGCTGCAACCAGAGCTCGTAACAGCGAAAGGCCGGATACCCTGCAATACTACTCGCAGTGAGGGCATTACCGATGAATTTTTGGGAAACATCATTCCCGTAGAGCCAGAGCCATGTGTTCTTGAAGGAGGCTCCTTCCCATCCCGTTGCTTTCTGAAGATCAACCGCAAGGCCCAAGTTTAGCAGTCCCGAATAGGTTCCTCCCTCTTTTTGCCCACCTTGTACATTGCCCAGCAGATCCGAGATCGACTGAAGGGTCATGACCACACCATTGGTTTCGAGTTGAGGGCGCCCCCCTTTAAACTCTCCAAGCAGTCTCTGCTGATTCAGGATGTTGATGGGATCAGGAATGTCGACCGGGTCGGCATGGAGTGACATGTTGAGGCCCACCAAGAACGCTGCAAAAAGCCGTAGAACCCAGGATTGTTTTTTAAAAAAGAATGTGCCCATAAACATCACCTTTCCAAGCGATAGACATAACGAGCTAGCACCTCCCCGATGAGGTAGAGAAGGAAAATAATCGCCGTGATCCAAAAGCTCGGCGGCCAGTTAGAGAGACAGGCGAGCAGGATTCCCATCCAAACGGAAAAGAGTCCGATGATGATAGAGGAAATCATCGAGCTCCAGAACCCACGACAGAATCGGGCGGCGATTCCGGCAGGACCGATTACCAGAGTGAAGACAAGCAGGATTCCAACGACCTGACTCGCCAGAGTGACGGCAATGCCCAGAACTACCATGAAAGCAGCAGAGAGAGCTGTCAGGGAAATCCCTCGTGATTCGGCAAGCTCCGGCAAGAGGCTGGCGAAGAGGAGTCTCCTCGAGAAGAGAGCCAGTGCGGCGAGACTTAGAGTGGCAAGCACCAGGGTCGCCATGATCTGCGAGTGCGAAACGCCGAAGATATTTCCGAAGAGAATGGATGTGGCCTGTCCGGCAAACCCCTTGTAAAGGGCCAGAAAAAGGGTTCCCACACCGAGTGCGAAGGAGAGGACCATGCCGACCGCAAGCTCACTGCGATGGAGTTTGTTGCCCGATATTCCCATCAATGCCCCTGCAACACAACTGATGAGCAGCATTCCCTGCAAGGAGGAGAGCCCGAAAAGAGCAGCGCCAGTTGCCCCGGTGAATCCAATGTGAGTGAGCGCATGTGCTGCAAAACCAACATTCCGGATGATCACGAAATAGCCGACCACCGCTCCCAAGATAGCAGCTATTGAACCTGCTAAGAGGGCATTGCGTACAAAGTCGTAACTAAAGTTAGAAATCAGTTGATCAAGCATGGCAGGCTGCCTCCGTTACATTGCTCTCGGAGCTGACGATAAAGACATGCTTGTGTGTTCTGATGACGTCCATCTGCATGCCGTAGAGTCGGCTAAGTGAAGGCGCGGTGATCACCTCGTCGACCGTGCCCAAGGCAGCACTGCCACCCGCTATGAAAAGCACACGATCCATCACACCAAGGAGTGGATTAATGTCATGAGCAATGAACAGCACCGTGGTTCCGGTCTCTTTTCTTAATCTTTCGATATGGTCGACCAAAAGCATCTGGTTTTTGGGATCAAGACTCGCCAAAGGTTCGTCGAGAACTAGGAGACGAGGCTTGTCGATCAGGGACTGCGCAAGCATGACGCGCGTCTTCTCACCGGGGGAGAGCACGGAGAAAGGTCGATCCGCATAGGCGGAGGCTCCCGCCAACCCCAATGCTTGGGAGACATCACCTCTGCCGGAACGGGAAGGCCAAGGACATCCCCAGAATTCACCGCGCCGAACGGCGGATACCAAGGAACGGGCACTCAAGGCCGTCCCCTCGATGCTATCGCCACGCTGAGGCATGTACCCGACAGAGTGGTTTGTTTTGCCCGGCGGTTTACCAAAAACAAGCAACTCTCCGCAACTGATGGGACAAAGTCCCAAAAGGGCCCTCAGCAACGTGGTCTTCCCAGCTCCATTAGGTCCAAAAATACCGATGAATTCCCCCTCCTGAATTTCCGCCGAGACACCATGCAGAATTTGTCGTCCCCCCAGGCGAATACCAAGATCACGAATCGACAGGGCGGCGGTCATCAGTAGAGGGATATAAGAAAATTATTTAATTCAAGGCAGCATCCACTGCCATGAGCTGTGAGAGCATCCACTGCACGTAAGTTGTTGCATCAGCGGGTTGGGTCTCAGTGACACCAACCACAGGAATGCCACTACTCTTGGCCAAGGCCTGCATGCGCTGTGTTGCAGGATTGGAGACCTGACTGTTGCAAAAGAGAATTTTGGCGGTCTTGGTGGTCAGGCTTTTTTCAAAGTTTGCAGTATGCCTAAAGCTCGGATCGGTGTCATTCATCACGGCGAGTTGGAAACCATAATTCAGCATTTCAAATCCTAACGCCGTGGCCATGTAGCCAAAGACAGGTTCGGTGGCCGTGACCTTGATCCCACGGGTTTTTGTCTGCAATTTGGTGATCTCCTCTAGAAGTGGTTTCATCGTCTTGGAGAATCTCGGGACAGCATCCGGCTTGTTAAGAACCGATGCCAGTTTTGCGACCAGCGCCGGCATGGTCCGGGGATCATACCAGATGTGGGGATTATCCCCCTCTTTGGCGCCGATTAGGTCGGAAACCTTGATCACGACGCGCCCAGACTTGGACTGAGCGGCGATCAACTTCTCCATCCAGTTGTCATACCCGATACCCGAATAAATCACGATGTCGGCATTGGCCACGGCCTTGGCGGTCTCTGAATCGGTCTGAAACTCGTGAGGATCCTGATTCGGGTTGCTCATGACACTGGTGACCTTGGCGGAAGTTCCCGCAACCTGAGCCGCGACTCCACCGTAAAAGTTCTCCGCGGCAACGATATTGACCGACTGAGAGCGTAGTTGACTCATCGCAACGAGGAAAAACGCGGCAACAATGCAAAAAACATTTTTCTTCATCGGCAATCATTCTAGCTCGCCGATACTGATAAATCAATCTCATTAGTTTGCCTAATCACCCAACTTTTCCTTCCTCCCGATAGTGCTCCACTGATGTCTTGAAATCAGCTTCTCCAAGCGGCAACTTGAACCCTTGTCACTAGAACGACGCACCACGAAACAAAAGGAGGCCATCAAGGCGGTTCTAGCCGGAGAAGTCGGTCCTCTCCTGCCTGACGAGATCCATGGATTGGCACTGAAATCCGTTCCCTCCCTAGGGATTGCCACCGTCTATCGTTCACTGAAATCCCTTCAGGATGAGGGATTGGTTTGCTGCGTGGTGATCCCCGGACAAGCCCCACGCTACGAGCGAACCGACAAGGGGCACCATCATCACTTTCACTGCAAGAAATGCCATGCGGTCTTTGATCTGGAAAAATGCGTGGAGGGTCTGAAAAAACTAGTTCCCTCGGGATTTCAAGTCACCAGTCACGAGATCACGCTCCACGGACTGTGTAAGACGTGCGCCTGAAAGCCAAACTCAGAGCACTCGGCCTCGTGGCTCTTGTTGCGTTATCACCCTCTCTCCTTGGTGAAAACTATCCCATTCTTATTCCCAAGGTGGGCGATCCCGTTCTGCAGGAGTTGATGGGGGGGTGCTCCCTACGCTGCGCGTTCTTCTGGGAGACGCTTGCTGGCAACTCCACCTCGTCACTAAAGCCTGCCTCGGAACTCTGCGATGATGACGCAACGACTTCGTGGATTTCCTCCATCCCCGGACCGGGGGAGATCATCCAGTTTAGGATTCCAAAAAAGCTCCCTGCGGATTGTCGTAATACTCCCTTCTACGGGATCAGGATCGCCAACGGAGTAATCCGGACACTTGAGGAATTCCGGGGCTATGCGCGTGTGAAAACAATGACGCTGCTGGTGAATAAAAAGCCGATCGTCCTCCTACACTTAGCAGATACTTGGCGTTGGCAGGACTTTCACTTCGACGACATCATGCTCAATCAGGGAGATCTGATCGAACTGAGGATCAATGAGATTTATCCGGGTAAGACCTCTCAGCATCCCGGCATCACTGAGATCGTACTGCAGGGAGCACACTAACGACTACCGAATCCAAAGAATCGTCCGATACCACCCTTCTTCCCTCCGGCTGATTGCTGCTCGGACTCGGCACCGCCACCACTTCCTCCACTGCCACGACGGCGTGATTGCCCTCCGCCACGATGGGATCCCGCGGAGCGCGGGGCCCTCACCTCACCCGGCTTACGAGGAGGGCGGCGATTACCACCTGCTCCCCTCTCGCGTGGAGGCGCGGGTGCGGTGTAATCGAATCCTTCGGCCTTGTGCCGGGGAATTCCGCGTCGGGTAAACCGCTCGAGGGCACGAACGGCATCCTCATCCTCCCTTGAAACAAAACTAATCGCCTCGCCGACGGCCTTGGCACGGCCGGTCCGGCCAATGCGATGGACGTAATCCTCGTGATGGGGAGGAAAGTCGTAGTTCACGACATGCGAGATACCGTCGACATCGATGCCACGCGCCGCAATATCGGTCGCAACAAGGACACGGATTTTACCCTCGCGGAATTCATTGAGCGCGCGCAGACGCTGGTTCTGGGAGCGATTGGAGTGAATAGCCCCCGTGGTGATGCCGGCTTGCTCGAGACGTCTGGCGATACGATCTGCTCCATGTTTCGTCCGCGTAAAAACGAGAACCATATTCATCCGCTGATCCTGAAGCAGATGAAGCAGGAGCCCGGGCTTGAGGTGCTGAGGTATCTCATAGACCGATTGGGTCACCGTATCCGCGGGATTGGACCGGCGACCGATCTCGACGGTCTCGGGTTCATGAAGAAACTCACCGGTTAACTTCTCGATCTCCCGGGAGAGCGTCGCCGAGAAGAAAAGTGTCTGACGCTTGCGAGGCAGGAGTTTGACGATTTGGCGGATGGCAGGAACGAAACCCATGTCGAGCATCCGATCGGCCTCGTCGAGCACCAGAAACTCAATATGCGCGAAGGCTTTTTCCCTTCCACGAATCAGGTCGAGCAGTCGACCCGGCGTCGCGATCACGATATCAGCACCCTGCTCGAGTGCCTTGATCTGGGGCCTTTCGCTCACCCCGCCGAAGATCGTGGCCACGGTAAGGGGGAGATGCTTGGCGTAGGCTCGCACGTTTTCCTCGATCTGAACGACGAGTTCCCGGGTCGGGGCTATGACCAGTGCCCGTATGCCTTTGGACGGAGCAGCAGCCAACACAGAGAGGATAGGGAGGGTAAATGCAGCCGTCTTTCCAGTACCGGTCTGAGCAATGCCAATCAGATCACGACGCTTAAGAACAAAGGGTATGGCAGCGGACTGAATGGGAGTGGGTTCGGTGTAACCCGACTCCTGAACTGCTTTGAGAATGGCGGCATCAAGGCCGAGAGAGCGGAAAGGCATCTTCGGAGCAAAGGGATAAATTTGTGAACCGGCAACTCCTTTAAGGGAGTATCACAAAAGAAGATCCAAGATCCCTACTGATGATTAAAAAGTCCCATAGCCGAATGCTTGGCCTCACGGGCCGCCTCATGCAATTGCTTATACTCAAGTCCTCCAAAAATCAGGAGGGCTACTAAGAAAGCTATACCCATCAACTTAAGATTTCGCAGATCCTTGGAATCTTGCGGGGTCTTGATGCCAAGAATGCGCGGCCTCAGAACAGAGGTCTCCTCAAACTCCCGAAAACCGGGATCAATCATCGTGACCTTGCGAACAATAGGAGAATTGGTCTCCTCAGGTTCGGAGGAACCGCCACCAGATTCAGACTGTTGGGGTTTATCAACCATGACAAGCTAGCTTCTTAAGCCCCTGTCAAGTGGATGACTAGTTATTTTTTGTGAAATCCCCGCCTTTCAAGGCATTGGAAAATCAATCAAACAGCAGCAGGAGGATTAAATCCGGCTAAAAAATGACCTCCTTGAGAAAGAGCAACTATTCAGAAGACCTGTCTTTTGGAACAAGCTTACACGCTGTCAGCACGATATCGCCAACCTTGACCTCCTTGAAAGTACCCTTAATCGCGACTTTCTGGTCGATGCTAAGATAGGTACCCTGGGAGAGAATATTTCCGCTGCGATCACGATGCACGATGGTGGCTGCTGATCCATCGGAGGAGATTTGGATTTCAGAATTGTCAGGAATCGATCCGTAAAGGAAGTCGGCCTTCACTGCTGGAAGGTTGCCGGAAGCACCCTGAAGGGTGACTACCAGCACCTTGTTCTCACTATTTCCATTACTGAGGGCGGAGACCCTACCGATCACGGTGATGCGCTTGCCGGAATATTTTCCGATTGCCGCATCAGGATGCGTTGCGAAGTCAGTGGCGATCACCTTGAGCGGAACAACCCTGTTGTCGGGAAGGGGTTGGAGGCAGGAGGCTGCATCCATCTTCGCGATTTTTGTCGTCGGGAAGTCCTGTGCGACCAAGGGAAAAGCAGGAATAAGGGCTACGGTCAGGAGGAGGAATTTGTGTCTGGGGTTCATGACTTCAGGAGTAACAGAGGAGAGTAAAAATCGGGAAGCTCAAAACACCGCTTTCCATGCAACCTTTCCATCTTTAATCCGACCCTTATTTCCTGTTTGCTGGGAACATGACCTTCTTTTCAGCAATACTCAGGCACCCTTACATGATCGTTGGTATTGGGGGAGCCATCGGTTCCATCGCACGCGCGGGCATGACCGATCTCGTCACACGCTGGGTGGGCAATGATTTCCCTTTCGGCACGGTGGCGGTGAATATCACCGGCGCCATCGTGATGGGCCTGCTGGCCGGATATGGTGAAACAGAGCCAGGTAAGCTGATCTTTTCACCCGGAGCCCGTGCCTTCCTGATGATCGGCGTCTTGGGGGGCTATACCACCTTCTCCTCTTTTAGCCTTCAGACATTTCTCCTAATGGAACAGGGAAATATAACCGGGGCGATATTGAATGTTTTGCTTTCGGTCCTGCTCTGCGTGGCGGGTATCTGGCTTGGATTTACCGTAATTCGGGCCTTTGAGTAAAAAAAGAACGGAGAGGGAGCAAGACATTCAAGGAACCCTGCTTTGCCGTGGCGGACGCATTCCCCATTAACCAAAAAAGTTCGGGCTTCAGTCTGATAGAACTTCTTGTCGTCATTGCCTTGATCGCGGCACTGATCTCATTGGCCGTTCCGGCATGGACTTCGATCGCGCGTCATCAAGCCAAGAATAGCGCCGTTAGTCTTGTGATGGAGGGATTGGAGCAGGCCCGTATTGCAGCATCCTCAGGCAAGAAGGAGGTCTGGGTTGTGTTCAGGAATGAACTCGCAAAAAAAGCCTCCCTCCGTCTTGTCAGGCAGGAGGCCACCAATTTCACGCCTCTCGGTAACTGGATCACTCTTCCCCAAGGAATAACCTTCCAAACAGGCGGAAGCACACTCATGGAGCAAAAACCTCCCGATGTCGTCATAGCGGCTACCTTGGGATCACAGCTGCCAAAGGGAGCAACCCTTGGAAGCATTCTCTTCCTGCGATCCGGCAGAATAGGACTTCCCCAGCCGGGAGGCCCGGCCTTGTCCCTGCAGCTGGCAGATAGCATGGCTCCGATTCCGCAATCCATCACCATTTCGCGGGCAACCGGCCGCTCCAGCATCCGATGAATAGCCGGAATTTATCTCTCCTCCATTCCAGAGCTCAGGGGTTCACCCTTTCGGAGATCCTGATAGCCCTTCTTATTTTTTCGATAGCAGCCGTCGTACTAATCGGACTCTTTCCATTGGCTCACCAAACCCAGAAATCAGCTATGGAACAGACCCGCGCTGCATTGATTGCCTCAAACATCATGGAGGCACTGATCCCGAATCAGCTTCATGAAACCATTCAGATTGCGATTGGAACCAGCAATGGAAATCCTCGTTGGGAAAGCGTTGCTTCGGATGCCTCGACCAAGATCTACGTGGCTTATGACTCCACCTGCCAACCCTGCCGGGTCATCCCTTTATCAGAGGCTACAAACCCGATCATGGACCTAGGTATTGTTGCCTTGGCCTCGATAAACATTAACAAAAAAAGAAATCCCGCGCATCTTGTGACGGCAGAAGTTGTCATTGAATCCCCACCTTCGGCTCCGGCTTCGGGACGAGCATCACATCGATTCGTAAGGCTTATCTCCGTACCCTGAGCATGCGAATACAAGATCCTTCACCGACGATCAGCCAGGATGGATTCACACTGGTGGAGGTGCTTGTCTCCTCTGCGATATTTCTCGCGCTGGTAGTCCTTTTGCTGGGAATGAGTCACAGCGCATCGCGGTTCTGGAGCGATAGCGAGGGAAAGCGTGAAGCTCTTCGGGAACTCCACTCGTCGTTGCAGATCATGACGGAGGATCTTCATTCCGCAGTCATCACTCCTGAAGAAGGGTCGTTCGAGATTCAAAATCCAACAAAGGATGCTCAATCGCTTTTCTTTCTGGTCTCCCATCCCTCCGACCATAGACATGCTGAAACCAAGGGTGATCTCTGTGCCGTCGGGTATTTTTTAGCCCCGGATCCAGTGGAGAAGGGACTTACGAATCTTTATCGATTTCACATGGCGGGAGAGTCGGTTTCTAAGGCCGTTGAGTCAAACTCCTTGCACTCTCTTTACAGCCAGGCGGCACCCGGGAACCTTTCAACAACAGAATTGCTGGCACGAAATATTATTTCGCTTCGAATTATTCAACTGCCGGCAGAAACAGAATCTCCCGAGCTTCTGGAAGTGACCCTCTCGTCAATCAACACAAAAACCGCTCGTCTCCTGGCCTCCGATCCGCAAGCCACTCAAAGAAATGCCCGTCTGCTCAACCAGAGGGAGCAGAAAGTGACGGCGTTTGTTCAGCTTCCGGCATGCCGGTAAAAAAGCTCAACTCCATGAGCAACCCCCTCTCCAAGCCACTCTGCAGTCGAGGAAGAGCCGGTTCCGCGATCATTGCGGTCCTAGGTTTGATCGCCCTGCTCACCCTCCTGCTGGTTTCCCTTCTACAAAGCGTAAGGATGGAGAGATCCAGCAGTGCTTCAAATTTCGCGGGGGAACAGGCTTATCTGAGCGCGGAGTCGGCTATTGCCTCGGCAAGCGCACTCCTGATCACCGCGACCTTAAACCGTCCCGCTTACCTCATAGGTCTGACCACTAACCAGGAAGACGCGGCTCATGGTGAGATAGCTCCAGCGCTCATGATAGGAGTCACTAACCTGAGCTCCAAGAACCAGATGCTTCCCCTGTGCTCCTTTGACCTGAAGAAGGCATCGCTTTTCCCAAGGATGACGAACGGCACGCTTGAATCCCTTCTGGATGAACGACTTTCCACAAACTCATCCGTGACTGTGGATCTGAATGACCCGTCGTTGGTCGGTGCCTTCACTCAAACAAATAATACGAATTCCGCGATTCTCGCATCGCCGGGAATGATCTCGATCGAAGGCAGGTACCCGGCTCTCTGGCAGTCATTGCATGACGACGACGGGAGAGTCGTCGGGCGCTATGCCTTCATCTTGACTGACGAGTCATCGAAGTTAAATCCGGCACTCCATCATGGCAATCCGCGTACCGATGCTACGAATTGGGACAATGGGCCCGGCGATATTCCGCTGACGAATGGAACAACCGAACTACCCGATGCGCACGAAGCTGCCGAGTTGCGGCATGTTGCGGAGATTCTTCCTACGGAGGGTAGCTATGAAACTGCGTTCTCCTCAGAAGAGGATTACCAAAGAATGCGCCCCTTGCTTACTCACGACCCCTGCCGCACGCCGGATTTGATCCCGGTGACACTGCCGGAAGGAGGGCTGCCTAAATATAATCTGAATGATCTTGCGACCAATCCCGCCTGGGGAACAACCCCCTACGATCGGGCCACCAATCTCGCGCGGATCATCGATAAGAATCTTCCGAAGTTCAAACAGCGTGATCCATCGCTTGCCGGAAAAGGAAATGACCCGTTCCTTTACCTGACACGGCTTGCATGCTGCATCGTCGATTATATTTCGCCCACACCGGGACCGACCGGCCCGCCGGGAGGTGAACCCTCCGGTCGTGACCTCGTCCCTTATGTGACGCAGATTGCCGAGAAATGCACCCGTACCGCCTACGACACGAACAGCTCTCCCAACATCACAACGATAGAGAGCCAGTTTTTTGTCGAAGTCTGGAATCCCACGACGAGCACCATCCCTTCCGGAAGCCCACGCCTGCTGATCGGAAACAGGGCCCGACTGAAATTCGGAACCGGTTTGGAAACTTCCTTCCGAAATTACGATGAGATCCTCCCAAGCGCCCCCCCACTGAGACCCAACGAGTTCGCCGTCTATGCGTTTAATCCCGATACCCAAACCTGGACGTCACCGACCCAAAGCACAAATCCACCCAGTTGGGAAAAAGGCCCCACAGGCAATGCAATCGATGAGCACCAATACTTCGAATTCTACTGGAACGGAAAGCTTGTTGATATGTCACGCAGACCGCCCCGTTCACCCGGAAACGAGTACGGGGGCCTCACTCATCTGGGCGATAGTTTGCGAGATTCCTCACCTCACTGGCAATGTTTCACCATACCGACATGGTCTGCAGGTAAGGACCAGCGCTCCATTCCTGATCAGTCAGATACAGCCATCAACCCAAAGAGTTATCGCTTTGTGGCTGATCCGCGTGCGAATTTCCTGACCTCTTATAATTGGGATAGCCAGAACAAATATACCCTCAAAACCTTGTGGAAGGGAATCAAACCGGCAGGACAAGGCTCATGGTCGCTGTTGGACCCATATTGGACTTGGGCCAGCCGTGACTATATTCCCGCTGATCCCCCTGCAGGGACTCTCCCTGCAAGCACAAACCAGAATCCAGACCAAATCCCCTCACCTTATGATATGAACAGGGATTCCATCACCGCCCCGTTTGTGATGCACAAGGGCCCGATGAATTCGCTGGTCGAGTTGGGGAATATTTTTGATCCAGCCCAAATCGATGACACCGGGCAGGCACCACAGGCAACGGCAAACAATTACCGCTTCTGTAATGGCGGCGCACGGTCGCTACGGATCGGACAACCTGAATTCTCATTCTCCGGTACAAACAACTGGGATACCCCCGGCAAGCGAGCCATCGAACTCCTCGATCTTTTCACCCTTGCCGATGAAGGAAGACATGTACCCTCCTCTGAGACAAATGAACTAGGTACCAATTCCGGCGTAGTAGGACGCATTAATGTGAACACGGCATCCCATGCGGTGCTCACCTCGCTGTTTTACGGCATAGGCGTTACCTCGGACCAGCGAGCAACAAACTCGCGTATCGGAGCCAAATCCGCCGATGATCTGGCATCAGTCGTCGAACAAAACCGCCCCTACCAGAAGCTGTCGGACCTTTACCCCCTCACAACGAATCTTGTAAATGCACAGACCTACACCCCGGTTCTTTTCGGAAACGTCCGCAATAGCTCTCAGCCTGTAGCGGATGCTTTTGACAGGGCTAGGGAGGAAGCTTTTGGGAAATTCATTGGTCACTGTGCATTTCAGACCCGCGTGTTTCATCTCTACGCCGTCGGAGAGGCTCTGGATCGTCATGGCAAGACCACAGGACGTGCCATTGTGGAAGGATTGCTACGCTTGGAACCCGATCATCAGGGCAGACTCATCCCTCACTTCCATGACGTCCAATGGCATTGAACTAGGATCCGTATGACTTCCTTACCGGCACTTTTGATCATGGCTCAGGCCATGACACTTTCTTCAACATTAACAAATCCCACCTCCAATCTGGCGTCAAACCGACCTCACACCCATCGCCATCACGGGACAGAGACACCAACTCCAACGCCCGCAGTAAAGGTCACCATCGTGAATGTCACCTGTATCCCCGCTATCGCTCTGGGAACACAAGGAACGAACAAGCTTATCGCGTATCCCAACTTCCCCCAGGGTGAATGGACAGCAAACCAATCCCTTCCCTCAACAGAGGTCAATTACGTCGCCCGTTGCACAAATGGAGAGCTGATTTCATCACAGATCATCAAATTCAAACCCGTATCGAGCCAGTTTCTCCTGCTCACCGGTGATTTAAGCAGGAATGCCCCACCCGATCGTCTCCCACAGTTAAGCGCCGCCGAAGATGGTATTCACAATTTTCCGCCAAATTTCCAATTTCATGTCATCCCCTACTCACTGGTCTGCAGCGATCCGTGTCACTACCGTTTCATCAATGCGATGCCGGGAAAAATCCTCATCATCAGAAGCATTCCCAGTAACGGCAAGCCGCCTCAACAACTTGCTTACCTCGCCCCAGGTAACAGTGCACTGCTTGTCCACCAACCCGGATCCGCTAAATATGAAATCGAGGTGGATGGTCAGATCAGCAATTTTTGCATCAATCAGGAGGGAGCAGTGGGCAACTGCATCGTTCCCTTTTTCCTAAGGAACGGAATTCCTAATCACATCACTGTCTTCGAGGATCCTTAAAAAAGACATCAAGGAGGCACTGACACCTCTTACTGACTAGTTTGATTAGTCTGCTGAAGTGATTTGGGCAACATCCCGTTGAAATCCAGAGGATTGTCGAATTTTTTAAGTTCCGTGGGCTTTACTCCAAGAAGCTTTGCAGGGGATTGAGGTGTGGGGGCAGGCGTCGGCAATGAGGCCTCATCAATCAATCTTTGCGCCCTAATTTTCTCCATCTTTTCCTGCATGCTGTCCATTTGCTCCTTAAGGGAGACTTCTATTCCATCCCCGACTCCGGAACCAACAAGTGTATCGGATCCAAGAACACCACTTTTAGCCTCCTTCTCATCATGGAATTTTTTTGAAAAAGCATTTTCCCCCGAATAGAAATCGATCACAGGTGTGCTTGTTTTGGGTCTAACTGAATTTTGGAAGTTAAATTTTTTATTGGCAAAATGAAGCCCCACAAAAGTCAGCGCGACCATAAGTACAGTAAGAATTCCCAGTATGAGCCCAAGCTGATCGGCACGTTTTGCATGGGTTTTCCCACTTTTTGGACGCATGTCGGGTATATTTACATTCGGTTGCTCTCCCTGATGCCAGAATTCAACCTGCCCTCTGTGTGAGGGGGTAAGGGAGCGCTTGGTGGTGCCCTTCTCCGCTGAAGGCACAGGGTTTCCTTCGATACTCTCCGAACCTTTCAGTTCGCGACTCACTCTGGGCGAAACAGGAAAGTGTTCTATGTTAGAGATTTCCTCGGGATTGCCCATATATTCAAATTACTCTAGCCCAACTTGAAGGCTACTTAAAAATTGTTCCCATTCCGTAACATTTTGAAATCAATCTAAGCTCTTTTGCTAAGAGCAAACAGCCGTCATCATATCTTTTATTCTCATGCATTCCGAATTCCGTAATAGACTTCATCAACTTTTGGAAAGGTGTGCCGTGCCTGGATTGATCCGGTATGTGGTGCTCTTCAACGCACTGGTTTTTATCCTTCATCTGATTTCCCCGGGATATCTCTCTGTTCTGGAACTTGATCCGGCGATGGTGCTCCACGGTCAGATTTGGAGACTGGTGACCTGGATTTTCATTCCTGAAACCCTGAGTCCCTTCTGGATTTTCTTTTCTCTCCTATTCCTTCTCTATCTGGGAGACGGGTTGGAAACCGCGATGGGCGCGACCAAACTCACTCTTTTTTATCTGAGTGGCATTATTCTTTGCACGGTTGTCTCATTCTTCTTCGGCTTATTGGGATCGGGAGGTTCGATCGGACGGGCAAACACCTTCCTGAACCTTTCTTTGCTTCTGGCATTTGCCACAGTCTATCCTGAATTCAAGGTTCTGGTGTTCTTTGTCCTTCCGGTCAGGATCGCTTGGCTGGCCCTCTTCAGCGCAGCCATCATGATTCTATCAGCCCTTGGACAACCTCTGGTCGTTACGGCGACCTTGGGTGCTGCGTTCCTGAACTTCTTTTTGTTTTTTCACGAAGAACTACGAACCCATCTTGGTTTTCTAAAGTTGGGTGCCAAACGATTTTCGGGAGCACCCTCCCAATCCAAACTGGCAGACTTTACCGGCGAAACGCTCCATCGTTGCGATGCCTGCGGAAAAACAGAGATCAGTCATCCGGAGGTTGATTTCCGCGTCTCTGCAAACGGGGGGGAGTTTTGCAAGGAACACCTGCCCTCAAAAAACTGATCCAAGAGGTCAAAAAGGGAGTGACCGCATCCCTTTAGCAAGGCAAGAACACAATCTTGCTACCCTTTTGCTGCCTGAGAACCGATACCCCAAGAACCTCGCCGACCATTGTTTGCTCCAATGATTCCGCCTCGGGATACTCACGAATGAGGTTCGCTTCGGGATGATGAGACTCTTGGATTTCCCAAGCCTGACCATCAATCCTGAGAACCGCCATTCTCTCTTCACGATTGCGCAAGCGCACGAAGGCACGGACTCTTTCAGCGGACTCCACCGTAGAAATCATGGCTCTATAACGTTCCGCCTCGTTTCGATAATGAAGTGCCAGAAGTTTCTGAGGAGCAGTTGAACCGAAGAGCTTTCCTACATCTCTAAGAAGGCCGAGCGCCAGTCCGAGCCCCGGCTCCGCAAAGAGAAGTTCACCGGAGTCGGAAAGCCTGTAGAACATCAATGGGCGCCCCTTGGGGGCTGGCTGTCGCCAGGTATTCAAATACCCCTCCGACGCAAGGGCAAGGCAATGGGCCTTCACACCCATATAACTCATCCCTAACTCGGCTGCGATTTCCTTCACCCCGAGCCCCTTTTCGGAGCGCTTAATAAGGTCGAGCACTGCCAATCGGGCTCCCTGCCCAGCACCGAAAACCAGACTCTTTCTCATCAGAATAGCTCTCCTTGAGAGGAGGAGGTAGTTGCCGTGTTGGAAGTCGGCTTTGGACTGGCCTGCCCAATACAACTGGAGGCCTCTCTCTCAACTTCCGCCGTGAGTGATCGGAACTCGCATTTCCTCAGCGCCTCGATGAGTTCCGGGTAACAAGGCGCGACCTTCATTTCTTCAATCGGAAGCGGCAACGGCAAATCAAGATCCAACGCCACCATCTGCCTGTTCTGAATGATCAGTTCTCTCGACGCGTTCACCTTCTCTCTCACTTTGGGATCCAGATGATCCGATTCGAGAATCCGATCGAGAGATCCGTATTGATTGATCCATTTGGCAGCCGTTTTCCCGCCAACCCCGGGCACGCCAGAAATATTGTCCGCGGCATCACCGGTCAGCGCCAGAACATCGGCAATACGCTCAGGATCAACGCCCCACTTCTCCCTTACCTCAGAAATACCCAGAAGCTTGAATCCGCCATTACCCTCACCAACATCGGCCTTGGAAGTCGTGTAAATGGAGACCCCTTCTTGCACCATCTGAAGGATGTCCTTGTCATTGGTTGCAATCACACACTCCATTCCGGAATGACGCGCCTGCACCGCATAGGAAGCGATCAGATCATCAGCCTCATGGTTCTCCAAGAAGACGCTGGCAACTCCTAGGAAGGGTACGATTTTCTGAATCGGTTCCTGCTGCACCTCCAACTCATCGGGCATCTCGTCACGGTGCTGCTTGTACTCCGGCTGGAGCTGCGTGCGTCGCTCAGGGAGTCCGGCATCCCAGATCACTGCGGCATGATCAGGCTTCAAATCTGAAATCATTCTGCGGAGAGCTTTTACGAATCCATAGATAGCATTCGTCGGTTCACCCTTAGAGTTTCTTAGCCCCCTGATCGAAAAGAACGACCGATAGAGGTAGTAGTGACCGTCAACCAGCAGGAGCCGCGGCTTTTTTCTCGAGGAGGATTCCATCGAGGCGTCTCCCGTCATGGATTCTTCATGATTTCTGGGGCCAACTCCCGGACTGCGTTGTCCAGCATCGCATCCGTCTGCTTCAGGTCGTTTCCTCCAGGA
>Ga0316217_10002736_pt1 | contig 20902 bp, 9 predicted proteins | sample 1anoAmetaG_FD_203633 | JGI IMG/M metagenome (GOLD analysis project Ga0316217, IMG submission 203633) | Freshwater microbial communities from Trout Bog Lake, Wisconsin, USA - 1anoA | ecosystem: Environmental > Aquatic > Freshwater > Lake > Hypolimnion/Profundal zone | place: USA: Wisconsin...
TGTTGATGCTGTAGTTGCCGGAAGGAGTGAGACTACCGCTGCCGGACAGGGCGATGCTGGGATTGGCGTAGTTATTGACCTGGCCGGTGAAGTTGACGGTGGTGCTCAAGTCCTTGGTGGACAGGCCGGAGGCGAAGGGCACGCTGGTGAGGGTGACGGTGTTATTACCTGCCAGGCTGCCGGGGGTAGCGGTGCTGGCGGTGTAGGTAAGCGCGGAGCCGGCGGTGTTGCCGGCGGCCAGGCCGGTGAAGTTGCCGCTGGCGGTCACCGCGGCATTGCTGGTGCTGGAACTGCTAAAGTTGCCGCTGAGATTGTCCTGGTAGCTGGCGTTGGTGACGGTGGCGTTGGTCACGGCGAGCGGTTGGCTGACGACATCGCCAACGTGGACGATGCCGAAGGCGACGTTGCCGACGGTGGGGTTGGCGTAATTGTAGGCGGTTTGGGTGATGGTGACGTTGCCGGGGGCGTTAGTCCAAAGGTTAGTGGTGGTACTGATGCTGACGGTATTGGTGTTATTGCCGGCGATGGCGGTATAGGTGCCTTGCACGTTGGTTGCGCCGGCCTGAGCGATAGCACCGCCGGTGCCGCTGAGCGCGCCGCCCAAGCTGTAGTTGGCGGCATCAGAACCGCTGGGGGCGGTGTTGGTGATATTGACGCCGAGAGTCGCGGTGCCGGGGCGGACGTTGGTGTTGTTGGTGGCATCGGCGGCCAGGGTGACGGTGGCTTCGTGGAAGAGATCGAGAGCCGAACCGGCGATTCCCAAACGGTATCCGGTGGGGATCGTGCCGGCGGTAGAACCGAGGGTGCCGGTCACAGCGGCGGCGGTAATCAGGGTGTAGTTGCCCGCCGTTGCCGTGCCGCTGACGTTGATCGTGCCACCGCCAAAGCTGGCGTTGCCGGTGGCGGTCAGTGCGGTGCCGATGGCCAAATTCAGGCTGCCGCTGCTAAAAGACAACGCCCCCACGGTATTAGCGTAGCCAGAGACATCCAACGTGCCGCCACTGATAGCCACAGCGGAACTACTGGAGAGAGTGTTGGTCGCGCCGGCATAGAGAATACCGGCGGATACCGTGGTGTTGCCGGTGTAGGTGTTAGCACCGGCGAGGGTAAGATTGCCGCCAACGCCGGATACGGTCAGACCACCAGAGCCTAGCAAGCTAGCGGTGACGATGGCGCTGCCGGCGGTGTTGCTGGCGGCGTAAGATGCGCCAGTAAGATTGCCGTTCTGGATGGTGTTGCCGCTGGCGGCGGCGTTGGCGATGCTGACCGCGCCGACGGTTTGGCTGCCAGCGCCAAGATCGAGTGTGCCACCGCCCAGCGTTAGGCCGCTGTTGGTTGCGCCTAGGGTTCCGGCACCGCTGAGGGTCAGAATGCCGGCGTTGACCGCCGTGCCGCCGGTATAGGAATTGACACCGCTAAGCGTCGTGGTGCCGGTGCCGGATTGCGTAACGCCGCCGGAGCCGGTGATGGCATTGGCCACGGCATAGGTGTTGGAACGGTTGAAGGCGAGCGTGCCGCTGTCGGTGACATTAGCCGTGCCCAATTGGCCGTAAACTCCACCAACACCGATTTGCAGCGTGCCGGCTTGGATGATGGTGGCACCGGTGTAAGTATTGTTACCACTGAGGATGACGGTGCCGGCGGTGGTTTTGTTGATGCTGATGCTATTGCTGGAATTGCTGGCAATGATCATATCGACAAGTGACGCGCCCACGGTCCCGCTTTGGAGCGTGAAGCTGTAGGCGGTGAGATTACCGGTGCCGACGCTGTCCGTAATGGTGCCGCTTTGCAGGATAACGTTACCCACAGCCACCGCGTCGCCATCGATATCCAAGATACCCCCATTGACGAGTACAGGCGAGGTGGAGCGGCTACCGCTGGCGGCGGACGTTCCCAGCGCGGTAGCGTTGCCGTTGGCGAGTTGCAGGGTGCCGTTGGCAATAGTTATGGGTCCGTTAAAGTTGTCGCCGTTATTAGACACCAACAAAGTACCGGTCCCGGTCTTGGTGAACCCTCCGTAGCTGCCGGTCGGATTGGTTATCCCGCCAACCAAAGTAAGGACATAATTTGAATCCACCTGGAATGTGCCACCGTTGGGGTACAAGCTGATGCTGCGGGAAGCGGTGGAAAATGTTCCGGTTGCCTCCAAGGTGCCGCCATCAAGGGCAAGCACACCCGCGGGGAAATTGTTACTGGCGGCGACGGTCAAGGTTCCGCCGTTAATGTAGGTTCCGGCCGCCGGGTTGGAGTTGCTGGTGCTGGTCAGAATCAGATCACCCGGCCCCGATTTGGTGATGCCGTTTTGAAGATGAGACTGAATGGTCATCGCCGCCAAGGGATTGTTTTGAATGACGATCAAATCCACGCCGTTGCCGGTGATCAGGTTGTTGCCGGAGATGGTGACCGGGTTATTACCGACATTGCTGGTTTCCAAGATGCCGCCTGTGGCCACCGTCAGGTTACCGCCCAAGGTCACAGTGTAGGATCCCGTGTTGTTGAAGCGCAAAGAATTGATCGTCATGGCCGCTGGTCCGCTGGCTCCGGTCGGGGCGTCCACGTCCTTGCCGGCGGTGAATGATGCCGTATAGGAACCTGTAGCCAGTCCGGTAATTGCGCCAGCGGCGCTGCCAGTGCCGGCACTTACGGCAAAGGTGGCTCCGCCACCCTCGGTGGCATAACCGCCCAGAATGGTCTGCTGGCCACCGGAGAAGTTGGCGTTGGCGGTGGTGGTGGTGGCGATGCTGTTGGCGCCGAAGTCGATAGTGCCACCGATGGTGCTGCGGGTGATACCACCCAAAGCAATGGTCGAAGTGCCGGAGTTGGTCTGGGTAATCGTGGATTGACCCGCATTCAGCGTGGTGCCGTTGACGGTGCCGCCTGTTTGGAAAGAGCTTAGCGATCCACCGCTGCTGATGGCGGCATTGGTGCCTGCCGCCAGGGTGATCGTGTTGTTGCCCGCGTATACCGCCGTTATATAGTCGTTGCTGGGAATGCCGGTTCCGGTGATGGGCGTGCCGACGACGACCCCGGTGGTGCTGGCAAGCACAATACTAGTGCTCCCATTGCCCGTGGTGCCGCTGGTGGTTAGCGACAAAGTTTGCCCTGAACCCAGCGTCTGGGCATACGAACCGCTACTGAGTTGCAGATTAACCCCGCTCAAATTCAGCGCGGCGGCATTGTTTGTGGTGGCGATGTTTTGCGCCAAGCGGTTGCCGCCGCCGCCGGCGCTGGTGGCGCTGTAATCGAGTACCACGGTGCCGCCATTGAACGCGGTGGTGCCGATGTAATTATTGACGTTGGATAAGGTCAGCGTTCCGGTCTGGGTGGCGCTGAAATTGGCCGGTGCCGCGGCCAGGGTGGTGCTGCTGTTGAAGGTTGTATTGCCCGAGCCAGTGAGGGTGAACGATCCACCCGAAATGGTGTCAGCAAAAGTAAAGTTCCCGGTCGCCAGATTGGTAAAAGTGCCGCCAGCGCTAACGCCAGCGCTGGTGGTAAAATTGCCGCTGAGGGTCATCGCGTTGGCGCCGACAAAGCCTACGTTCATTCCCGAACCACCGGCTGGGAAAAAGTTATTGCCCAGAATCTGGCCACTGGTCGCCGCCGCCAAAAGCAGGGTATATCCCGCATTGGTATTAATGCCGACCCCATAGTTGCCAAAGGGCGTGACGGTGGCACCAGCGCCGCCCGGGCCGCCGACGGTGACGGTGTTGTAGGCGAAGCCGATGCTGTTGGTGATGCTGGTGCCTTTGCCGGCGGCGAAGTTGTTGTTGGCGGCGGTCGGGTTGATGGTGAGGTTGGCGCCCGCGCCGGTAAAACTGAATTGCCAGTTGGTGCCGGCGGGGGATGCCACGTTGTTGGCGTTGTTATCCTGAATTGGCCCCGAGATCACGACATTGGCGCTGGATGCCAACGTCAGAATGGTGGCGCCATTGTTGGAGCCGCTCGTCGCATTCAATAACGAGTAATTCCCGGAAATCGTGGTGGTTCCGGTGTTGGTGACAATCACGGGCGTATTGGCCCATTGGGTGTTGGTCCAGGCCGGATTGCTGCCATTGCCCGTGAAGGTCAGATTGTTGGAGCCGCCAACGGTCATGCCGGTGGCTGTATCAAGAAGCGTGTTGGCAAGGGTGCGTGCCTGATTGTCCGCCTTAAGCGTGCCACCAATCGCGTATATGGTTGAGTTACCCAAAGCGCCGCTACTACCGACTGCCAGCGTGCCACCGGCAGCAATAGCGGTATAGCCACTGTAGGCGGTTGTGCTCGTGCCGGACAAGGTCAACATCCCGGGACCATACACCGTCAGGCCGGTGGTTCCGGTGCCCAGGGAGGAATTGATCGTGGCGTTGACACCGGCGTCAACGGCGACGACGCCTTCCTGATTGCTGGAACCGCCCAAGGTCAGTGTTCCGGCGCCAGTGATGGAGTTGCCCGAGGCAAACAGCAACATGCCGCTGGTATCCGTCAGGGTTCCGCTGGCAAGGGCAAGATTGCCGCCGTTGATGACCAGGGAGTTGATCGCCGCCGTGCCGCTGGAGGAGGTGGCCGCGGTGATATAGGTGTTGTTCCCGGAACCGATGGCGTTATTGGTAAATTCATCGGTGGGATTCAGGGGGCGATAGCCGGTGGTGGCGTTGTAGGTGAGGAAAGTATTGGCGATGCCGGTGGCGGTGCCTTTTTGTGTCGTAGCGGTGCCGGATTCGCCCAAGAGGAAGAGGGCGATCTTGCTGTTGTCGATACCGGTGTTGATGCCGGTGATGCCACCTGCGGTAGTTCCCACCAGCGTGGGCGAGCCGGTGACGAATTGGCTTACGTTACCGCCGGCAACGGTGTTATTCCCCAAATTGGCGCCGTTAATCAAGGCAATGCCACCCGTAGTTGCGGTGCGGGTCAAGGCGGCCGCGCTCGTTACGGTGGCCGCGTTGGTGCCGTTATAGCCCACGGTGAACGTCGAAAAGCCAGTGCCGAGCGTAACCGTGCCAATGGTTTGCGTCGAATTGGTGCTGGCTTGGTCGGAGCCGAGATACTTGAAATGACTGCCATTGTTCAAGGTGATGCCGGCGGTGGTTTTGAGGCGATTGCTATTCGTCGAAGCAGCGCCTTGGTCATTGACCAGGAGTGTTCCACCGTTGTTGATGGTGATTCCAGACGTACCGCTGAGCGCGCCATTGGCGCCATTAAGGGTGAGTGTGCCAGCGGTGATAGCGGTCGCGCCCGTAAATGTGTTGTTGCCCGCCAAGATGGCATTGCCGGTGGTGACGGTAAAGGTTGATGCGGTGCCGGCAATATAGCTTGTGCCGGCTTCGGTAAACGTGCCGGCGGCGTTATTGACGATGATGGTTGAGCCGGTGAGATTGCCCGTGAGACTGAGCGTACCCGCGCCGGTGTAGTTCGTGGTGCCCTGGTAGGTATTGTTACCGGCCAAGGTGGTGATGCCGCTGTTGCTGATGGTTAAACCACCGTGCGATGTTCCCACACCGCCGCTGAAGTCTTCGATGACCCCGTTAAAGGTGGTGTTACCGGTGCCGGCAAGGGTTAGAGTTAAACCCGTGCCGGTGACGGCATCAATATTGAGGGTGTTGTTCAGCGTCAGGGTATTGCCGGCGGCCAAGCTGCTGGTCAACGTCGTGCTGGCCGATTGCGATACTACGCCAGTGAGCGTGAGGCTTTGCGACCCGGAAATGGTGGTGGAAGCGCCCAGGGTGACGGTGTTGGCAACGGAAACCGGCGAAGCGGCGGTCACTTGCAGCGTCCCGCCACTAAGGGCTAGCAAGCCGGAGGCCAAGCCGCCGTCGGTGGTGCTGCCAAGTTGCAAGACGCCGTTGGTGATGGTGGTGTTGCCGGCGGAAGTATTGGTGCCGGCAAGCAGCAGGGTTGCGGTTCCACTGGTAACAGCGGTGTTGCCGGTGTACGTATTGGCGCCGGCCAAGGTGGCGTTGCCGGAAGTGACGGTAAAGGTGGTTCCGGCACCGGCAATGATACCGGCGCTGGATTCGTTAAATAATGCTGCCGTGCTATTCACGGTGATGCTGGTGCCGGTCAGATTACCGGTGAGGTTGAGCGTGCCGGCGGCAACGGATGTCGCCCCCGTGTAAGAATTATTGCCGGCCAGGGTGGCGTTGCCGGTGGTGAGGGTAAAGGTGGTCCCGCTACCGGCAACGATGCCGGTGCTGGATTCGTTAAAGGTCGTGGTCGCATTGTTCACGGTGACGTTGCTGAGGGTCAGATTGCCAGTCAGGCTGACCGTGCCGCCCGCGCCGTTGATGGTGGTGGCGCCCTGGTAGGTATTGTTGCCGGCAAGGGTAATCGTGCCGCCGGTATTGCTCAGGGTCAAAGCCCCGTGCGATGATCCCACGCCGCCGAAGTAGTCTTGAATGGTACCACCGAAAGTGGTGTTGCCAGTGCCGGCAACCGTCAGGGTCTGCGCCGTACCGGTAACTGCATCAATGTTGACGGTGCCCAGCGTCAGGGCGTTGCCGCCAGTGACGCTGCTGGTCAACGTATAGCTACCGGTGGGCGTAAACGCGCCGCTGAAGGCCAGGTTTTGTGCTCCGGACACGGTGCTGGCAGCGGTCAGGGAGACGGGATTGTTAATCGAAACAGAGGGAACCGTCGCCTGGAGCGTACCGCCGTTGAGGCTCAGCAAGCCACTGGCCAAACCGCCATTGTTGGCGGAGGTATTGGCGAGTTGAAGGGTTCCACCCGACACCGTGGTGTTGCCGGTGGAATTATTGGTGCCGGAGAGCGCCAGTATTCCGGCGCTGACAGTGGTGTTGCCGGTATAAGTGTTGCTGCCGGCCAGGGTGGCGTTGCCGGTGGTGAGGGTAAAGGTGGTCCCGCTACCGGCAATGATGCCGGTGCTGGATTCGTTAAAGGTCGTGGTCGCATTGTTCACGGTGACGTTGCTGAGGGTCAGATTGCCAGTCAGGCTGACCGTGCCGCCCGCGCCACTGATGGTGGTGGCGCCCTGGTAGGTATTGTTGCCGGCAAGGGTAATCGTGCCGCCGGTATTGCTCAGGGTCAAAGCCCCGTGCGATGATCCCACGCCGCCGAAGTAGTCTTGAATGGTGCCACCGAAAGTGGTGTTGCCGGTGCCGGCAACCGTCAGGGTCAAGGCCGTGCCGGTAACCGCATCGATGTTCACGGTGCCCAGGGTCAGAGTGCCGCCGGTAATGCTGCTGGTCAAGGTGGAAGAGGCCGTCTGCGACAGGGCGTTACTGAAAGTGATATTCCCCGTGCCGGAAACCGCGCTGTTGGCCGTCAAGGAAACGGGGTTGGCGACGGTTTGCGCGGCCAGCAGCGACTGGAGTGCTCCACCGCTCAAGCTCAACGTACCGCCGGCCAAGCCGCCGTTGCTAGCGTTGTCAAGTTTCAGCGTGCCGGAACTCATGGTCACATTTCCGGCCGAACTGTTGGTGCCGCTCATGATCAAATTGCCGGCGGCGTTCAGCGTCGTGGTGCCACTGTAGGTATTGGCACCCGACACCGTTGTGGTGCCGGTGTTGCTAATGGTCAAACTACCATGCCCCGTGGTGCCATTGCCGCCACTATAATCTTGGATAAGGCCACCCAGCGTGGTGTTGCCGGCGCCGCCGATCGTCAAGGCTTGGGACGTGGTGGCATTGGGATCAAGGTTCACCGCGCCCACGGTCAGGCTATTGCCGGCGGACAGGCTGTTGGTCAACGTGGCCCCAGCCGTCAGGGACATGGTGCCGTTGAAGGTAATGCTCTGTGCCCCGGAAACCGTGCTGCCAGCCGTCAAGGAAACGGGGTTGGCGACGGTTTGCGTGGCCAGCAGCGACTGGAGTGCGCCACCACTTAAGGCCAGAGTGCCGCTGGCCAAACCGCCATCGCTGGCGTTATTGAGCTGAAGGGTTCCGCCCGAAACCGTGGTGTTACCGGCGGAGTTGTTGGTGCCGGAAAGCACCAGGGTTCCGGTGCTGACCGTGGTAGTGCCGGAGTAGGTGTTGTTGCCGGTGAGGTAAATGATGCCGCTGCCGGTCATGGCGGCGGTGAGGTTGCTGGAGGCATTGCCGTCGGCGATCACGCCATTGATCGTAAGATTTCCGGTGCCGGCGATGTTGGCGGTGCTGGAGAACCCCGCACCGCCGGTCGCCAAAGTCCACCCGTTATTGAAGGTGGTATTGTTGTTCACGGTAACGGTGCCGTTGGTGGTACCGCCGGATTTGCCCAAGCTTAATACCGTACTGCTGAAGATGAGGTTGCTGCCCGCCGCAAAAGTGACGCTAGTGCCGGCGGTGCCGGCGAACATCAATGGGTTGGCCAGCGTGAAAGAAGAGGCGGTGTTTCCGCCCTGGATGGCGCCGCCGCCGGGCAGGTAAACCGTGTTGTTGCCCAAGGCGTTATTGTTGTCGATAATAAGCGTGCCGCCCTTGTCCTGTACGCCGTAGCCACTGGCCGCGCCGGTGCCGGTGAAGGCCGAGTTGTTCCCGCTGATGTCCCAAACACCGCCTTCGATGGAAAGACCGGAGCTGCCGACCCCCGAAATAATGCCACTGATGGTATTCACGCCAGTGCTGTTGCCGGAAAGGCGCAGAACGGTGGTGCCCGTATTGATCGCCACGTTGCCGCTGATGTTTAATGTGGCTGCGGGAGTGGTGGAATAGTTATAGAAGTAAACGCCTTGATACACATATAATGGCCCGGTGATGTATTGGGCCTGGGTGACGTTGCCGTTGAGCGTGATCGCGTCCGGACCACTGTTATTAAGCCAAAGCACCGCTGTGCTATTGCCGGCGATGGTATAGCTCGGGCCGGCGTTGAAGGTGATGCCGGCGGTGGTCAGGTTCCCGCCCAGAGTTACCGTATAAGACCCCGTGCCGCCGTTGCCAAAGTTGGCGGTGTCGGTGCCGCTGACAAACGCCTGGTCGGCGGTGCCGGTGGCCCAATTCGTGGTGGTGGTATTCCAAGTGCCGTTGCCATCCGAGCCGACGGTATTTTGGGATGGATCCCAGTACACGTTGGTGGTGGCTTTGGCTTGCGGGGTATGTACCAGCAAACCCAAGCCTGCCGCCGCCGAAATAGCCAAAAGTGCCCGATGTTTGCGATTGCGCTTGCTCATTGTCCTACTCCAAAAATGTTCGCCGGGCGGTTGGCTGCCCAGGCGGAAATGAAAATCGTGCCGTCGGCCACTGCCGGCAACGTCGAAACACGAAATCTATTATATCTTCAAGCGTGCCTTTGGCACAGCCCGTGCTCCCACGACGATCAAAAGCAGGCAAAATCCAATAGCCCTGAATGCTAAACGCCGGATTTCGTTAACGCAACGGACCGTCTTTGACCAATTTGCCTGCCGTGTAACAATTCACCGAACCGACGTTAAAGACCGAAGCAATAACGGGGCGCGAAATAGGCCGCTTTTTTCAGTATAGCACAGTGAATCTGGACTATTGCGAAAATACTTTTTCCTTTTGCGACAACACGCCAGGCGAAGTGCTGATCACCTAGCCGTGGCAAGCATTTGGCTTGGCCTCAGGCTTCCAGTGGAAATGGGATCCGGGTGATAACGGAACGTCGGCAGGACCGGTGTTACTCCTTGCATAGTGGTCTAATTTCACCGTGAAATTGGCTCAATGTCGAGGGATTAATTTCTGCGGCGGCTTTCCATCACACCGAGTTGCCGATTAGCCGGCCACAACCGCCGGCGGTTCGGCCGATGCAGACACGCCGCTGGGGCTGTTTTGGCTGTGCCGGCGGCGCAGGGAACCCAGGGCGCGGGACACCCAGAACAAGCCGGTGCTGCCGATCAGCAGATCGGTGGTCAAGCGGGCGCAGAACAGGCCGCGCACGCCAAAGAAATGTGCGCCCAGCCAGGACAGCGGTATCAGCAGCACCAAAACGCGGATGGTATTCAGCGCGGTGGTGGATGCCGGCCGCTGTAGGCCGGTAAAGACAAAGCCGCAATAGCGATGCACTTCCATCATGCCGTAGCCGAAGGGGATGATGCGGAGATACTGGATCATGACCGGAATGACTTGGGGATCCTTACTGAAGATGGCGGCAAACCAAGGTGCGGCGATGAAGAATATCACGGCCACGGTGGCCCCGTAGATCAAGGCAAACCGGGCGGCCAGACTCTTGGCTTGCTGCGTGCGATCCAGACGTTTGGCGCCATAATTCTGGCTGATGAATGGGGTCAGCGACATGCCCAGTGCCATGGGAATGACGAAAGCGAACATCTCCAGACGTTCGGCCGCGCCGCAGGCGGCGACGGCGTGGTGGCCAAAGCTGCTGACGATCCGGGTGATGACGGCGGCGGAGATCGGCATGAGGATCATGCTCAGAATGCACGGGATGGCGAAGCTGAGGATGCGCGCGAACGATGCCAGATATTCGCGAATCTTCCAGTGTCCCCAGGCCAGCAGGTGGTGCCGGTGGTAGAGCAGATAAAACAGCCAGACGGTGGACACGGCCTGGGAGAGAACCGTCGCCAGCGCTGAGCCGCGGATGCCCATGGCCGGCAGGCCCAGGCAACCGAAGATCAGCAGCGGATTGAGAAGCGCGTTGAGCATTGCCCCGACGACCATAAACAAACTGGCCCCTTTGGAATCGCCGCTGGAGATCAGGATGCCATTGCCCATCATCGGCAGGGACATGGTCAGCGCCCCGAAGAACCAAATGCTCATATAGGCGTGGACCAGCGGCAGGGTGCGGGCGTCGGCACCGAGTTTGCAGAAGATCGCGTTGGTGGTCAGATAGCCGATGGTGGCCATGACAATGGTGCAGGTGACCGTCAGGGTAATTCCGTGGGTGACCAGTTTGGCGGCATCGCGATGATCGTGGCGGCCAATGGCGTGCGACACCAGGGTCGTGACGCCCATGCCAATGCCGCCGGCGGTAAAGGTCAGCAGCATGACCACCGGGAAGGTGAAAGCCATGGCCGCCAGCGGCACGGTGCCCAGCCGCGAGACAAACCAGGCATCGGTCAGATTGTACGCGTTCATGGCAAAGGTGCCGGCCAACATCGGGAAGGCCATCTTGAACAGCGTTTGCCGGACGCCTTTATCAACGAGAATCGCCATGGGCGGCATTTTCGTCTTTTGGTGCCCATCGCACCAGCCCGCCATTGCCTGCCGGCCGAAGTCCTCAGCCCGGTGTTACACCTCTACATTGAATTCGCCATCTAATCTTCCAGCGCCGCTTCGGCCATGGCCTGCACGTTTTGCGGCGGTACGTTGGGCAGCAGGGCTTCGTGGCTGGGGCTGACAATCAGGCATGGCCCCAGCAACTGCTTCACCCGGCGCACATCGGCTTTGACCTGCTCGGGCGTGGCGTTGACCAGCAAATCCTGCGTGTCGATACCGCCGAGGAAGGCGATTTGCCCCTTGAAATCACGAGCCAGCGTGGCCGCGTCCATGTTGCGGGCCTTGGCTTGCAGCGGATGCAGGCAATTGACTTTGGCCGCGATCAGGCGGTTGATAAAGCGGTGGATCGAGCCGCAGGAATGCAGGATCACCTGGTAACCATGGCGATGGGCTTGTTGGGTAAATCGGCCAAACCAGGGCATGACAAACTGGTCGAACTGCGCCGGCCCGCAAATCGTGTCCAGTTGCGTGCCGAAATCGTTACCGAAGAAAAAGCCATCCATCAGGTTTCCCGCCAGCGCAAAGAAGCGTTCGTTGGCTTCATAATAAAACTGGCAAACACGGTCGGTGACGGCCTGCACCAGGGCCGGGTTCTCATACATGTTCATGAGATAAGCTTCGATGCCAAAGAGGGCCATGACATTATGGTAGAAACAGGTCCACATCCCGCTGGCCCGGTAGAAATCGCCCGCATGTCGCAGCGCCGCCAATGTCGGGGCAAAGTCAACATATTCCAGTTTGGGCCAGGCGTATTGGTCGATCTGGCTAATCTCGGTGCAGTTAGCCAACGGCCCGGGGTCACCGTGGGAAACCTTGGGAATATCCCACATGGGCCGGCCCTGGGGATCGCGGTAAGTCCAAATGCACATCCAGCGGAAATCATCGCCCAGCTTAAGCCGTAGCTGTTTGTCGGTGTGGGTGCCAAAATAGCGGTGATAGATCGGCCAGGTTTGGTCATGGGGCTGGCCCAACCAAAAACCGCAGCGGTCAGCGGCCTGCCTGGAAATAATCCTGCCAATACGTTCACGTGAAGTCATCTTGCCTCATGGTGCTTGCAAGCCAGGCATGTTCCTTGGCAAATTGCGGTTTGTCAAACCGCGCCTTGAGGATTCCCTGGCTCGCGGGGGAGCGTTACCGTCAGGCCGTTTTACCGCAACCTGACAGAATAACCCCTTGACCCATACGGATACCGTTGCTCCCGCGGGACAAGATGAAAACCACCAAACTTTCCGTTGGTTGGCATCCAAACGCACAGCCGTTTGTCCGCTATAGTGGCGCTGCCGTTGGCAAAGACGGCAACGGTTGCTAAATTCTTCCCACTCCCAGTCATGCCCGCGCGGCCACTTGGACGATAAACGTTAAATCGACAACGTGGCGGCATTCCGCCGGCCTGATGGCCGGGTGACGCCGGCCAATTGTTTATCTCCGTTCCAAGGTGTAGGATGGCCACCGGCATGGATGCTACTCTTCAAAACTCAACCGCGGAGGCGGTGTCGGCGGAGCTGTCCCAAGTTCCGGCCAGTCGCTTTGCGGGTAAACGCGTGCATTTTATCGGGATCGGCGGCTGCGGCATGAGCGGACTGGCGCGCATGTTGCTCGACGCTGGGGCCATCGTCTCCGGCTCGGAACCCAAACCCAACGAACAAACGCTGAAACTGGCCAAGCGGGGCGTGCAGATTTCCCGCAACCAGATGGGCGAATTGCTCAACGATCAAGTCGATCTGGTGGTGCGCACCGCCGCCGTGCCGGATAACAATATTGAATACCGCGCCGCGCAGAAGCTGGGCATCACCGGTGTGAAATACGCCCGGATGCTCGGCATGGTGATGCAGGAGCGGCTGGGCGTGGCGGTGGCCGGTACGCACGGCAAATCCACCACCACTGCGATGATCAGTTACGCCCTGCTGCGCTGCGGTGTCGATCCCAGTTTCGTGGTGGGCGGCACCGCCAAGCAATTGGGCGGCGGCAGCCATTCAGGCGCCGGCAAGGTGTTTGTGGCCGAGGCCTGCGAATATGACCGCAGCTTCCACAATCTGCATCCGCGCATCGCGCTGATCACCAACATCGAAGAAGATCATCTGGATTGCTACACCAAAGGCATCGACGAAATCATCGAAAGCTTCCACTACTTTGCCGGCATTGTTCCGGCCAACGGGTTGATCCTCGCCAATGGCGAAGATGCCAACGTGACCAAGGCGTTGGCCGGGCTGAACACACCCATTGAGTTGGTCGGCCGCAAGCCAGGCTTTGCCTGGAGCGTGGGCGAAGTGGAACAGGTGGACGGCTGCCATCACGGTGTCGTTTTCCATCACGGCAAGGTGCTGGGCATGTTGAAGCCGGCCTTGGCCGGAGCGCACAATTTATTTAACGCCACCATGGCCACGGCGGCGTGCGTGGCCTGCGGGGTGGATGCCCCGGCGGCGCTGGCGGCATTGGGCGAATTTACCGGCGTGGACCGGCGGATGACCGAGGTGGGGAAATACAACGGCGCGACCGTGATCGATGATTACGGGCATCATCCTACGGAAATTCAGACCACCCTCAAAGCCTTGCGCGAAAAATATCGCCCGTCCCGGCTGCTGTGCGTGTTCCAACCGCACCAGCACAGCCGAACCCGCTTCTTGCTGAAGGATTTCGCCAGCAGTTTTGAACTGGCCGACCAAACCATTGTGCCGGACATTTATTTTGTCCGTGACAGCGAAGCGGAGCGGCAGAGTATAAGTTCAGCAGAACTGGTGGCGCGGATTATGGCCAACGGCCAGCAAGCCGTGCATCTGCCCGGTTTTGAACAGATTGTCTCGTATTTGAAGCAGAACGTGCGCACCGGTGATCTGGTGGTCACCATGGGCGCCGGTAACGTCTGCGATATTGGCCGCGACTTGGTGGGTGGCTAAAACCCCGCCCGGCGCGGCAGGTGCAGTAATGAGCGAGTTGCTGAAAACGACAGGCCATGCCTTTGCCGGTCTGGAACACATCGTCCAGGAGAATGAGCCGTTAGCGCCATTTACGTGGTATCGGCTGGGCGGCCCGGCACGGTGGTTGATCGCGCCGCGCGATGTCGCCGAGCTTCAGGAAGCCTCCCGCCGCTGCATGGATAACGCCATCCCCATTTATGTCCTTGGTCTGGGCGCTAATTTGCTGATTCGCGATGAAGGCATTGACGGGGCGGTTTTCCGCTTGGCCGGCGATTACTGGCAGCGCATGGACTACCACGGCACGCAGGTGGAAGTCGGTGCCGGCGCGGACATGCAAAAGTTGGTGGTGCGCACCGCGCGGCAAAGCCTGGCAGGCCTGGAATGCCTGGCCGGCATCCCCGGCACCGTCGGCGGCGGTGTCTGCATGAACGCCGGTGGTAAGTTCGGCGATATCGGCGCGGTGGTCAGCACGGTGACGGTGATGGATGCTTATGGCAACGTTTTCGACCGCACCCGCGACGATCTGGTTTTTGATTATCGCAGCACCAACATCACCGCCCCGTTTATCCTGGGCGCGACGCTGGACCTGGAAGAAGACGATCCCCAGTTTATCGTCAAGCGCACCAAGGAAATCTGGATGTACAAGCGCAACACCCAGCCGCTAAACACCAAAAACGCCGGGTGTATTTTCAAGAATCCGCGTGGCGTCAGTGCCGGCGCGCTGATCGACAAAGCCGGCCTGAAGGGCATGACGATTGGCGGAGCCGAAGTGAGCCAGAAACACGCCAATTTCATCATCGCCCATCCCGGCGGCAAAGCCGCCGACGTGGTGGCCTTGATCGAATTGGTCCGCGGCAAAGTAATGGAGCGGTTTCAGATTCAGTTGGAAACAGAGGTGCGCGTCTGGCCGGAACAGTAGCAATGCCAAATGCCAAATGGAAGGAATATGAGAATTAGCATTTTGTATTTTCAATTTGGCATTTGGCATTCGGCATTTGGCATTGCCTGAGAGCTCAACCATGAAAATCACTGTTCTCTACGGCGGTCCCAGCGACGAACGCGAAGTGAGCCTGGTCAGCGGCAAGGCCGTGGCCGATGGCTTGCAGTCCATGGGCCATGAAGTCTTTCTGGCCGATATCCTGCCCAGCGATCTTTCCCCGCTGGACAAACCGGCGGAGGTCATCTTCCCTGTGCTGCACGGCTTGTGGGGCGAAAGCGGCGAGCTTCAGGAAATCTTGGAACAGCGCGGCCTGCGCTTCGTCGGCAGCGGTTCGCGCGCCAGCCGGCTGGGCATGAACAAGGTGGAAACCAAGAAAGCCTGGCAACAAGCCGGCCTGCCTACCCCCGCCTGGAGCATGTTTGGGCGCGGCCAGCCGACTGGCAAGCTGCCGGCTCACAGCGTGGTCAAAGCCATCAACGGTGGCAGCAGTATCGACGTAATGATCTGCCCAACCGCGGCGGATGCCACCCAAGCCATCAAAAAACTCCTGGCCAAGCATGAATCGGTCCTGGTGGAAGAATTTATCGCCGGCATGGAATTGACCGTCGGCCTGCTGGAAGAGCGGCCCTTGGCGCCCATCCGCATCGTGCCCAAGACAGAATTTTTCGACTACGAAGCCAAATACAACCGCAGCGACACCGAACATCGTTTCGACACCGGCCTGCCGGACACGGTGGTCGAGCATTGCCGCAAATTAGCCGCCAAGGCCAACGCCGTGGTCGGCGCGCGGGATCTGGCCCGCATTGACATCATGTTGGATGCCGCCCGGAATCCCTACCTGCTTGAGATCAACACGCTACCGGGATTCACGCCCAAGAGCCTGTTGCCCGAAGCGGCGAAACATGCCGGGATCGCCTTTGGCCCGCTGGTGGATCGGCTGGCCAAGCGCGCCGCGGGGCGCGGAAGCTGACCCGGCCGGACCAACGCGGCCGTTTTGAGGCAAGTTGCCGATAAAGCCGCGTTGGCGCTATCATAAAAAGTAGCAGAATGTAGCAGAATGTAGCATCACCGGTCGGCTGATCGTGGCTAGTGAACACGGGATCAGGGATACTATTGGCGTCGGTGGAGATGCCGCGATGGACTTGATGATCCGATGCCTGGTGTGTGGAAAGAGCCTGCGGTTGGCGGCCCGGTTGGCCGGGCAGACGACCGTTTGTCCGGCGTGCGGGGCGCTGAACCAGGTTCCGGAATTGCCGGCGGATATGGCGGCGGCGGTTCCGCCGGACGGTGCGGTTGATTCCGGCACACTGGTGGAGGTTCCGGCCGCTCCCGCCAAGGGCAGGCCTTCGTCGCGGTTAAGGCGGTGGACTTGGCTGGTTTTGGGGGTGATCGGCGTGGCACTGATCTTGGCGGTGTTTTTGCCGCGGCATAAACCGAGTTGGGAAGAGGTTCATCGCCAGCAAATCATTACGCTCAAACAGCAGGCGGAAAACGATGCCCTTGCCGGACGCTATCATCAGGCGTTTGAACGCTATCAGGAACTGGAACGGTTGGTGAACGGGCAGAAAATCACCGATGCCTATTTGCGTAACGAACTGGCACTGGCGTGGCAACACCGCGAGCAGGTTTGGCAGGCCGCACAAAAAATAGCGGAAAGCGGAGAGCGGAAAGCGGCAACAACCCAGCCGGTGGCCACCACCGCGCCGGCTTTGCCGATCGCGCAAACCCAGCCGGCCACGCCCGTGGTGGTTGTCCCGCCGCGGCCGGTCCCCAAGCGCCCTGCCGTGAGCTTGCCGAATCGGCCGCACGTGCAGCCGATGGCCATCGTTACCGGCAACGTCACGGATGCTGCAGTGGAGGATTCCATCAAGCGCGGCGTGCGTTTCCTGAGCGGGCAATTCGATGGCGATCAGATTCCCGCCAGTGATCATTACGCCAAGATGCACGAAGGTCTGGATTGCCTGGCGGTTTATGCGTTGCTGACCAGCGGGCTGGCGGTCAACGATCCGCACTTGCAGCCGCATGATCCATTTATGACAGCGGCGCTGGCGGCGACTAAAAAGTATGCTTTGCGGGATGGCCCGGCGACTTATGGCCGGGCGCTGCGTTCCGCCGCCATGGCCGTCTACAATCGCCCGGAAGACCAGGCGGCGTTGGCCGCCGATGTCGCCTGGCTGCGTAACGCGCAGCGCGACGGGGCGTATTCTTACGACAACAACGTGCCGGCCAACACCGAGCGGTTGAATTTCTGGGACAATTCCAATTCGCAGTATGGCTTACTGGGCGTATGGGCTGGGGCGGAAACCGGTATCGCCATCGATCCGGAATACTGGCAGGCCGTGCAGACCCACTGGGTCTCCAGCCAGCTTGTTGATGGCCAGTGGGCGTACAGTGCCACCGACGCGCAAGGCAACCTGTCGATGACCCTGGCGGGAATCGCCTCGCTGCTGGTCTGCCATGATTATCTGGAAGAAGAAGCTCCCGGCGATCGGTTGGGGAGCCATCCTTATTCGCCGCATTTGCTCCAGGCGCTGGATTGGCTAAGCCAGGGCGATAACAGCGCCATCAATCCCGCGCCGCTGAGCAACATGGAATTCAATTACACCGCTTACGGTGCCGAGCGTGTGGGACTGGCGTCGGGGTTCAAGTATTTCGGCACGCACGATTGGTATCGGCAAATCGCGGTGCAGTTGCTGGACCGGCAGTATCCCGACGGCTCCTGGCCGCACATGGCGCTGCCGCCGGCGGTGGAAACCTCGTACGCACTGCTGTTTTTGGCGCGTGGGAGGCATCCCATCGCCATGGCCAAACTGCGCTTTGACGGCGCCTGGTCCAACCATCCGCGCGATGTCTATAACCTCGCGCATTTTGCCAGCCAGCAGATGGAGCGCCCGCTCAATTGGGAAGTGGCGCCCATCGAGCATGACTGGCGTGACTGGGCCGACAGTCCGATCCTTTTTCTCGCCAGCCATCAAACGCCGCCGCTGGATGCCGCCGCCAAGGAGAAACTGCGCCATTACGTGGAAAACGGCGGCCTGCTGCTAACCCAGGCTGATGGCGGCAATGCCGATTTCAATCGCTTTGCCCACGATCTGGGCAGCGAGCTTTTCCCACAGTATCCCTGGCAGACCTTGCCGCCAACCCATCCGCTGTTTAGCGCCAACGTCAAGCTGCCGGCCGACTTGAAACTGCAAGCCATCACCAATGGTTCGCGCATCCTGATGCTGCATCTGGACAGCGATTATTCCCGATTCTGGAAGCGCAAACCCGAACCGGCCGCGCCGGCCAGCACAGCCGCCACCGCCTATCACCTGGGGATGAATCTGATCCTGTACGCGATTGGCAAAACGGATTTCCGCAATCGCCTGGCGGCGCCGGGTATCCCCGCCAATGCCCCACCGGCGCAGGCTTCGCTGGACATGGCCCGCTTGCGTTACGCCGGTGATTGGGATTTTGAGCCAGCGGCCTGGCCGCGCTTCGCCCGCTGGTTTGGCCAACAAACCAGCCTGGGGCTGAACGTGCAGGCTGTGGACATCGCCGATTTGTCGGCGGCGAAAACGCCGCTGGCACATCTGAACGGCACCGGCGATCTGGTGTTGACCGAGGCCCAAATCCAGGCGGTGGCCCATTACGTCAACGACGGCGGTGTACTGCTGATCGATTGCGCCGGCCTGCCCGGCGACTTCTACCAGGTGGTGCGCGACAAGCTGCTAAGCAAATGTTTTCCGGATGTCGAACTGCAAGCCATCCCGCACGATCACCCGCTGCTCAACGCTGGTGCCGACGGCATGAGTTTCGTGAGCGAACCCCGCCTGCGCCTGTACGCCAAGACCATGCCGTTGCCGGTGGATCCGCGGCCGCAGATGTTGCGGCATGGCAATGGCTGCGTGATCGTCTGCCCGTTGGATTTGACCAGCGGTTTACTGGATGTGAAGTCGTGGGGCGTGGCGCAATACCAAAGCGATTACGCGCTGGATTTGGCGAAGAATATCGTGCTGTGGACGTGGGATGGGGCCAAGCCGTAGCCCCAAAGTAGCTCCGCATGTACATGCGGGGTTGCCGAAAAACCGGGGTTTTGCGGGGGTTTTCTAATCACCGCACGTGGAAAATGCCGATAAATACGATAGTTTATGAACTTCGTCCGCGAGGAAATGGCCTCGCGGGCCACCGGTAGTTGGCAGCACTGGGCCGCCAACCACCACTTGGAATTCAATGGCTCCCACGTTTCGCGAAAGGAGACGCGTCCCATGGCCAAAGCAGTTGTCAGCGGTAAGTCACTTACCAAGTCGGAAATTGCCACCAACATTGCCGAAGTGGTTGGCATCACCAAAAAGCAGGTGATCGCGGTTCTGGAGGCCCAGGCCAGCCTGGCCTACAAAGAGGCCAAGAATGTTTATACCATCCCCGGTTTGGGCAAATTGAAGCTGCGCGATGTTCCCGCGCGCAAGGTGCGGATTCCCTTCGGCCCCGATGCCGGCAAGGAAATTATGAAGAAAGCGAGCAAGAAGGTTCGCTTCACCGTCGCCAAAGCCGCCAAGGATGCCATCCTGGGCGTGACCAAGTAATCGCCACGCGAACATTGCTGTCCTATCACGCAAGACGCACAACGCCCATGTGCGCCTTGCGTTTTTTATTTTCCGCACCGCTAAGACTGGCAAGGCACGGTCGTTGCTACTCCGACTGTCATTAGTAGGAGTACCGCAATGACCCAAAGCTATCAGCATTCAGACAATTTCCCGCAGATTGGCGGAATTCAATCGCCCGTAGGCATGCCGATTCATCTTGGCGAGGTGATCGCCCGCTTGAATTCGCTGCTGCGGGTGGAGATTTCCGCCGCCGAAACCTTCCGCAGCGCTATGGACAAATTGGCCGATTCCAAGCCACCCACCCAACAAAATGTCGGGCTGCTGCGTGACGTGCGTAACGAGCACACCCGCTGCGCCAACGCTTTACGCGAACGCATCTATGAGTTGGGCGGCGATCCGGTGGAATCTTCCGGCCCCTGGGGCGTCTGGGCGCGCTTTACCATCGGCGCAGCCAAACTGCTGGGTGATATCAGCACGCTGAAAAGTCTGAAGGAAGCCGAAGAACACGGGCTGAAGGAATACCAATACAGCCTGAGCGAACTGGATTCGCTCAGTTGCGATTTGATTGAAAGCCGGCTCATCCCCAACCGCCAAAAGCACATCAAACTGATCGAACAGTTGATGCAATCGGCATCGGCGTCGCACTAACTCCGCGCTTGGCGCAGGTTATTTACGAGGCGGAGGTAACGTACGGCAGCAAGCTGAGATAGCGGGCGCGCTTGACGGCGGTGGCGATCTTGCGCTGTTCCATGGCGGTGGCGCCAGTGCGTTTGCGGCTTTGGATTTTCCCGTTGCCGCTCATCATCTTCCGTAGCGATTCGGTGTCTTTGTAATCGATGTAAACAACGCCCGAAGCGCTGAAGCGGGAGATCCGCAACTTGGGGCGGTTGAAGGTCTGGAACTTCTCGGCCTTTTCACGCCGCTCGCGATTGGTTTCTCTGACTGCCATGAATTAACGTTCTCCGTGCAATTTTGGATGGGCCAGTCTAGCGACTTTGCGCCGGACTGCAACAGCGCTGGTGCAATTTCCAAGCCAAGGGGCCAGCACGCCTCGCATTCTGCTGCCGATGCGCAAGTTGCGCACCATGATTTTCTGCCGTAAGTCCTTATGTTCAAATGGTTTAGCCAATCAGTTGGCATTTTCGGTGAGATTTTTCGATTTCCCCAAGGGGTCGAAAATTCCTAAAAATGGGTCTCCCATTCCGAACAAACTCCGTTGGCATCAAAATTTCGCGGGTGCTAGTGTTGGCTATTTCGGCTTACTGCTCTTTGAAAAACTAATGTAACTGATTCTGCCCAACCGAAGATTTCTCTGTCTCTTACCAGGAGTCTTCGATGAGGCCGAAAGGGAGTTCGGTA
>Ga0316217_10002737_pt1 | contig 20898 bp, 19 predicted proteins | sample 1anoAmetaG_FD_203633 | JGI IMG/M metagenome (GOLD analysis project Ga0316217, IMG submission 203633) | Freshwater microbial communities from Trout Bog Lake, Wisconsin, USA - 1anoA | ecosystem: Environmental > Aquatic > Freshwater > Lake > Hypolimnion/Profundal zone | place: USA: Wisconsin...
GGGCAAAACGATTTGCGCGCAACGTGAAAAAGTTCTTTTTAGCACAGAGATTTAGGAAACAGACGCATTTCAGGTGAACCGGGTTACTAACTACAGAGATAGATCTGAGATTGGAAAATGTTCATAGATCCAGAGCGCTGCGACCGTGGGGCCGGCCTTGAAGATGGAATCTGGTTTTATGAATCTGGCATTTTCATATACTTGATCTTGCCATGTCATGTTATAGTGGTTAATGTGCTTATCTGGAAAAATTCAAGCAATGCCAATGTCACTGAAAGCCATATCAACTCGGGGGTGGTCCGCCAAACTCTGGCTGATCATGCTGTTCCTTGACTGGGCTGGGCGCGGATGGAGCCAACCGATTCAGGTGACAACGACAGCGGACAGTGGCGCGGGATCGTTCCGGCAGGCAATTTTGACCGCCAACAACAATCCCTCCGGTCCGAACACGATTAATTTTCAGATCAGCGGCACGGCGCCTTTCACCATCGTTCCCTTGAGTGCGCTGCCTCCCATCACGGCCCCGGTGGTGATTGACGCCACCACCCAACCCGGCTTTGCCGGCAATCCGGTCATTGAATTGGATGGCGCCAGCAGCGGCTCCCCCGCGATCGGTCTGCAATTCTCCGCTGGCTCGGCCGCCAGCACGCTGCGCGGTATGGCCATCAACCGCTTTTCCGCGCAGGCGGTTGAATTGGATAGCCCGGCCAACACCATCCAGGGGAATTTCATCGGCACGGACGTGACCGGCATGATCCAGCGGGATAATGGCGCAAACGGTATTTACGTCAAGAGCGCGGGCAATTTGATTGGCGGAACCAATGCCGGGAATGGCAATCTCATCTCCGCGGGCATCATCAGCTCCAACCTCGCGGGCATTTACATCTTGAAAGTAAACAATAATACCGTGCAGGGCAATCTCATCGGGGTCAACGCGTCCGGCACGAGGGCGTTCAACAGCACAAACTGCGGCATTATCCTGAACGGCGGCGCCGCCAATCTCATTGGCGGCCCATTTCCGGCGGCACGCAACCTCATCTCTGGGAACGGCTTGAGCGGCATTTTGTTAGGAGGCGGCAGCGCGGCCACGGGCAACGTGATTCAAGGCAATTACATCGGCACGGATATTTCGGGCAGCAACGTGGTCGGAAACGCCTACGGTGACGGCGTCAGTTTGGTGAACGCGCCGGGCAACCTGATTTCGAGCAATTTGATTTCTGGAAACGGCTTGGCCGGCATTTCCATCCAGAGCGCCAGCGGCAATCAGGTGTTTGGCAATTTTATCGGCACGGATGTGCATGGGAACGTGGCCCTGACCAATCATAACGCGGGCGTGTCCATTTCTGGCGGGGGCGGAAACCAGATTGGCGGTACGAACGCGGGTGCGGGCAATGTCATTTCTGGAAACGCCTTGGGTGGCATCTTTTTGACCGGTGGCACCGCATCGAATTTGATCCAAGGCAACCTCGTCGGCTTGACCGCTGGCGGCAACAGCGCCTTGGGCAATTTTCTGGACGGAATCGAGATCAGCGGTGCGACCGGAAACCTCATTGGCGGCACCAGCCTCGGTGCAATGAATGTCATTTCCGGCAATTTAAACAATGGCGTGGACATTGCGCTGGTGACCGACCACAACAACCTGGTGCAGGGAAACCATATCGGCACGGATATCACCGGTCGTTCAGCTGTCGGCAACCATCTGTCCGGCATCTTGCTGCAAGGCTGCTCGAACCTTATCGGTGGGACGGTGACCGGCGCGGGCAACGTAATTTCTGGCAACAGCCAGCAGGGCATCTGGCTGGTGGGCAGCAATGGCAATGCGACGGCCAACGTGATTCAAGGCAATCTCATCGGGCTTAACGCCGCCGGAACGGCTGGCTTGGGCAACGGGGTATCCAGCGGGGCCTCCGCCGGCATCGGCATTTCCACGTCCTGCTCCAACCTGGTGGGCGGCACGACCGCCGGTGCGGGCAACGTAATTTCAGCCAACAATGGCTGGGGCATTTTTCTGTTAGGCAGCACGGCTTCGGGTAATGCGACGTCCGGCAACACAATTCAGGGAAACTTCATCGGCACGGATCCGACCGGCACCATTGGATTGGGGAACGCCTTTGCGGGCATTGATGTGGTTCTGGCAGCCAATAATCAGATCGGCGGCACCGCCACGGGCGCGGGCAACCTGATTTCGGGCAACAGCCAGCAGGGTATTTTCCTAACCAACGCCTCGTGGAACGTCATTCAGGGAAATTTGATTGGCACCAAGGCGGATGGTACAAACAATTTGGCCAACAAGTTGCATAACGTTGAGTTGCAGGCCGGGGCGGCCAACAACGTCATCGGCGGAGCCGCGCCCGGCGCCGGCAACCGCCTGGCGTTCGCCAGCGTCGGTTACGCGGGTGCCAATGGAGCATATTGTGGTGTGCGGGTGCGCACGGGGGCCACCAACGATTTGATCAGTGGCAATGCCATTTTCAGCAACGGCACGAACAGCACGCTGGGAATTGATTTGAGTCCAACCGACGGTGGAGTTCTCTTCGGCGTCAATCCGATTGTGACATGTGAGAACGGGGTGGCGGCGGATGCCGCCAACGCCGGCCAGAATATTCCGACCCTGTCCAGTGTGTACAGCGGGGCGATCACTGTGGTCAACGGCAATCTGAATTCTGCCGGCGGCAAGAGCTACACCCTACAATTCTTTGCCAGTCCCGTTGGCGACACATCCGGTTACGGCCAAGGTCAGGTTTATCTGGGGCAGACCAATCTGACCTTGGGGAGCGGGTCTTGCTCGGCAAATTTCACCGCCTATCTGCCGGTTTCCGTACCTTCCGGCTGGGTGGTCACTGCCACGGCCACAGACCCCAACAACAATACCTCGGAGTTTTCCGCTTGGGTTCCCGCCGTTGCCAGTCAGCCGCCGCAGGCGGGATTGATGACGGTGACACGCCCGGCGAATGTGGCCTTGGAAATCGCGCTCGCCAATCTGGCCACTAACTGGAGCGATCCAGATGGCGGTTCCGTGGGGTTGGTCAGCGTCAATTTGATGACCACCAATGGCGTGGTGTTGGTCCCATTGAACGTAAGCACCAATAGCGGCGGATTCTACGTTATCACCAACACCGCGTATCTCGGCTACATGAATAGCAGGAACGCCAACGATCAATTTGGTTACACCATTGCCGACAGTTTCGGCGGGACAAATACTGGTTTGGTCAACATTATCGTGGTTGGCAACGCCGGTTTCACCAACTCGATAACGGGCTATGCCTTCGGCAGCGCCTCAAATGTCGTCACGGCGTATGGCATTCCGGGTTACAGCTACGTATTGGAGCGTTCCACCAATTTAACGGAGTGGGTGAATGTTTCGACCAACACTGCGGCCACCAACGGGGTGATCAGCGCCCCGGATTATTTCACGGATCTCGGAGGGGTGGCGCCATCACCAGGCTTTTACCGGCTGGCGTGGCAACCGCAATGAAAGAGCGACAGGCCAAGGTGAATCCATGTCAGGGGCCGTAAAATTCTTACCGGCTCGCATTGGGTCGGGTCATATATGCCTGCTTCTGCTGTTGGCAGGCTTGGTCCAGTCCGCATGGAGCAGCACGATTCTGGTGACCAATACGGCGGACAGCGGCCCTGGTTCGTTCCGGCAGGCGCTGGTGACTGCCAGCACCAATCCCTTGCCAAACACGATTGCGTTTCACATCAGCGGCACGCCACCCTTCACCATCACGCCCGGGAGCGCATTGCCCCCCATCACGGCTCCGGTGGTGATTGACGCCACCACCCAGCCCGGTTTCACCAACAAGCCGGTCATTGAATTGGATGGCGCCTCCACCAGCGGCAACACAGTCGGCCTGATATTCTCCGTCGGCGCCAGCACCTTGCGAGGCCTGGCCATCAATCGGTTTAAGGTGCCAGCGATCGAACTGGACAGCCCTTCCAACGTCATCCAAGGGAATTTCATCGGCACCGATGTGACTGGCGCCATCCAGCACGACAACGGCATCCCAGCCATCTTCGTGAAGAGCGCCGCTAATCTGATTGGCGGCACCAATAGCGGAGACGGCAACCTCATCTCCGCCGGCACCAACGGAGCCAACAGTGCGGGCATTGCCATCGTGAGCACGAGCAACAATATCGTGCAGGGCAATCTCATCGGGGTCAACGCGGCCGGCACGAGGGCGTTCAACAGTACGAACTTCGGCATCATCATCTACAACAGCAGCGCCAATCTCATTGGCGGCCCGCTTGCCGCAGCACGCAACCTCATTTCCGGGAACGGCCTGAGTGGCATTTCTTTGAGCGGCAGCGCGGCGACGGGCAACGTGATCCAAGGCAATTACATTGGCACGGATATTTCGGGCAGCAACGTGGTCGGCAACATTTATGGTGACGGCGTCACCGTGGCAAGCGCGCCTGGCAACCTGATTTCCAGCAATTTGATTTCCGGGAACAAATTCGCCGGCATTTCCATCCAAGACGCCAGCCGCAACCAGGTGCTCGGCAATTTTATTGGCACGGACGTACACGGAAACGTGGCCCTGACCAATCACAATGCGGGCGTGCTCATTTCCGGCGGGAGCGGAAACCAGATTGGCGGCACGAACGCAGGGTCCGGCAATGTCATTTCTGGCAACGCCCTGGGCGGCATCTATTTGACCGGCGGCACGGGGACGAATTTGATCCAAGGCAACCTCGTCGGCTTGACCGCCGCCGGCAATGGAGCCTTGGGCAATTTCCAGGACGGAATCGAGATCAGCGGCGGAATCGGAAACATCATTGGCGGCACGGTGGCCGGGGCACGGAACGTCATCTCCGGCAATTACAGCAATGGTGTGGACATTGTGCTGGTGACCGACCAGAGCAACCTGGTGCAGGGAAACTATATCGGCACGGATGTCACCGGCCGCTCAGCCGTCAGCAACCATCTGTCTGGCATTTTTCTCGAAGGCTGCTCGAACCTCATCGGTGGGACGCTGACCGGCGCGGGCAACGTGATTTCGGGCAACAGCCAGCAGGGCATCTGGCTGGTGGGCAGCAATGGCAATGCGACGGCCAATGTCATCCAAGGCAATTTCATCGGTCTTAACGCCGCCGGGACGGCGGCCTTGGGCAACGCCGCCGGCGTCGGCATTTCCGCCGCCTCGGCCAATCAGGTGGGCGGCACGGCGACCGGCGCGGGCAACGTGATTTCGGGAAACAATGGGTGGGGTATTTTCCTGTATGGTAATACTGCCTCGGGTAGCACGGTCTCGGGCAACACCATCCAGGGGAACTTCATCGGCACGAATCCAACCGGCGCCGTTGGGCTGGGCAACGTTGCAGGCATGGAATTGGCACTGGCGTCCACCAATCAAATCGGCGGCAGCACAACCGGCGCAGGCAACGTGATTTCAGGCAACAATCTGCAAGGCATTTACCTGACCAACGCCGCTTGGAACGTCATTCAGGGTAATCTGATTGGTACCAAGGCGGACGGCACAAACAGCCTGGCTAACCAAGAACACAATATTGAATTGCAGGCCGGGGCGGCCAACAACGTCATCGGCGGGGCGGCGGCTGGTGCCGGCAATCATCTCGCTTATGCGCAGACGGTGTATTGCGGCGTGCGAGTGCGGACGGGCGCCACCAACGATTTGATCAGTGGCAACGCCATTTTCAGCAATGGCGGGCTCGGTATTGATTTGAGTCCAACTGACGGCGGGACGGCCGCTGGTTTCAATCCAATTGTGACGTGTGAAAGCGGTGTGGCGGCGGATGCCGCCAATGCCGGCCAAAATTTCCCTACGCTGTCCAACGTGTACAGCGGCACCGCCACGCTGGTCAGCGGCAACCTGAATTCCGCCAGCGGAAAAAGTTATACCTTGCAGTTCTTTGCCAGTCCCGCAGGGGATAAGTCTGGGTACGGCCAGGGACAGGTTTATTTGGGTCAGACCAATCTGACTTTAGGCAGTTCGTCCTGTTCGTCCAATTTCACCATCTGCCTGCCGGTTTCCGTGCCCGCCGGCTGGGCGGTCGCGGCCACGGCCACAAACCCCAAGAATAACACGTCGGAGTTTTCCGCCTGCGTGCCAATCATCCCCTTCCCGGCCGTGCGACTGTCCCTACCCAGTGCCAAGCAGTTGGCCATTGCCTGGACAAATAACGGCGGCAACTTCACGTTGCAGCAAACCACCAACTTGACCCCGCCGGTCACTTGGACCAACGTGCCGACTTTGCCGGTCCTGACCAATAATTTCATGGTCACAACCCTGGGATTGACCAACCATTGTGTCTTTTATCGTCTGATGGTTCCATGAAACTCTCCCTGAACCGGAGCGCGGATATTCCTGTCCGCTCGCGCGCCCACGAAGACCCAGTGCCGTCAAAAATGTTCGCACCCGCGCGACCACCCCAAAGACCGGACAAGAATGTCCGCGCTCCCATCGGTTCAAAATCCACTCCCGCTCTGGCGTTGCTGCTGTTGCTCTTGCTCGCGACGCCGGTGTCCCATGCGGCAATCTTTTCCACCATCATAACCAATGGCCCGACGACCAACCGCGTCAATCTCGTGATCTTTTCCGAGGGCTACACCAACGGCCAACTGGCGGTCTTTCTGAATGACGCCACCAACGCGGCCAACTTCTTCCTGAGCGCCGAGCCGTATGCGGAATACTCGAACTACTTCAACGTCTTTGCCATTTTCACCAACTCCGCGCATTCGGGGTCAACGCACTTTTATGTCAGGGGCTATGCCGCTGGCTACACTTATTTCAACAGCTCTTATGACAGCAACAGCAACTATTACATCACCATTCCACCCAACACGGTGGATGCCAACCCCAGCCACGGCCAGGGGGAGATCAACTCGCTGCTGTGGACCAATTATCGGGCCATTTTCCCCAACACCAATAACAATTTGCCGACTTTGCTGGTCAATGATCCCGTCGCCGGCGGCTCCGATGGCGGGTCGTCCGATTACGGCCTTACGGCCATCAGTTCCATTGGCAATGTAAGCTACATTCTGGTGCATGAATCCGGGCACACCTTGGGCAAACTAGGCGATGAATACACCACGGCCTACCCGGGATTTTCCCCCAACGACGTGGAGCCAAATACCACGGTGCAGACCAATTATTCACGGATCAAATGGAATGCGTGGATTTCCAACAGCACGCCCATCCCCACGCCGCTGCTCACCGCCTATGAGAACGCGGTGGGGGTATTTCAAGGCGCCCACTACCACACCAGCGGCTGGTATCGGCCGTACGAAAATTGTTGCATGCAGAGTTTTGGTGTGGGCTTTTGCCCGGTCTGCCAGCAAGCCTTGGTGCTGGCCATCTATGGCAAGGTCCGGCCCCTGGACAGCCACTCGCCCGCCACGAACTCCTTGACGGTCACCTCGCCGACCAACCTGGCTTTCAGCCTGAAGCTGCTCCAACCCGCCACGCACAGCCTCAATGTACAATGGCGCACCAACAACGTAGTGGTCGGCGGCGCCACCAACGCGACCTTGAACCTCTGGTGGGCCCAGCTAGGCAACGGGACGAACAAGGTCGAAGCCGATGTGTGCGATACCACCAGCATGGTACAGACGGCCACCAACAGCGTCCTGAAACAAACCAACCTCTGGACGCTGAATGTGTCGGTGCCCGTGATGCAACTCGACTTGCTCCGCTGGCTGACCAACGGAAGCTTTACCTTCCAGGTGACCGGCTCGGCCCCAGCCAGCGTGGTGGTTCAAATGTCCACCAACCTGGTACAATGGACGCCAGTGCGGACCAGTTCGTTCACTGCCGGGAAATTCTCTTACACGAATTCCGGTGCGGCCGCGGCGCCCAAACGCTTTTTCCGCACCGAAACAACGCCTTGAACTTGCATCGAGGTGGGAATGGACAAAACCCGAAGCATAAACCACCATTCTGCCTTTACCCGGAGTGCAGCTCCGGTCAGTTCAAAACTTGAAACCATTTTCGACTTTGCGGGCTCTGGACGTTCATTTGTATCGCCTGTGCGATGATTTGAGCGGGGTGCTGATTTTGCCCATGCTGATCTTCAGTCCCTGGGCCTTTGGCACCACGCAGCCGTGGGCCATCTGGACGATGAATTGCGCTGGTTTTGCGCTCGGCCTCCTTTTGCTACCCAAGCTTTTCATCCGCAATTGGAAACAATATCCCGCGCCGCGCTGGGATGGTATTTCGGCGCGCTCCGGCAAACCATCGCGCCACCGCCATCGGATTACGCAGTTCCTGACCCGGACGCTGGCGACACTGACGCTGGCGGTGCTGGGGTATATTTTGATCAGCGCACTGAATGCGGAGGCCATTTACGACGCCAATTCGTGGGGCTTTCAATATAAACATTATCTCACCTGGCTGCCGCACAGTCTTGACGGGCAACGCACTTGGTTCTATTTTTGGATGTATCTGGGACTGGCGGCTTCGTTTTGGTCCATCGTTGACTGGCTGCCCGGCATGACCTCCAGCGAGGAACGCAACGTTCAGATGGCCGGCAGCGACAATCCGGGCGCCACCGTACCACTGCTGCCGGCGCGATTGCACCTTTTGCTCTGGGTGCTGTGCCTCAACGGCGCGCTCTTGGGAATCGAAGCCATCGTCCAGCGCGCGTCAGGCTCGAACAAACTCTTGTTCCTGGTGGTGCCCCATGTGCATAAAACCGGGGACACGCAGTTCGGCCCGTACGCGTATCGCTCCAACGCGGCCCAGTATTTTGATCTGCTCTGGCCCCTGTGCCTGGGCTTCTGGTGGACGCTGCACCGCGCCGGCGGATTGCGCGCCAAAGGGCACCACTGGCTGCTGCTGTGCGCGGCGATCATGGCGGCGTGTCCGATCATCTCCACAAGCCGTGCCGGCGCCTTGGTAGCGGCGGGGATTTTGCCGTTGGCCCTGTTTTATCTTGCCCTGCCAATGCTTTCCGGCGCGGTCGGGCGGGGCAGCAATGGCTCGTCCAGCCGGGGCACGGCGGGCTTGCTGATTTTGTTTTTGACGGTGGTGCTTTCGCTGGGCTGGTATTTTGGCTGGGCGACACTGGAGCCGCGATTGGAACAATTTGGCGAAGGTTACCAAGGTCGCGAGGAAATGTACGAGGCGGCCCAGCCCATGGCCAGGGATTACCCGCTGTTCGGCACGGGACCGGGGACGTTTGCCACCGTCTTCCAGCTCTACCTCTATTCCACGGACACCTATTGGCCGGCCCAGTTGCACAATGACTGGCTGGAAACCCGCATCACGTTTGGGTGGGTCGGATTCGTGCTGTTGCTGTCAGCGCTGACCTGCGTGGGAATGCGCTGGTTTGTGCCTGGGGGTATTCGGGGCAGCCGCCGGTTTGTGGTGCTGGCCTGGCTGGCTTTGGGCGGGTGCCTGGCACAGGCACGGTTTGATTTTCCGTTCCAGATTCATTCCACGCTGTTTCTATTCCTGGTCATTTGCGCACTTCTGTTCGGTTTAAGCGGCAATTCCGGCGGGATGCGGCGCTAAACCTTAACCACAGATGAACACAGTTGGACACAGATTGAACGTTCGGCGCATGGGAGGCAGACGAATGAACATGAACCAGATAAACGCAGAGACACGGAGAGCCACAGAGCCAAAGTAAAATTTTGCCAACCTCCGTTCTCCGTGTCTCCGCGTTGATTTGAAGTTTCTTCCGTCCGTTTTTGCGCAACCGGCGCCTGAAAATAAAAATTGTCGCAACTCAAACGAGAATTGCGACAATTACGAATTGAAAGCAAAATCCAACCGGCGGATTAGCGCTTCCGCCGCAGTTTGCTGGCCCCCAAAAGCAAAGCGCCACCGACTGCCGCCAGTCCAAAAACCGTAGGCTCGGGCACTGGGCTTTCCAAATCCACCAACAAATTTACGGGCGACGTATTAGTCTCCTGCTCCCAAGTTCCGGCATTGTTAATCCAATACGCGCCACCCGTAATACCCGGCGTGTCATTCGCCAGCGGCATGTTGATCTCACCGAGGCTGGTCAGATTCGTCCACGTAATCGTGTAGGTAAAATCCGTCGGCACCGTAAAACTTGGAGACCAGCCATCAAGCGCTCCGCTGGAAAAATCCGAGGTGGTATAAGTGATATTGTAGCCAAAATTACCATGAATATCAACTCCACTTGGTATGTTGTTCCCAACACCATTATAAAACCAGCCACTGTCAAAAAATAGCGTGCCTGGTTGGTTTATAACAGGATAAGTGGGGTAGGGCACGTTATTATAATAGAAACGAAGATCAACGCCGACATTGGCCGGCAAGGCATTTGAAGCACTATATTCAAAGGCAAAGCTGGCCAAAGTGCTGCCCGGTGCCACAGTGATCTCGTTGCCAATCTCCACACCATTCGGCATGGAAAAGAAGTTGCCGTTGGTGCTGCCGGAATTGGCGAAAATGGGAAAAGTTTGAGCTTGGGCGCCGCCACTGCCAAAAATGGCTACGGCGGCGGCACAAACCGAAACTCTGGAGAGAGCGTTTAAGATGGTTTTCTTCATGGCCATATTTCTGGTTAAACTGGATTGGTTTTGTTTTTTACATCATTTGTTGAATGCAACAAGATGTCAATACTTTTCCCACATCAGCATCGCAATCACGGAGCGGAGTAACCCGGAGGCGGAGGGGCTGAACCACCGGTTCCTGGCGTGATTGTTGTTGGCGTACCGGTAATGGGAACAAACGGAGCTCCGCCTGAAGGCCCGCGCGGCAATGACACTGGCGCTGGAGAACCCGGCGGCAGGGTCGCGGTTGCTCCGGCAGCGATGATGGCCGAGGCCGCCGAGGTTTGCTCCACCTGACTTAACACAGTGCTAACGGAAGGAATGCCGCCTTGATAGCTAGCCAACGTCTGGTCAATCGCATCCCTGAGTTGAGGCACGGCGGCGGCAATGCCAGCCAAAATCTCCTTGCCAGCGCCCGGAACAACTCCGGCCACTGCTTCCGCCACCGCTTTGTAATCGGCAGGCAGCACACGGCAAATCGCTTCCACAATCGCTCCTGCATTGGTGGGACACGCTGCTGCCGCTGCACAGGCAATGGCCAGCACCTGATTCGGTACCAAGGCTGCGGCAGTGGCACTAGCAGTTGCAGCCATGGGATGGGTTGCGTGCGCGATACTGCCGACGATAGCCGGAGCAGCGGCGGGATTCAAACCCACGGCGGCTTTCACCACCGCAATCGTCGTCTGCTTGAGATTTTTGGCATCCGCCTGAACCACCAATTCAGATGCTTTGGCAGGCAATTCCGCCGCCGCAACTGTACTCAGGACCCCTAGCGCGGGACTGGCGACCAGCTTATCGGCTGCCACCGCTCCCCAAGCCATAGTCAAAGCGGAAATGACCGTAAAAAGGACTTTGCAATTTGCTGATTTCATACGTTTTAATAAGGCACTGACCGAACTTCGGCTTTAAATTGGTCCAATCTTCCCTCAAAGCCACCCATCTGTCAACGCTTTATTCCTAAAAAATTCACCGACCATCACTGCGCCAGCATCCCACCAAAAACATGGCCACGCACGTCGCTTAGCCAGGGAATTTTGCTTGGCGGTTTGGCCATCAGCGTTTACATTTTGGCAAATGAGTCAGACATTCACCGTACGCGAAACCTTCCCTTGGCTTTCCCCCCCCTGAAATTCCGCCATGCCCCATACCCAGCATCCCATCGAACTCCTGCGCTTCAACACCTGCGGCAGCGTTGACGACGGCAAATCCACGCTCATCGGCCGCCTGCTTTACGATTCCAAGTCGCTCATGGAAGATCAAGTGGCGGCGCTGGAAAAATCCGCCGACATCACGGGCGGGGGCCAGATCAACCTGGCCAACCTCACGGACGGATTGCGGGCCGAGCGCGAGCAGGGCATCACGATTGACGTGGCCTACCGCTATTTCGCCACGCCCAAACGCAAGTTCATCGTGGCCGACACGCCGGGCCACGTGCAATACACCCGCAACATGGTCACCGGCGCCAGCACGGCCAACTTGTCCATCGTCCTGGTGGATGCGCGCCAGGGAGTGATCGAGCAAACCCGCCGGCACACCTACATTGCCGCGCTGCTGGGCATTCCGCATCTGGTCATTGCGGTGAACAAGATGGATTTGGTGGATTGGAAACAGGAGCGCTTTTGGGAGATCCGCGATGAGATCGAGGATTTTCTGCCCAAGCTGGATGTGTTCCGGGACGTGAAATTCATCCCCATGAGCGCCCTCAATGGCGACAACGTGGTGGATGCCTCGGCCAAAACCCCGTGGTTTGAAGGCCCGCCCTTGCTCCGGCATCTGGAAACCATGCACATTGCGAGCGACTGGAACCTCAACACCTTCCGCTTTCCCGTGCAATGGGTGAACCGCCCCAACAACCCCAATGACAAGTCGCTGCACGATTTCCGCGGCTTGAGCGGCATGATTGCCAGCGGCATCGTGCGCCAGGGCCAGCAAGTGGTCGTGCTGCCCTTGGGCATCAAAACCACCGTGAAGGAGATCTGGACCTATGACGGGCCGGTGACCGAGGCGTTCTGCCCGCAATCGGTCACCCTCTGCTTGCAACACGACATTGACATCAGCCGCGGCGACATGATCGTGGGCCTGGAAAATTTGCCGGGGCGCGAGGCGGAGTTGCAGGCGCGCGTCTGCTGGATGCACTTGCGTCCGTTGCAGGCGGGCAAGAAATACTTCCTCAAGCACACCACGCAAACCGTTCAGGCCGTCGTCACCCAGATCGAGAACAAAATCAATTTCAACACGCTGGAACCGGAACCGGCGCCGGCCACCCTCGCCATGAACGACATTGGCGGCATCCGCCTGAAGACGGCCAAGCCGCTGATATTCGACGGCTACAGCACCAACCGGCTCACCGGCTCCTTCATTCTTATCGAACAGGGCACCAACGCCACCGTGGGGGCGGGCATGTTGTCGGCCCCCAACGAAGCCGTAAAGCCCGAATACAACGACTTCGCAATTTAGGAAGGTGGCGAACGAAGATTTGCCGATCAAATATCCGCGCCGGTTCGCGCCGCCAATTTGTTCTCGGTCAGGCCGCACCCGCTGAAGCGGAAGACCTCCGCATTCGCCGCCTGCAAAGCCAACCAGACATGCCGGATGCCGGAAGATGGCCGCAAAAATCCATCGGGTTGACGGTGGATGCGCTAATTCGTACGCGAGCGGAGTTTTTGCCGGATGCGCTCCCGCGCTGCTTCGGAAAGCCGCTCGGGAACCGCGGTGGCCATTTCATCCGGATGCGCCTTGGCCGCGTTACGGACAAACATGATCTGCTTCCCGTAGCGGCGGCACCATTTACACAGCATCAGGTGAAAGCGCAATCCCACCCGCTGGCGGAACGTGAGCCGGTGGTCAAGCGCCTCCGACTGCAGGCGGGCCGCCGCCTTGCAATTGGGGGAAAGGTCGGCCACCCCCCGGAGGAAGGCCTTTGCGTTATTACTGAGCCAATTCATTCAGAGCATGTGGATCCGTCGCGGGGACGGGGTGAATCCTTACAAATTTCATCCGGCTTCTCATTCCGACATCCCTGGTTTGGCAAACCAATTCGTTTCCAGACAGCGACGCAACGCCATGCGCGCCCGGTGCAGCATCACCCAAAGATTGCTTTCCGAGATGTTCAGCAGACGGCAAATCTCTTTGCTTTCCGCGCCATCCACTTCGCGCAGGTTGAATACCGCAGCGATGTTTTTGGGCAACTTGTTCGAGCAATCATGGAACGTCTTCCAAAACACTTCGCTGTCCAAGCTCGCGCCGGGACTGGACCACTCCTGCGGGCCAAGCTCGTGAATCCAGCCATCCTTCAGCAGGCCGTCGGCAACAAAGCGGTCGCTTTCCTCGTCCGCATAAAACTCCAGGTCCGTGAAGTTCGTTTCGCGGCTGGTCTTGCGGTAATGGTCGTAAATCTTGTTCTTCAGAATGCCCACCAGCCAGCTTTTCTCCGCCGAACGGCCGGCGAAGCTCTTCCCGCCCTTGAGCGCGGCGAGGAAGGTCTCCTGCACGGCATCTTCCGCCCGAGCCGGGTCGCGCAACCGCATCAGCGCATACTTGAACAGGTAATCGCCATACAACTCCACCCACCGCTCCGGGTCGGAGAGGCCGTGGTTCGCGGGCTTGCCTTCCGCCGGCAGCGGTTGGCGCGGGGCGGTATCACCGTCAGCTTGCATGTGAAAAGTATGGTCGCTCAGGTTTGAAATGCAATGCAATCCACCCTGGTGCGCCAGGCTGGATGCCCCATGCCAGAGCGCGCAATTCACTTTGCAGCCCCAGCCAGTGAAGCCATGTTGTAATACGGTAGGTGCAGTGTGCGCGGGTCGTCCAGCCGCACCGCCGCCAATCTGTAAGGAACTGTTTGCGGACGCGACCAACTTGCACGGAGAATCAAAACCGATAAACAACCTCCAACTCCAAAGCAAAACAAAATGAAAACCGGCCGCGTCCGCTGTTTTGCGATTTGCAAAACCATGGACGCGACCGTCAAGAAAGGGTAAAATATTATAATGATTGTCATTATTAGCGGAACCAACCGGCCCGACAGCAACACGCGCAAAGTCGCCGCGCACGTCGAGGCCATTTACCAATCACTGGGCGTGCCCACGCGCCTGCTTGATCTCGCGGAGTTGCCACCCGAGATTTTTTCGCCGACTGCCTACGCCGAGAAGCCGGCCGCCTTCAAGCAATTCACCGACCCGATTCTGGCCTCCGACGGCTTGGTCATCGTGACACCCGAATACAATGGCAGCGTCCCCGGCATCCTGAAATACTTTATTGACATGCTGCCGTTCCCCGAGAGTTTCGAGCGCCGTCCCGTTTGTTTTGTCGGCCTCGCTGCCGGGATCTGGGGCGCGCTGCGGCCGGTGGAACAATTGCAGGCCATCTTCGGCTACCGCAACGCCTACATTTTTCCCGAACGCGTGTTCATGCCCGGCATTGGCAAGCTGCTGAATGAAGCCGGCCAGTTCACGAGTCCCGACTTAGAGAAGCGTTTGACGAATCAGGCGGCGGGATTCGTGGGCTTCGTAGAAAGCCTGCGCGGGAAAAAACTTCGCCCATGATGGCGGCATTCTTGATTCTGCTTGGAATTTACCCGGCGTGCGGGCTGGTGTTTGCCGTGCCGTTTGCGCTCGTGGGCGTCAAGCGGATTGATCCGCACGCGGCCCAGGGGAGCTGGGGATTCCGATTGCTCATCATTCCCGGCACGATGGCGTTCTGGCCGTTGCTCCTGCTCCGCTGGACGAAAGGCATCCATAAATCGCCCGGCGAAGACAATGCACACCGGCGAGCCGCCGCCGCTCGCCGCCCGTCGCCTATCACGCGTCACGTCTCATGATCCGCCCGCTGCGCCAACAGCATCGTCGCATCGTCATCGCGCTCGGTCTATTCCTGCCGCTGGTATTTGCTGCGGGCATTGCCGCGCGCAAACCGGTTCCGTCCGCCCAAGAGCTGCCCGCGGCCCTGCGGCCCGCGCCGCAGCCGTTAGCAAACCGCGTCTGGAAACTCAGCGGTCTCTTTTCAAATGCGCCGGTGAAAGTCCATTGTTTGCGCGAAAAGGATTCCACCCGCTTGGCCATCCGGTTTTTCGCGCCCCCCGGGTTCTTGAAGCCGGACTTGCTGGTTTATTGGGTGGCTGGGAATGCTCCGCCTGCCGGGACGCTGCCGGAGAATGCGGCGTTGCTCGGCGAATTCGATTCACCCAGGTTGCCGCTGCCAGCCGCCGCGGCGGGCGGGAGCGGTGTGCTGGTGCTTTACAGCCTGGCCGACAATGAAATTATGGACGTGTCGAAGCCGATCAACGAGAGCCAATAGCATGAGTGCCAACCACCCATCCCCCCACCGGAACGGTTCATTTCAACCACAGATGAACACAGATGGACACAGATATTCAACCACAAAGAACGCAGAGAACGCAGAGAACGCAAACAGAGAGCCGCAGAGGCTGATTCTCTCTGATCTCTTTGTGCGCTTCGTGGTGAAACGGTTCGCTTTTCCATCTATTTTGATCTGTGTCCATCTGTGTCCATCTGTGGTTAAGATTCTCGTCAACCGCTGCTTTCCGGCCCAGGAGAGGGCGTTCTGCGCAAACTGAAATGAGTATCGCCTACCAAGCGGTACAGTGGAATCGCCAGAAGCGAATTTATGATTTCGTTCTGGTGGGCGGCGTGGCGGCGTATCTGCTCACGTTTGGCGCGCTGACGGAGTGGCGGTTTCCATACCTCACCCAAGAGATATTGCTGATGCGCGCCTTTGGCACGGCGGCGTTCCTTTTGCTGCACGTCATTCTTTGCATCGGACCGTTGTGCCGGCTGAATCCAAAATTCCTGCCGCTGCTGTATAACCGGCGTCACGCCGGCGTGACCCTGTTTTTGCTCGCGCTCGTCCACAGCACGCTGGTCGTGGCGACGTATCATGCGGGCGGAGACACGAATCCCATCCTGAGCATCTTCGTGTCCAGTCCGCTCACGAAGTCGGTGGCGGGCGTGCCCTTCCAGCCGTTCGGTTTTATTGCGCTGGGGATTCTATTCCTCATGGCGGCAACGAGCCACGACTTCTGGCTGGCCAATTTGAGCGCGCCGGTTTGGAAGGCGTTGCACATGCTGGTCTATGCCGCCTATGCGCTGCTGGTGCTGCATGTCACGTTTGGCGCGCTGCAAGCCGAAACCAGCCCAATTTATGCTGGCGCCGTGGCGGCAGGCTTGGTCACCGTGCTGGCGCTGCACTTGGCGGCGGCATGGAAGGAAATTCCGGCCGACCGAGAGATTAGTTGTGGCAGCCGACGCCAGGAGGCTCCGGCAGGCAATTCCGAACTCCGAACTCCGAACTCCGAAATGGACCCGAGCCGCCTCACGCCATCGGCCACGGATGATTGGGTGGAGGCCTGCGCCGTGGCGGAGATTCCGGAAAACCGGGCGCGCATTGTCTGCCTGTCCGGCGAGCGGGTGGCGATTTTTAAGTACGAGGGAAAAATCTCCGCCGTCTCCAATGTCTGCCAGCATCAGAACGGCCCGCTGGGCGAAGGGAAAATCGTTTTCGGCTGCATCACGTGTCCGTGGCATGGCTACCAATATGTGCCGGAGACGGGCGCCTCACCGCCGCCGTTTGTGGAACAAGTGCCAACCTTTAATGTGCGGGTGCAAAACGGACGGGTGTGGGTGAATCCCATGCCGAATCCTGCGGGAACGAGGGCTGAACCAGCACTGATTGCAAAATGAACGATGACTTCTACATCGGCTGGGAAGGCAAAGCCGCCCCGCGTATCGGCAGGTTTGTGCGGATGCTGGCGGCGGTGATGCTGATCGCGGCGATTGGTTTCGCCCTGGCCTTTGCGGCGGCGCAACACACGATTGGGGTGAGCGTTTTTGAGTGGGGCACGGTGAAAAGCTTTTCCGGCGTGCTCAAACTGCAACCGTATCCGCATTTGCTGGTGACGCGACCGGATTTGGCGGGCTCGCAAACGGCTTGCTCGGCGTATTATCTGGTTGCGCCTTTCAAGTTCGGCCTCGACCGCGAAAAACTCTCCGCGCTTGACGGTCAGGAGGTTTCGTTGCGAGGCACCTTGATTTATCGCGGCCGCCAAACGATGGTGGAAGCGCTGCCCGATTCGATCAAGGCCGCTGACCAGTCATCACGCAAGCCGCAAGGCACGGAAACGATCGGGCTTGGCCACCAGACGCTGGTGGGCGAGATCGTGGACAGCAAGTGTTTTCTCGGGGTGATGAATCCCGGCCAACTCCTGCCGCATCGCGCGTGCGCGATCCGCTGCATTAGCGGCGGCATTCCGCCGGTGCTGCTGGTGCGGCCGAAAGACGGCCCGGCCATTTATCTGTTGCTGGTTTCTGCCGCAGGCAAGCCGGTGAACCGACAAGTGCTCGGCCTGGTCGCCGAGCCAGTGCAAATCACCGGCGACGTCGAACGGCAGGGTGACTTGCTGATTCTGCGCGCCGATCCAGCCGGGTATCAACGTGTGAGGTGAATTGATGAAATGCTTCAACCATAACGCGGCGGACGCCGTTGGCGTCTGCAGGTATTGCGGACGGGCGCTTTGTCCCGCCTGCGTGCCCTTGGCGGCGGCGAGCCGCGTGGTTTGTTCGAGCGAATGCCAGGCCGCGCTGGAACGCGGCGAGCGGGCGGTGCAATTGCTGCTCGACCAAAGCAGGCAGAGCGCCCGGGCCAGCGCCGGCTATTATTACCTCTGCGGGGGGTTGTCTGCCGGGGCGGCGGTGGCCGCCTGGTTCATGTTGCCTTCGCCTTTCCTGATTTATTTCACCGCCGCGTGCGCGCTGGTGTGCTTTGCCGCTGGCTTCTGGCATGGGCGCGGGGCGAAGAAATCTCATTAGCTTCAACTGGCCGGTGAGCGTAGCATCCAAGTTGCCATGAGCCAGACTGGAAAACTCCCTTCGCGTCGCAAACGCGGCTTGATAATATTCCTGAGCGTCGCCGGCATTATTTTTTTGTTTGCGTTTGTGACCACGCACGCGGTTCCCGGATTGTTTGCCAAGTTTGACGACCCGGCGCGACTCGGCATGCCAGTTCATGTCACCGTGACCAACGGATTCACGATTCGTTGGGTGCAAAAACCTGATCCGGCCAACCGCGCTGCTCTTGATCTGGTTTTTATTCACGGCACACCCGGCGGCGCGGGGGTTTGGGCCTCGCAGTTTCAAATGCCGTTCACAAATGCAAATTTATTTGCGTTCAACCGTCCAGGGTTTGGTGGTTCGAAACCGGTGCGCGCGCAACCGCACCTGCAACTGCAAGTGGACGCGCTGACAAACTTGTTGGCCGGCATCAGCACCAACCGAATTCTGCTCGTTGGGCACAGCTACGGTTCCCCCATTGCGCTGCTGGCGGCGTTGGAACATCCGGGAAAGATTGCCGGCGTGCTGTTGATTGGCGGCGACGTGAACCCGGCGCAGGAAAAGCCTTGGATCTTGCAATACATTTTCGGTTGGCGCGGCACCTCTTGGCTGGTTCCGCAGGCCTTGCGCCAATGCAACCGTGAATTGCTTACGGTTCGCGACGATCTCACCGCGATGCAGAACATGCTGCCGAAGCTCTCCGTTCCGGTGGTGATGCTGCACGGTGACCGTGATCCGCTTGTACCGGTCGAAAATGTGGCGTGGCTGGAGCAACAGCTCGCGGCCTCGGGCAAAACCAATCTGTTTGCCAAAATCATTCTGCCCGGCGTGAATCATTTCATCCCCTGGGAGCACCCCGACGAGGTGAAACGTGGTATTCATCTGCTTGATAAAATGGGCGCAAATCAAGCCACGCTTAATTCCAGCAACCACTGAATCAATTATCTCCGCGACAGCACGAACCGTCCGCCTTGTGTTCATGTTCCGGGCCGACATGTTGAATCGTTTTCGGTGATTTGAAGGCGTGAAACAGGACGAAAAAGGTTCCGACCGGCAGGAACAGCGGCGTGAGCAGCGCGGTCAGCGTGGCGAATCCGATTCGGTCAAATTTGGTCGCACTTGTTTCCAGATGTCGAAACTGGTTTGAACGGAGTGCAAACGGTGCCAACCAAAGTTTGCAGAATAACGTCCAGGAGCACCGGAAACGGGTGGCAAATGATAGACTCGCGGAAGTTTCAACCGCTTTGACTTTGACATCAGGCAGGAAAATCAGCGTGTTGATCCTGCCGATGTCATCGTAAGTCTCTTGGCCACTGCTTAGACTGATGGCTTGGGAAAATTCCACGTCATGCCGGGCGGCTTCGGTGAGCAGGAGGTATTGGTCCGCGGCCACTGAATTTTTCAGCAGCCGGTGGACGATGATCACGTCCACGCCCGCCAGCTCCACAAAATTGAAGACGCGATGGAACAGCGCTTCGCCGCTGTGGACGACCACTTTGAGCCGGAGTTTCTCGATGTGCGTGCAGGCGTGGCAGGTGCAGGTGGTGGACTGGCTCAATTCGCCGATTTTTTCGCTGAACATCCGAAAAAACGTCACCAGCTTGTCGCCGATAATTTTTTTGGCCTCCGCCCAAGGCTTTGCGCCGCCTTGCTTCCGGCAAAAAAGAAACACGGCGTCGCCTTCCAGCTTCGCGACTTCGAGCGGCAGCTCGATTTGCCGGATGATGGCCTTGACGAGTTCGGTGATGATGGTCTGGCTGTGGCCGAGCGTCTTGGCGTTGGCGGTCATGTAGCGCGTGTAGCCGCTGATGTCCGCGATGATGAGCAGCACGGGTTCAGGGGCGTCAGTGGCTGAATTCATCGGTTTTGGGCAACGGCTTGATCAGGCCGGCTTTCATGAACGGCGCAAGCTGGTCGGCATAACCGGCCGTCGCCATGTCCGCCAGCCGAATAAATTTCAGCGACGCGGAATTAATGCAATACCGCTGATGCGTCGGGCCGGGGCCGTCTTCAAACACATGGCCCAAGTGCGAATCGGCACCCGCCGAACGCACCTCGGTTCGTTCCATGCCGAACGACGTGTCACTCTCCGCGACGATTTCTTTTTCGTCCACCGGCTTGGTGAAGCTCGGCCAGCCGCAGCCGGAATCAAACTTGTCGAGCGAGCTGAAGAGCGGCTTGCCCGAAACAACGTCCACATAAATTCCCGGCGCGTGATTGTCCCAGTATTCATTGGCAAAGGCCGGCTCCGTGGCGGCTTCCTGGGTGACACGATACTGCATGGGGGTGAGCTTTTGTTTGCGTTCGGCGGGCGGGATGGGTTTGCAATTGTTCATGGTAAAATCAGTTGAGGCTAATGTTGAGCGAGTACTTTCGCCGGGGCGGCAACTGGTTAAAGCCAGAGCCAGGGCGACCGCTCCCCACAGTCCAAAAATGTTATGTTTCATACCCATCCGTCGGGCACAGCCAGCTTTCCTTACAGAGATTCCAGTTGGTGTAAGGATTGCGGCCGATCGCCGACCAAGAGGCATGACAAAATATATTGTGGATGCCTACGGCGGTATC
>Ga0316217_10002738_pt1 | contig 20888 bp, 18 predicted proteins | sample 1anoAmetaG_FD_203633 | JGI IMG/M metagenome (GOLD analysis project Ga0316217, IMG submission 203633) | Freshwater microbial communities from Trout Bog Lake, Wisconsin, USA - 1anoA | ecosystem: Environmental > Aquatic > Freshwater > Lake > Hypolimnion/Profundal zone | place: USA: Wisconsin...
GGCCTCGCGGCAGCGCTGTCGGTCAGCGAAGTCACCTTCCGGGCGTTGTCCGAGGTGGAGTGCCGGCGTTACTGGGCCACCGGCGAGCCCCGCGGCAAGGCGGGCGGCTATGCGATCCAGGGCCTGGCGGCGACGTTCATCACCCGGCTGGCCGGCAGCTACTCCGGCGTGATGGGCCTGCCGCTGGCCGAGACGGCGGCACTGTTGGCGGGCGCGCGGGTACGACTGTGGAACAGCGAGGTGGCGCAGTGACGGCGGAGATTCTGGTCAACGTGACGCCGCGCGAGAGCCGCGGCGCCTTCCTTGAGAACGGCGTGCTGCACGAGGTGCACATCGAGCGCGCCAACCGCCGCGGCATCACCAGCAACATCTACAAGGGCCGTGTCTCGCGCGTGCTGCCCGGCATGCAGGCGGCATTCATCGACGTCGGCCTCGAGCGCACGGCGTTCCTGCACGTGTCGGACATCGCACGGCGCGAGGATGTCGGCGTCGAGTTCGAGGCTCCGACGACCGACGACATCCGCGCCGCCGTCACCGAGGGCGACGAGCTGCTCGTGCAGGTCCTGAAGGACCCGCTCGGCACCAAGGGCGCGCGGCTCACCACGTTCATCACGCTGCCGTCGCGATTCCTGGTCTACATGCCGCAGGGCCGGGGCGTCGGCGTCTCGGCGCGCATCGAGGACGAGGCCGAGCGCACGCGGCTGCGCACGCTGGTGGAGTCGTTCATGACGCCGGGCAAGGCCGGCGGCTACATCATCCGCACCGTCGCCGAGGGCGCGGAGCCGGAGGCGCTGCGCGCGGACATGCTGTTCCTGCAGCGCCTGTGGGAGGTGGTCTCGGAGACGGGCTTCCGCGCGCCGGCGGGCCAGCTCGTCCACGAGGACCTGCCGCTGCACGTGCGGCTGCTGCGCGACCTGCTCGGGCAGGGCGTCGAGCGCGTGCTGGTCGACGCGCCGGCCGCCCACGAGCGCATGCTCGAGTTCGCGCGCACGTTCATGCCCGAGAGCCTGCCGAAGATAGAGCTGTATCGCGGCAACCGGCCGATCCTCGACCTGTACGGCGTCGAGGACGAGATCCAGAAGGCGCTCGACCGCAAGGTGCCGCTGAAGTCCGGCGGCTACCTGATCATCGACCAGACCGAGGCGATGACGACGATCGACGTCAACACCGGCGCGTTCGTGGGTCACCGCAACCTCGAGGACACGATCTTCCGCACCAACCTCGAGGCCGCGGTCGCGATCGCCCGCCAGCTGCGGCTCCGGAACCTCGGCGGCATCATCATCATCGACTTCATCGACATGACCGACGAGGACCACCGCAGGCAGGTGCTGCAGGCGCTCGAGAAGAGCATGGCGACCGACCATGCGCGCACGCAGATCTCCTCGGTGTCGCCGCTGGGCCTGGTCGAGATGACCCGCAAGCGCACCCGCGAGAGCCTCGAGCACCTGCTGTGCGAGGCGTGCCCGACCTGCGAGGGCCGGCGCTTCGTGAAGACGGCCGAGACGGTCGTCTACGAGATCTTCCGCGAGACGCTGCGCCAGTCGCGGCAGTTCGAGGTGCAGGGCCTGATGGTGCTCGCGCACTCGGACGTCATCGAGCTGCTGCTCGACGAGGAGTCCGCGGCACTGGGCGAGCTCGAGGTCGTGGTGGGCAAGCCGATCCGGCTGCAGACGGAGGCGCTGTACGCGCAGGACCAGTACGACGTGGTCCTGCTGTAGGCCGGCCGCGATGAGCCGCGCGCGCACGTTCTGGAAGTGGACCGCGGTGACGCTCGGCGGCACCGTGGTCCTGCTCGCGCTGGGCGTGGTGGGACTGCACTTCTGGCTGGCGAACTCGCCGCAGCTGGGGCCGGGCATCGTCGCGCGGGTCGAGCAGATCACGGGCCTGCGCATCTCCTACGCCAGGCTCGACGCGCGGCTCGGCCTGTACGGGCCGGAACTGGTGTTCCGCGAGGCGGCCGTGTCGATGCCTGGGCAGCGCGAGCCGCTGGTGACCGCACGCGCCGGGCGCGTCGGCTTCGACCTGTGGCGCGCGCTGCGCACGGGCCGGCTGGCATCCGGCCGCGTCGTGCTCGACGGCGCCCGCCTGTATGTCTACGTGACGCAGGAGGGCGTGGAGCTGCGCGGCCAGGGCACGCTGCCCGGCGCGGACCGCTCGCGCATGTCGCTCGGCCAGCTGCCGGTCGGCCACCTGCGCATCGAGGACGCCAGCGTCACGATCAACGACCTGCGCAACGCCGACCCGCCATGGCGCGTCGAACGCGTGAGCCTCGACCTCGAGCGCGACCCGCAGGCACTCGCGGTGCGCGGCCGCGTCGTCCTGCCGGACGCGCTGGGCGCGCACCTGGACGTCGACGTGGACCTGCAGGGCGACCTCACCGAGCCGGCGACGCTGGACTGGCGCACCGCGGTCGTGCTCAAGCATGCCTCGCTCGGTGGCTGGACGACCCTGGCGCCGAACTGGCGCTCGCTGCCGACCGCCGGCCACGGCGACCTGCGCGCGACGCTGCGCGGCCATGGCCCCGTGCTCGCGGCTGCCGAGGCGAACGTCGACCTGGAGGACGTGCGCACGCGTGCACCCGAGGGTGGCGTCCCCGGCGAACTGCGGTCGCTCGCCGGCACGGTCAGCCTCGTGCAGCGCGGCCCGGGCTGGGTCGCGAGCGGCCACAACCTGACGATAGACAACGGCCACGTCGCCTGGCGCCGGGGCGAGTTCGAGCTCGGCTACGAGCCGCAGAGCCCGATGGGTGGTTCCTTCTCGCTGCGCTCGCGGGCCATCCAGCTCGACGGGCTGTCCGCGCTGGTGCCGCTGATTCCCGCGGGCGCGGTCCACGACGCGATGAGCGCGCTGGCGCCGCGCGGCCTGCTGAGCGCGGTCGACGTGCGTGCGCTGCACGGGACCCAGCCCGGGGAGTGGCGCATCGACGGCGGCCTGCGGTTCGCCGGGCTCGGCATCGGCGCATGGCGAGCCGTGCCGGGGCTGACCGGCCTGGATGGCGACTGGCAGGCCGACGGGCACCGCGGCCGCGTCCGGGTGCACTCGTCGGCGCTGACGGTGGACCTGGCGCGGGCGCTGCGGGAGCCGGTCAAGGCCGACAGTGCGGCCCTGGCCCTCGACTACTGGTGGCAACCCGACGGCTGGCGCTTCGCGACCGACGACGTGCAGCTGAAGACCGTCGACGGCACGGCGCGGGGCATGGCCCGGCTGCTGCTGCCGGCCGCTGCGGAGGATTCGCCGCGGCTGGTGCTGGACTTCAAGGTGGCGGGCCTGGATGCCCGCCACGCGTCGCGCTACCTGCCCGGGAAGATCCTGCCGGCCAGCACGATGGCGTGGCTGGACCACGCGTTCCTCGCCGGCCGCGTGCCGGAGGCCCGCGTCGAGTTCGCCGGCGAACTGCGCCGGTTCCCGTTCCGCGACGGCGGCGGGTTGTTTCGCGTGCGCTTCGGCTTCGAGGGGCTGCGGATCCACTACCACGACGAGTTCGGCGACATCGAGGATGCCTGGGGCAACGCCGAGTTCAGGAACGACGGCTTCACCGCACACGCGACGCGGGCGCTGGTGCACGGCGTGAAGATGACCGACGCGGTCGCCGGCATGGCCGATTTCAAGGACGCGCAGCTGGTCGCGCACGCCGCCGTCGAGGGCGATGCCCGCGACGCGCTGGCCTTCCTGCAGGAGTCGCTGGTCGGTCCCAAGCTCGGCGAGTACTTCATGAGGATCGGCGGCCACGGGCCGTTGAGCGCGCGGGTCGAGCTGGCCTTCCCGTTCCGTCACTTCGCCGACCGCACGATCGCGGTGGAGGGCAAGCTGACCCGGGCGGTGGCGCAGCTGCCGGGCCTGGACGAGCCGGTGCGGGACGTCAGCGGCGCGTTCACGCTGCACGACAAGGAGCTGACCGTGCCGGGCCTGACGGCGACGGTGCTCGGCGGGCCCGCGCGGCTGCGCGCGCGCACCGTGGCGGGTGCGTCCGGCCATGCCGGCGAACGCCTGCTGATCGTCGAGGGCCAGGGGCGCGCGCTCGCGGAACACCTGCAGCCGGCGATCGGTATTACCCGCGGCAGCTGGCTGGCCGGCGGCGCCGACTGGAAGCTGCTGGTGCGCCTGCCGCGGCTCGAGTGGCGGCCACCGCCGGACCCGGTGCCGCAGGACGCGCCGCTGGACGCGCTGCCGACCGTGCACGAGGTCGAGACACGCTACCTGCCGGCCACGGTGCACCTGGAGTCGAGCCTAGCGGGACTCGGGCTGGCGTTCCCCTCGCCGTTGAACAAGGCCGCCGACGAGACCCGGCCGCTGAAGCTGGACCTGGCGATCGACCCGGGGCTGGATCCGGACGCGCCGCGTCCGCCTGGTGCGTCCAAGCGCAAGGAGACGCCGCGGCCGCCGTCGCTGGGCGCACGCATCCAGCTCGGTCGCGATGCCGGTCAGGTCGAGTGGAGCCACGACGACGACGGCTGGCACTTCGGCCGCGGCACGCTGCGCTTCGGCGGCGGCGCCCCGCAGCTGCGCGACGCGCCGGGCCTGTGGCTCGACGGCCGCATCGCGGACTACGACCTGTCGGCCTGGCTGCGCGTGCACGTGAGCAAGGGCCCGAGCCACGCGCTGGGCGACATCCTGCGCGGCGGTGCGCTCGTCGTCAGCCGCTTCGGCATCTTCGGCTTCCATTTCGCGGACGTGACGCTGGGCCTGGAGGGCCACGACGAGGCCTGGTACACCGACATCGACGGGCCGGCGGCGCGCGGCCGGATCGTCGTGCCGTGGGAGCTGCCCGGCACCCGGCCGCTGACCCTGGACATGGACCGGCTGGTGGTCGGCGAGCACCTGGAGGCCGACGCCGATGCCGACGTCGATCCCGATACCGGGCTCGCGGCCGACGCCACCGATCCCACGCAACTGCCGGCCCTTGCAATCCGGGTCAAGAGCCTCGAGATCCAGAAGCGACGGTTCGGTTCCCTCGAGGCGGACCTGTCGCGGACCGCCGAGGGCCTGAAGCTCGACCGGATGCTGGTCAAGGGTGCGTCGTTCCAGGCCACCGCGCACGGCAGCTGGGTCGTCGTCGACGGTCGCCAGCAGAGCGTCGTGTCGGTGGCGCTGGACACGACCGACGTGCTGGACACGCTGACCGCGTGGGGCTTCGAGCCGGCGCTGACCGGCAAGGCCGGCCATGCCAGCGGCGAGCTGCGCTGGCCCGGCAGCATCGACTCGGACATGTTCGGCCGCATGACGGGCAGCGTGAAGATCCGCGTCGAGCAGGGCCAGGTCATGACGGTGGACCCGGGAGCAGGGCGCGTGCTGGGGCTGATGTCGCTGACGGCGCTGCCGCGGCGGCTGACGCTGGATTTCAGCGACCTGACCGGGAAGGGCTTCGCCTTCGACACGATCAAGGGCGACTTCGAGCTGAAGGACGGCAACGCCTACACGACCGACCTGGTGCTGAAGGGGCCTGCCGCCGAGATCGGCATCGTCGGGCGCACGGGCATCAAGGCGCGCGACTACGACCAGACCGCGCAGGTCACCGGGCACCTCGGCGGGCCGCTGGCGGCCGCCGGCGCGCTCGCCGCCGGCCCCGCGGTGGGGGCGGCGCTGCTGCTGTTCTCGAGCGTGTTCAAGGAACCGCTCGGCGGCGTCGCGCGGGGCTACTATCGCATCACAGGCAGCTGGGAGAAGCCGTCCGTGGAGCGCATCGGCGCCGGCCAGGCGCGCGAGGCGGAGAAGGCGGAGAAGGCCGAGAAGGCGGGCGGCGCGGAAGTCCCGCACTGAAGGAGTTGGCGTGAGCATTTTCGCAGCAGTTCAGATGACCTCGGGCCCCGACGTGGCGGCCAACCTCGCCGCGGCGGGCAGCCTGATCGAGGCGGCTGCCGGCGCCGGCGCCGCGGTGGTGCTGCTGCCGGAGAACTTCAATTTCATCGGGCGCCGCGACGTCGACAAGCGCGACGTCGCCGAACGCTACGGCAGCGGGCCCACGCAGGATTTCCTCGCCGCCGCGGCACAGCGCCACGGTGTATGGATCATCGGCGGCACGCAGCCGCTGGCAGCGGTCGAACCGGGTGGTCGCGTCACCAACACGACCCTCGTCTACGATGCGACCGGTCGCTGCGTCTCGCGCTACGACAAGATCCACCTGTTCGACGTCGACGTGCCGGACAAGCCCGGCGAGACCTATCGCGAGAGCACCCACGTCGCGCCCGGCAGCGAGGTCGTGCTGGTCGACACGCCGGCAGGCCGCGTCGGCCTGTCGGTCTGCTACGACATGCGCTTCCCCGAGCTGTACCGGCGCCTCTCCGCGGCCGGTGCCGAGATCCTGGTCATGCCGGCGGCGTTCACCGTGCCGACCGGCCGCGCGCACTGGGAGACCCTGCTGCGCGCCAGGGCGATCGAGAACCTGTGCTATGTCGCCGCCGCCGCGCAGTCCGGCCTGCATCCCAACGGTCGCGAGACGTACGGCGACACCATGATCATCGACTGGTGGGGCCGGGTCGTGACCCGCCTGCCGCGCGGCTCGGGCTTCGTCAGCGCGCCGATCGACCGCGCCGCGATCGCGCGTTGCCGCGCCGATTTTCCCGCCCTCGCAAACCGCGTCCTCAGCTGCTGACAGGAACACCGACTCATGGCCGCAGTCCCGCAAGAGTTCGATCCGCTGCACCTGGCCACGACCTCGATCCTGGCGCCCGCCGGGCTCGACATCGCCAGGCTCGAGCGCGTGCTCGACTCGATGCACGACCATGCGCTCGACGAGGCGGAGCTGTACTTCCAGCTCGCGCGCGAGGAGTCGTGGTCGCTCGAGGACGGCATCGTCAAGGACGGCGCCTACAGCATCGACCAGGGCGTGGGCGTGCGCGCGATGGCCGGCGAACGCACCGGCTTCGCCTATTCCGACGACATCGTGCTGCCGGCGCTGGAAGAAGCCGCGCGTGCGGCGCGCGCGATCGCCCGTCGCGGCGGCGACGCCGCGGCACCCGGCGCCCGCGGAGTGCGCGTCGCCAGCCCGGCCGGCGGGCAGCACCTGTACCTGCCGGCCGATCCGCTCGCGTCGGTCGCCGACGGCGACAAGGTGGCATTCCTGCAGTCGCTCGACGTCGCGGCGCGACGGCTCGATCCGCGCGTGCGCCAGGTGATGGCCAGCCTGGCCGGCGTCCACGAGATCGTGCTGGTGATGAACTCGGCCGGCGTGCTCGCCGCCGACGTCCGGCCGCTCGTGCGCGTCAACGTCAGCGTGATCATGGAATCCGACGGCCGGCGCGAGCAGGGCTACGTCGGCATGGGCGGCCGTTACTCGATGGCGGAACTGCTGGCCAACCCGGACGTGCTGGACCTGCCGCGCCAGGCGGTGCACGCGGCCAGCGTGAACCTCGAGGCGATCCCGACGCCCGCCGGCACGATGACGGTGGTGCTGGCGGGTGGCTGGCCGGGGGTCATGCTGCACGAGGCGGTCGGCCACCCGCTGGAGGGCGACTTCAACCGCAAGGGCACCTCGGCGTTCTCCGGCCGCATGGGGGAGGTCGTCGCCAATCCGCTGTGCACGGTCGTCGACGACGGCACGCTGGCGCGCCGGCGCGGTTCGCTGCACATCGACGACGAGGGCACGCCGACCCGCTGCACGACGCTGATCGAGAAGGGCGTGCTGACCGGCTACATGCAGGACCGCCTCAACGCGCGCCTGATGGGCGTGCAGCCGACGGGCAACGGTCGCCGCGAGTCGTTCGCGCACACGACGCTGCCGCGCATGACCAATACCTACATGCTGCCCGGCCCGCACGACCCGGCCGAGATCATCCGTTCGGTGAAGAAGGGCCTGTACGCGGTCAACTTCGGCGGCGGGCAGGTCGACACGACCAGCGGCAAGTTCGTGTTCTCGACCAGCGAGGCGTACCTGATCGAGGACGGTCGCGTGACGCGGCCGGTGAAGGGCGCCTCGCTGATCGGCTCGGGTCCCGAGGTGCTGCAGCGGGTCACGATGCTGGGCAACGACCTGAAGCTCGACGCCGGCGTCGGCAACTGCGGCAAGGAAGGCCAGACCGTGCCGGTCGGGGTGGGCCTGCCGACCGTCAAGGTCGAGGGCCTGACGGTCGGCGGCACCGGCTGACGCGGCGCGCGGCCCGTTCCCGCTAGGGGCCCGCGCCGGTCGGCGGCACCGTCTGGTAGGTCAGCGCGTGCTGGCCGATCGTCACGACGTCGCCGGCGGCGAGCACATGGCGGCGAACCCGCTCGCCGCGCACGTGCAGGCCGTTGGTGCTGTTCAGGTCCGTGATGACCACTGCGCCCGGCGCCACGCTGATCTGGCAGTGGTGGCGGCTGACGTAGCTCGAGTCGATCTGCAGGTCGTTATCGCTGGTGCGCCCGATCAGCAGGCGCCCGCGGCGCAGTTCGAGCGCCGCGACCACCCGGCCGTCCAGCGACACCTGCAGGTAGCCCACCGGCGCATCCGGCGGGCTCGCCGGCCGGTCCGGCTGCGCCAGTGACGGCGCCGCCAGCGCCGCGAGCACTGCCGGTGGTGGCAGCCGCGGCGGCGGGCGCCGCCGCGCCGTGCTGCGGGCCGCATACTCGACCCACTGCAGGCTGTCGATCGCCGCCTGCACCTCGGCGGCGCCGGCATGTTCGAGGTGTCGCTCGTAGGCGTTGGTCAGGGCCGTGTCGCAGAGCGTGTTGATCAGCCGCGGCATGCCACCGGTGTAGCGCACGACCAGCTCCAGCGCCGGCTCGTCGAACATGATCCGCCCGCCGGCGCCGGCGACATCCAGCCGGTGCTGCACGTAGGCGGCGACGTCCGCGGCCGGCAGCGCGGCCAGCTGCAGCCGGACATGGACCTCGGCCGCGACCGCGGCCAGTGGCGGCGTGTCCAGCAGCGCCGCGAGCGGCGTCTGGCCAGCGAGCACGATGCACAGCGGCTGCCGGTCGTCCGCCCCGCGCAGGCGCGCGAGTTCGCCGATTTCCTCGAGGACCTCGGCGCCCAGGTTCTGGGCCTCGTCGACGACGAGCAGCGCCTGGTGTCCGGCGGCCTGCTGGTCCGCCAGGAACGCGCCGATCGCCGCGAGCATCTCGGCGCGGCTCGTATCGAACGGCGTGAGCCCGAACTGGACGAGCAGTCCCTGCAGGAAGCCGCTCGCGGTGACCTGCGTCTGGTTGAGGCGCGCGACCGCGCACGCCGGTGGCAGGCCGGTGAGGAAGCGTTCGACCACCGTGGTCTTGCCGGTGCCGGTATCGCCCGTCAGGAGGACGATGCCGTCCGGGTGGCGCAGCGCCGCGTCGAACTGCTCCAGCGCGGCGGCGTGTTGTGCCGACGGGTAAAGGAACGCCGGATCCGCGCTGAGCCGGAACGGGAGTGCCTTCAGCTGGAACAGATCGAGGTTCATTCGTGCGTGCCTGCCGCCCCCGCAGACGTCGTTCTAGGCGCGACTATACGGGAATCCGCCGCCCGGCCGTCAGCCGGGCCGGTGCGGCCCTACCGCAGCCGCCGCATCCGCGCCAGGGCCGTGTCCCGCGCCCGCGCCGTCGGCGCGACGAGCGTGGCGTGGCCGAGCTTGCGGCCCGGACGGGCCTCGCTCTTGCCGTAGTCATGCAGGTGCAGCCCCGGCAGCGCCAGCGCCTTCGCGGCCGCCGGCATCCGGCCGACGAAGTTGACCATCGCCGAGTGGCCGCGTGGCGCGGTGCTGCCCAGCGGCAGGCCGAGGATCGCACGCAGGTGGTTCTCGAACTGGCTGGTCTGTGCGCCCTCGATCGTCCAGTGGCCGGAGTTGTGCACCCGCGGGGCCATCTCGTTGGCGATCAGCTTGCCGTCGGCGACGAAGAACTCCATCGCCAGCACCCCGACGTAGCGGAACCGGTCCAGGACGGCCCGCACGTGCTTCTCGGCCGTGCGCTGCAGCGTCGTGATCCGGGCGGCGGGTGCGCGCGTCTCGGCGAGGATGCCGTGGTGGTGCACGTTCTCGGCCAGCGGGTAGGCGGCCACCTCGCCGCGCGTGCTGCGCGCCGCGACCAGCGAGACCTCGCGCTCGAAACGCACGAAACCCTCGTAGATCAGCGACTGGCCACCGAGTGCGGCCCAGGCGGCATCGAGGTCGGCTCGTTTCATGATCCGGGCCTGGCCCTTGCCGTCGTAGCCGAGCCGGCGGGTCTTGAGGATGCCGGGTAGCCCGATCCGCGCCACCGCGGCCTGGAGGTCGGAGCGCAGGTCCACCGGTGCGAACGGCGGCGTCGGAATGCCGAGGTCGCGGAACAGGGTCTTTTCCAGCAGCCGGTCCTGGGCCACGGCCAGTGCCGCGGGCTGCGGGTAGATCGGAACGAGTCCCTCGAGCGGCTGCAGCGAGCTGACCGGGATGTTCTCCCAGTCGAAGGTCAGCACGTCGGCGCGCGCCGCGAAGGCGGCGAGGGCGGCGATGTCGTCGAACTCGCCCGTGGAGATCGGCCCTACCTGGCCGCCCGGCGTGTCCGCGCTGCGGTCGTAGAACTCGCAGCGGATGCCGAGCGGATAGCCGGACAGCGCCAGCATCCGGCCGAGCTGGCCGGCGCCGATCACGGCGACCTTCATGGCCGCGGGATCCGCGGGTCGGAGCGTTCCAGCACGGCTTCGGTCTGCGCGGCGCGGAAGGCCTCGAGCGCCGTGCCGATCGCCGGGTACTTGTTGGCGAGGATCGCCGCGGCGAGCAGCCCCGCGTTGGTCGCGCCTGCCGCGCCGATCGCAAGCGTGCCCACCGGGATGCCGGCCGGCATCTGGGCGATGGACAGCAGGGAGTCGATGCCGGACAGGGCCTTGGACTGCACCGGCACGCCCAGTACCGGCAGCGAGGTCTTGGCCGCGGTCATGCCCGGCAGGTGGGCGGCGCCACCGGCGCCGGCGATGATGACTTCGAGGCCGCGGCCCTTGGCGCTGGCGGCGTATTCGAACAGCAGGTCCGGCGTGCGGTGCGCCGAGACGACGCGCACCTCGTGCGGCACGCCCAGTCGGGTCAGCGCGTCGGCCGCGCCCTGCATCGTCTCCCAGTCGGAGGACGATCCCATGATGATTCCAACCAGTGGTTGCTGCATGTCAGGTCCGGTCCTAAGGTCTGGCCCCGTCCGCGGCGAGCGCCGTGCGCAGCCAGCGGAACAGTTCCCGTGATGCCGCCGGCGGGCGACCGAGCGCGGCGTCGTGGCGGGCGGTCTCCACCAGCGAGCGCAGGCGCGCCGCGTCCAGGCCCGTCTCGGTCGCCAGCAGCGCCTCGATCGCCGGCGCCCCTTCGGCGACCAGCCGGTTGCGCCAGGTCTCGATGCGGTGGAATTCGCGCGAGGCGAGCCGCTGGTCGATCTGCTGGGCCTCGATCGCGGCACGGATCTCGGTGACGTCCGAGTGGCGCAGGAGCTTGCCGATCAGCTGCCGCTGGCGGGCGGCGCCGCCATGGGCGGTGATCCGGCGGGCGAGCTCGATCGCGTCGCGCAGCCGCTCCGGCAGCGGCAGCCGCGCCAGATCGGGCTCCGGCAGCCGGACCAGCTGCTCGCCGAGGTCCTTCAGTTCCTCGGCCTCGCGCTTGCGCTGGCTCTTGCTCGGGCCCTCGTCCTCGTAAAGCTCGTTTTCATCGTACGCCGCCATGCCCCATCCTAGCCTAGAATGTGGCTTCATTCCCGCGCCCGGAGCCGTATGCCGTCGTCCGCCCCCGCCCCTGCCGATCTCGCCGCCCTGGTCGAACGGGCGCTTGCCGCCGCCCGCGCCGGCGGCGCCACCGCGGCCGACGTCGGTATCAGCGTCGACACCGGCCTGTCGGTGACGGTCCGCCTCGGCGAAGTCGAGACGATCGAGTACCAGCGTGACCGCGGCATGGGCATCACCGCCTACGTCGGCGGGCGCAAGGGTGCCGCGACGACCGGCGACCTGTCGTGGCCGGCGATCGCGGCGACCGTCGAGAAGGCGATCTCCATCGCCCGCTTCACGGCCGAGGACGAGTTCGCGGGCCTGCCCGACCCGGACACGCTGGCACGCGAGATACCGGACCTCGACCTGTCGCACCCGTGGGACCTGGCCGCGGAGGCTGCGATCGACCTTGCCCGGCGCTGCGAGGCGACAGCCCTCGCCTTCGATCCGCGGATCACGAACTCCGAGGGTGCAACGGTCGCGACGCACCGCGCCCAGCGCGTGTACGGCAACACGCTCGGCTTCCTCGGCGGCTACCCCTCGACCTACAGCAGCATCAGCTGCGTCGTGATGGGGCAGGCCGGCGAGCAGCAGGAGCGCGACTACTGGTACACGGCGGCGCGCGACTGGCGGGCGCTCGAGGACGTCGAGAGCGTCGGCCGGCGCGCCGCCGAGCGCACGGCCCGGCGGCTGGGAGCGACGCGCATGGCGACCACGCGCGCCCCGGTGCTGTTCGTGCCGGAGCTCGCGCGCGGCCTGATCGGCCACTTCATCGGCGCGATCCGCGGCAGCGCCCAGTACCGGCGCAGCTCGTTCCTGCTCGACACCGCCGGCCAGCAGCTGTTCCCGTCGTTCTTCGGCATCTCCGAGCGTCCGCACCTGCCCGGCGGGCTGGGCAGCGCGCCGTTCGACGCCGAGGGCTGCGCGACGCGCGACCGCGAGCTGGTCGCCGGTGGCGTGCTGGACGGGTACGTGCTCAACACCTACGCCGCCCGCAAGCTGGGACTGAAGACCACCGGCAATGCCGGCGGCGTCCACAACCTGCTCGTGCATCCGGGCGCGGACGACTTCGACGGACTGGTCCGGCGCATGGGTCGTGGCCTGGTCGTCACCGAGCTGATGGGCCAGGGCGTCAATGGCGTCACCGGCGACTATTCGCGCGGGGCGACCGGCTTCTGGGTCGAGGACGGCCAGATCCGGCGGCCGGTCAACGAGATCACTATCGCCGGCAACCTGAAGGACATGTACCGCCACCTGGTCGCCGTCGGCCGGGACGTCGACCGTCGCGGTTCGGTGATGACCGGCTCGCTGCTGGTCGAGGAGATGACGATCGCCGGCGAATGAGTCCGGGCCGGCGGCGACCGGCCCCGATGCCCCTGCGAGGACCTGCCATGGCCGATACCTACCACAAGCGCACCGTCGGTGGCCGGACGCTCTCCCCCGTCACGCAGATGATGGGCTTCGGCTACGAACCGCACCTGTCCGAAGGTGCACTCAAGCCGCCGATCTTCATGACCTCCACGTTCGTGTTCCGCACGGCGCAGGAGGGCAAGGACTTCTTCGACTACACCTCCGGCCGCAAGCCGCTGCCCGCCGGCACCGCCGGCGGGCTCGTCTACTCGCGCTTCAACAACCCGAACCTCGAGGTGCTCGAGGACCGGCTGGCGCTATGGGACGAGGCCGAGGCGGCGGCCGTTTTCTCGTCGGGGATGAGTGCGATCGCGACCACCTTCCTCGCCCACCTGCGCGCCGGCGACGTGTTGCTCTGCTGCCAGCCACTCTACGGCGGCACCGAGACCCTGATCGCCAAGGCGCTGCCGAACTACGGCATCCGCCACGTGGGCTTCCACGACGGGCTGTCGCGCGAGGCGGCGATGGCCGCGGCCCGCGAGGCGATGGCGCAGGGACGGGTCGGGCTGATCATGACCGAGACGCCCGCCAACCCGACCAACGCACTGGTAGACCTCGGGCTGATGGCCGAGGTCGCCGACCTGATCGGGCGCCAGCAGGGCCACCGCCCGCCGGTGGTGACGGACAACACGCTGCTCGGGCCGGTCTACCAGAACCCGCTGCGGGACGGCGCGGACCTCAACGTCTATTCGCTGACCAAGTACGTCGGCGGCCATTCCGACCTGGTCGCGGGCGGGGTCACCGGATCGAAGGCCTTCGTGCAGCCGGTGCGCCAGTTGCGCGGCGCGATGGGCACGCAGCTGGACCCGAACTCGGCGTGGATGCTGCTGCGCTCGATGGAGACGCTGAAGCTGCGCATGGAGCGGGCCTTCGCGAGCGCGCGCGAAGTCGCCTCGTTCCTCGCCGGGCACCCGAAGGTCACCGGCGTGAACTACCTCGGCCTGCTCGCGGCCGACGACCCGCGCCGGGCGGTCTACGACCGCCAGTGCCGCGCCGCGGGGTCCACGTTCTCGTTCGACGTAGAAGGTGGCGAAGCCGGCGCGTTCCGCTTCCTCGATGCGCTGACGGTGATCAAGCTCGCCGTCAGTCTCGGCGGGACCGAGAGCCTCGCCAGCCATCCGGCGTCGATGACCCACTCGGGCGTGCCGGCGGCGCTGCGGGCGACGCTCGGCATCGGCGAGTCGATGATCAGGCTGTCGGTCGGAATCGAGGAGCCGGCGGACCTGGTCGAGGACATCCGCCAGGCACTCGAGCGCGTCTAGGCGGCCGGTCCCGGGTCGCGGTCGGCGAACTCGCGCAGCGTCACCCGGCCGAGTTCGGCGCGGATCGCGTCGTCGAGGCGCGCCCCGACGTCCTCGGCGGGCCCGGCGATGGCCGCCCGCCGCAACATCATCGCCCGGCCGCTCTGGCCGTCGCGCACCGCGCCCAGGACTTCGTCGAGCGTGATCCGTGCCGGGTCGCGGCCCGGCAGCAGTTCCTCGCCCCCTGTGGTCTCGATCAGCTTGGCGAGCGCCAGCGCGTCGATGACCGGCCCGAGCGCGATAGAGGGCACCTCCAGCCGGTCGGCGAGTCCGGCGACCGTGCAGCGCGCCCCGCCGTCCACGAACGCGCGCGCGACGTGGTACATCACGCTCAGCGCGAGCCGCTCGCACAGGCGCGCGGTCGGCACCAGCTCGCGCTGGCCGGGACGCAGGTAGCCCGGGTGCTGCAGGTAGAACGCCAGCAGCGCGCCCGTCAGCAGGATCAGCCAGTTCAGCCACAGCCACATCAGCGCCAGCAGCACGATCGCGAAGCCGGCATACACGGCCATCATCTGCGTCGAATAGGCGACGAGCGCGGTGAACGCGAAGCCGGCCGCCACCCAGGCGATGCCGGCGGCGAGCCCGGCGGCGAGTGCGACGAGGAACTTCACCCGCGTGTTGGGGATGAACGAGTAAAGGAACGTGAATCCGGCCGTGACCACGAGCGTCGGTCCCAGGCGGCCGAGCATGACCGCGAGCGTACCCAGTGGCTCGTGCTCGCCGAGCCAGGCGAGCGACGTCCGCGTCGACAGCGAGGCGGTGAGCCCGAAGGCGGCGACCATCAGCACCGGTCCGACGACCAGCACGCCCAGGTACTCACTGAGGCGGCGGGCGAAGCTGCGGGCCTGCTCGACGTGCCAGATGTGGTTGAAGCAGTCCTCGACCTTCTGGATCACCGAGATGACGGTCCAGATGAGGAACCCCAGTCCCAGCGAGCCGAGCACGCCACCTTCCATCTGGTCGACGAACTGCACGACCCGCGCGGCCAGCTCGTCGCCCCGGTCGCCCAGCGGCCGGAAGAACTCCTGCAGCAGGGGGCTGACGCCGTGGTCGAAGCCGAGGCCCTTGACGATCGAGAACGAGAACGCGCAGAGCGGCACGATCGACAGCAGCGTCGTGTAGACGAGGCTCATCGCCCGCATGTTCAGGTCGCCGACGACGAGGTCGCGCGTCAGCGCATAGAGGTAGCGCAGCACGAGCTGCGCGACGACGCCGGCCCGCCCGAGCGCCCGGGCGGGGGGCTCGAACAGCAGGTCCTCGACGCGGCGCAGTTGGCTGAGCATGGTGGCGGGACCGGGTGGGTCGCCGCGCGTCGTCAGCCCGTCAGCCGGGCCAGCGCCTCGCGGTAGTTGGCGGTGGTCTTGGCGATCACGTCGGCGGGCAGTCGGGGGCCCGGTGCACGCTTGTCCCAGGGCAGCGTCTCGAGGTAGTCGCGCACGTACTGCTTGTCGAACGACGGTGGGCTCTGGCCCGGCGCGTAGCTCGAGGCCGGCCAGAAGCGCGACGAGTCGGGGGTCAGGACCTCGTCGATCAGCACCAGCGAGCCGGCCTCGTCCACGCCGAACTCGAACTTGGTGTCGGCGATGATGATGCCGCGCTCGCGCGCGTAGTCGGCGGCGAACGCATACAGCGCGAGCGCGGTGCTGCGTACCTGCGCGGCGAGGTCCGCCCCGATGGTGCCGGCGATCGTCTCGAACGACACGTTCTCGTCGTGCTCGCCGACCGCGGCCTTGGTCGCCGGGGTGAAGATGGGTTCGGGCAGCCGGTCCGCCTGGCGCAGGCCCGGCGGCAGCCTGATGCCGCAGACGGCACCGGTCTGCTGGTATTCCTTCCAGCCGCCGCCGATCAGGTAGCCGCGCACCACCGCCTCGACCGGCAGCGCCTTCAGGCGCCGCACCACCACGGCCCGGTGGGCGAGCATCGCCCGCTCGGCGGGATCGGTCACGAACTGCTCGACCGGCAGGCCGGTCAGGTGGTTCGGGACGATGTGGCGGGTCTTCTCGAACCAGAAGGCCGAGATCTCGCTCAGCACGCGGCCCTTGTCCGGGATCGGGTCGGGCAGCACCACGTCGAAGGCCGACAACCGGTCCGAGGTGACGATCAGCATCCGCTCGGCGTCGATCGCGTAGACGTCGCGGACCTTGCCGCGGTGGATCAGCTCGAGATCCTTCAGGTGGGTCTCGAAGACGGGGGGCTGCGGGGATGCGTTCATGGGACGGCGCCTTGTCACTGCTACCATGTCCGGCGGGGCCGTCACGGGCCCGGGCATTCTTGCAGCGGGCGGAAAGCAGGGTCAAGAAACTCGATGCGCTGGACTGGAAAGATCGTCGGCGGGCTGGTCGGGGCGCTCGCCGGTCCCGTCGGGGCCCTGATCGGCGCGGTGATCGGGCACGGTCACGACGTCAGCGAGCCGGATCGCGCCGTGAACGGCGATCCCCGCGCGGTCGGGGCCGTGCTGTTCGAGACCGTGTTCGCGGCGATGGGTTACCTCGCCAAGGCCGATGGCCGGGTGACCGAGGCGGAGATCGGCGCCGCGCGCGGCATCATGCGCGAGCTGAACCTGAGCCAGGCCGACGTCCGCAGGGCGATCGCCGCCTACACTCGCGGCAAGCAGCCCGGGTACCCGATGGAGGCGGATCTGGCGCGCCTGGCCCGCTTGTGCGGCCCGCGCCACGACCTGCTGCGGCTGTTCATGGAGATCCAGGTCCGCGCGGCGCTGGCGGGCAACGACCTCAGCGGTCCCGTCCGGGGCCTGCTGGTCGGGCTGGCGGGCCGGTTGGGCTTCGACGCCCGCGACGTGAGCCAGATGGAGGCCCAGCTGCGCCTGCAGCAGGGCCGGAGCTGGTCGGCCCCCCCGCCGGCGCCCGCCGATCGGCTTGCCAGCGCCTACGCGGCGCTGGGGATTGCGGCCGGTGCCAGCGACGCAGAGGTTAAGAAGGCGTATCGTCAACAGATGAGCGAGCACCATCCCGACAAACTCGTCGCGCGCGGGTTGCCCGAATCCATGCAGGACCTCGCGAAAGAGAAGACGCAGCGCATCCGTGAAGCCTACGAAGTCATCTGTGCCGAGCGCGGCCTCCGTTGAGAGACCGCCTGTCAGCGCCGCGATCCCGCCGGCGCTGCAGGGGTTCTTTCGGGTGGCCGACGCCTGGGAGCTGTCGGAGATCCAGCAGTGCAAGCTACTGCGCTGCCCTTCGAGTGCCGTGCTGCGCCGCTATCGCGTCGGCCAAGGCCCGCGGCTGACGCCGGCCCAGCAGAAGCGCATCCAGATCGTCACGGGCATCCACGCCGCGCTGTCCAAGAACGGCGTGTCGGGCGACCAGGCGTTCCGCTGGATCCACGAGCCGCGCCGCGAGGCGCCGTTCAAGGGCGAGACGCCCGTGCATTACATGATGGACGGCGGCGTCGACGCGTTGGTCGCGGTCGCACACCTGCTTTCCGGTCGCTGATTGTCCCGGATATCCCCACCCCCTCACCCCCTCCCGCCATGCAGCCACTCATCGCCCCTTCGATCCTCTCCGCCGATTTCGCACGACTTGGAGAGGAGGTCCGGGCGGTACTCGCTGCCGGCGCCGACATCGTCCATTTCGACGTGATGGACAACCACTACGTCCCGAACCTGACGATCGGCCCGCTGGTGTGCGAGGCGCTGCGCAAGCACGGCATCACCGCGCCGATCGACGTCCACCTGATGGTGAAGCCGGTCGACCGGCTGATCCCCGACTTCGCCGCCGCCGGCGCCACCTGGATCACGTTCCATCCCGAGGCGTCCGAACACGTCGATCGCACGCTGGGCCTGATCCGCGAGTCCGGCTGCAAGGCCGGGCTCGTGTTCAACCCGGCGACCCCGTTGTCCTACCTGGACCACGTGATGGACAAGCTGGACGTGATCCTGCTGATGTCGGTGAACCCGGGTTTTGGCGGCCAGAAGTTCATCCCGTCGGCGCTCGACAAGCTCCAGCTCGTGCGCGAGCGGATCGCCGCGTCCGGGCGCGCCATCCGGCTGGAGATAGACGGCGGGGTCAAGGTCGACAACATCGGCGCGATCGCCGCCGCCGGGGCCGACACGTTCGTCGCCGGGTCAGCGATCTTCGGCGCCCAGGACTACGCGGCCACGATCGCGCGGATGCGCGCCGAGATCGCCGCGGCGACCGCCCGCTAGGGGCCCCAGACGCCGACGCCCCGCAGGGCGGGGCGTCGGTAGATCGGTCAGGGCATCGGCGGGCGGGGCTATTCGTCGTCGTCCTCGTCGTCGTCCTCGTCGGCAGTCTTGGCCAGCCGCTCGCGCATCTCCCGCGTGGGGACGACGACCGGCCGCGTCTTCAGCTTGGGTCGCGCGCCATAGACGACGATCGTCTTGCCGGTGGCCTTGAGCAGGCCCTGCTCCTCGAGCACCTTGAGGACCCGACCGGCCATCTCGCGCGAGCAGCCCACGAGGCGCGACAGCTCCTGCCGGCTGACCTTGATCTGCATGCCCTGCGGGTGGGTCATCGCGTCCGGCTCGCCACACAGGTCCATGATCGCGTGCGCGACGCGGCCGGTGACGTCGACGAAGGCCAGGTCCCCGAGCTTCCTGTTGGTGCGGTCCAGGCGCGTCGCCAGCTGCGTCGCCAGCTCGAAGATCAGGCCCGGGCTTTCGGCGGCGATCTGCCGGAAGCGCGCGTAGGTCATTTCGGCCAGTTCGCAGCTCTGGCGCGTGCGCACCCAGGCGCTGCGGGCCGAACCCTCGGAAAACAGGCCCATCTCGCCGAAGAACTGGCCCTTGTTGAGGTAGGCCAGCACCATCTCGTTGCCTTCCTCGTCCTCGATCATCACCTCGACCGAGCCGCTGATGAGGTAGTACAGCACGTCGGGCAGGTCGCCCGCGTGGATCAGGACCGTCTTCGACGGCACCGTGCGGATGCGGCAGTAGCTCAGGAAGCGATTGATCGCGGGCAGGTCGCTCAACGGTTTGACGGGCAAATCCATCTTCGGTCCCTCGTGAGATCGCGATCCAGTCGCAGCGATCGGGCAGATATAGAACATAACGCACTGGACCGCAAGCCGATGCCGGCGCGAGGGCGCCCCGCTATATCCAGTAGGCGCTCTGCGTCATCAGCTTCGCGACGGCGCGCATCGTGGCCCGCACGGGCAAGGGAAGCTCGCTGCCGCCGCGCGCGAGGGCGTGGTCGCGATGCTCGAGTTCGTCCTGCTTCATCTGCTCGAGGATGGCGCGACTGGCCGTGTCGTCGGCCGGCAACCGCGCGAGATGGTCATCGAGGTGGCCTTCGACCTGGCGCTCGGTTTCGGCGATGAAGCCGAGGCTGATCGCGTCGCCCGAGAGCCCGGCGAGCGCGCCGATCGCGACGGAACCGGCATACCACAGCGGATTGAGGCGACTGGTGTGCGACTGCAGCGTCGCCAGCCGTTCGGCGCACCAGACGAGATGGTCGCCTTCCTCGCGCGCCGCCGACAGCAGGAACTCGCGCACCGCGGGGTCGCGGGCGACCAGGGCCTGACCGTGGTAGAGGGCCTGCGCGGCGACCTCCCCGGCATGATCGACCCGCATCAGGCCGGCCACATGGCGGGCGGTGGCGGCGTCGAGCGGTGCGGCGGCGACCGCCCCGGCGGGGCGCGGCGCGGGTCGCCCGGTCGCGGAAATGGCCTGCGGAGCCGCAAAGGAAACCCTAAGGCCTTGATCTATAACGGATAGGAGGCGATCTAGGGCGGAGTGATGGCGTAGCGAGTCGGGCATGGCGTCTTTTTATTATACGAAATGCACCGGCTCTACGGCTTATGCGCGGACACCCTTTCCAAGACGCCCGTGTGCCGGTACACTTCGCGGTCTTTCGCCGCCCCCATAGACCCTTTTCGAGTAGTCCCATGAGTACGGTTTTCGTAAATGCCCAGACCGTGCGTCGCGACTGGTTGGTCGTAGACGCTTCCGGCAAGACCCTTGGCCGCCTCGCCAGCGCGATCGCGATGCGCCTGCGCGGCAAGCACAAGGCCACGTACACGCCGCACGTCGATTGCGGGGACAACATCATTGTCGTCAATGCCGAGAAGGTCGCCGTCACCGGCGCCAAGCTCCGCGACAAGATGTACTACCACCACACCGGCGCCATCGGCGGCATCAAGGGCATCGCGCTCGGCAAGATGATGGCCGAGCATCCGGAGCGCGCGATCGAGATCGCCGTGAAGGGCATGCTTCCGAAGGGCCCGCTGGGTCGCAAGATGTACAAGAAGCTGCATGTGTTCGCGGGCGACAAGCACCCGCACGCCGCGCAGCAGCCGCAGGCGATCGAACTCGCCTGAAGTATTGGAAGATCAAGGTAAGACCATGCCCGCTACTACGTATTACGGAACCGGCCGCCGCAAGACCTCCAGCGCGCGCGTGCACCTGACGCCCGGCACCGGCGCCATCACGATCAACGAGCGCTCGATCGACGAGTTCTTCGGCCGCGAGACCGGTCGCATGATCGTCCGCCAGCCCCTCGAACTCGTCGAGATGGCGAACCGCTTCGACGTGTCCGTCTCGGTCGAGGGCGGTGGCATCACCGGCCAGGCCGGCGCGATCCGCCACGGCATCACCCGTGCGC
>Ga0316217_10002740_pt1 | contig 20880 bp, 28 predicted proteins | sample 1anoAmetaG_FD_203633 | JGI IMG/M metagenome (GOLD analysis project Ga0316217, IMG submission 203633) | Freshwater microbial communities from Trout Bog Lake, Wisconsin, USA - 1anoA | ecosystem: Environmental > Aquatic > Freshwater > Lake > Hypolimnion/Profundal zone | place: USA: Wisconsin...
TCAATCTTTTACGAGTATTACCTAATAAATTATTAGGAGTATTAGCTATGGCTGCAGTACCTTTAGGCTTAATTACTGTACCATTTATTGAAAATGTAAATCGTTTCCAAAACCCATTTCGTCGGCCAATTGCTAGTTTAGTATTTGTTGTGGGTTTGTTTAGTGCAGTTTGGTTAGGAATTGGTGCCTGTTTACCTATTGATAAAGCTGTTTCATTAGGTTTTTGGTAATAAATCATTTAAGAATTCTTAGTCGTTAATGAATTAACGACTAAGAATTCTTAAATGATTTATTATTCTAGTTTTAATATCGCAATATAAAATATATGGATGAATTTTGGGAAAATATAATACGTTATCCTCGGTTTTTTATTAGTAGTTTAGCTGGATTAATCTTAATAATTATAAGACCAATTCTTAATTTATTTAAAGTTAAAAGTTCTAAACCAATTGTTATTTTCTTAAAGTTATCATTAATGCTAACTTTTTCTATTTTATGTTTCGTTTTAATCAAGATGATCGGTCTTTTATAATCTTCTTAATTAAATATTTTAGAATAGACCGAATTGGATTCGAACCAATGTAGTATTACACAGCGGATTTACAATCCGCCCCCTTTAACCACTCGGGCACCGGTCTTATTTGAAGTAGTTAGTAATCTACACAATTTTATATGGTTCTATTTAAAAGAACAATGCTCTAGATTAAATATGATTGTTGTTTTACATCTAATCTTGAGGTTTTAACAATCTTCAATTATAATTAAAATAATATAAATACAAAATTAGTGGGTAATTAACTCAGCGGTAGAGTGTCTGCCTTACAAGCAGAAGGTCACAGGTTCAAATCCTGTATTACCCATACAAAAAGGGCCTATCGTCTAACGGATTAGGACAGAAACCTTCTAAGTTTCCGATGTAGGTTCGATTCCTACTGGGCCTAATATGCAATCTTACATATACAAGAATCGTTTATTGTTTTCACTATTAGGTGAATATATGAAAAGCTGGTGAAGGGATTTGAACCCCCAGCCTACGGATTACAAATCCGTTGCTCTACCATTGAGCTACACCAGCTATTTTAGAAAGTATTTACAGAAAGCTAATTCATTACTTATGTTTTTCCGTAATACTATAAAGATTTACTAAAAATAAGTCAACTTTTTCGCACAGTTTAATTTTTTGGTTAAGTTAAAAATCATTTTAAAGTTTTACAACTTAATTGATTTGTAAAACTTTAAAATGATTTTATATTTCAAATTGATTTCCACGGCGATATTGTAAAAACGCTGCAACAAAAAGTCCAAAAGCTGACACAGTTGTCATTCCTAAAACAATACCTGATAATAAAGGTTCTACCATTAATTTTTGAATATTATATATATATAAACGTAAATATTATAATGCGAGTTATTTAATTCAAATTATTATTTCTACTTCGTAGAGTAAGAATTATCTAAATCCAATTGCTGCTTGCCAAACAAACGCTAATAATAAAAAGAAAACAGGAATAATCGGTAATACGTCTACAATTGTACTAAAAAGAATATATGCTTCTGGTAAACGAGATAATAAGAAAGTTTCCATAAATTTTTAATATATTTTAAAATAAAATTTAAAGTAATAAAAATTATACATTTAATAGTTATAATTCTACTATAAAAATATCTAATTTTTTGATCTATATTAATGTTTAATTATGGGTATTTTGATATACAATTAAATGTAACAATTTTGCAATTGATAATCAAAAATTTTTCTTTTACATTAATTAATTAACGGAAATTATGGCATCTGCATTTTTACCTTCAATTTTAGTTCCAATCATAGGCTTAGTATTTCCTGCTCTTAGTATGGCTTTATTCTTTATTTATATTTCAGTTGATGACACCGATTAATTTATATTAAATGGTAAAAATATATTTTTACCATTTAATATAAATTAATCGAATCAATAATTTTTTAACAAAACTTTTTAACTTTATTTTAAGATTAGTGTATAATAGGATCTATAAGTTGTTAAGCGTAGAATAAAAATTATTATATAAGGTTTATTCAATCTAGAAATTAGTTACAAGGACAATTATCATATGACCATTGCTATTGGGCAAAACCAAGAACGTGGCTTATTTGACCTTATTGATGATTGGTTAAAAAAAGATCGGTTTGTTTTTGTTGGTTGGTCAGGTTTGTTACTTTTTCCAACAGCTTATTTAGCTGCAGGCGGCTGGATGACTGGAACAACTTTTGTAACATCATGGTATACTCATGGTTTAGCAAGCTCATACCTTGAAGGTTGTAATTTTTTAACAGCTGCAGTTTCAACTCCAGCTAACAGTATGGGGCATTCATTATTATTATTATGGGGCCCGGAAGCCCAAGGTGATTTTACACGTTGGTGTCAAATTGGTGGGCTTTGGACTTTCATAGCTTTACATGGTGCTTTTGGTTTAATTGGTTTCTGTTTACGACAATTTGAAATTGCACGTTTAGTGGGTATACGTCCGTACAATGCAATCGCGTTTTCAGGGCCTATTGCTGTATTCGTTTCAGTATTTTTATTATATCCATTAGGTCAAGCTAGTTGGTTTTTTGCACCTAGTTTTGGAGTTGCAGCCATTTTCCGTTTCTTATTATTTTTACAAGGTTTTCATAATTGGACATTAAACCCATTCCATATGATGGGTGTTGCTGGTATTTTAGGTGGTGCTTTATTGTGTGCAATTCACGGTGCAACAGTTGAAAATACATTATTTGAAGATGGTGATGCAGCAAACACATTCCGCGCATTCACACCTACTCAATCAGAAGAAACTTATTCAATGGTAACAGCAAATCGTTTCTGGTCACAAATTTTTGGTGTTGCATTTTCCAATAAACGTTGGTTACATTTCTTTATGTTATTTGTACCAGTAACAGGTTTATGGACTAGTGCAATTGGGATTATAGGTTTAGCATTAAATTTACGTGCTTATGATTTTGTATCTCAAGAATTACGTGCTGCTGAAGATCCAGAATTTGAGACATTTTACACAAAAAATATTTTGTTAAACGAAGGTATTCGTGCTTGGATGGCTGCACAAGATCAACCACATGAAAACTTTGTATTCCCTGAGGAGGTATTACCACGTGGAAACGCCCTTTAATAGTAGTATAGCAGGTCGCGACATCGAGTCTACAGGTTTTGCTTGGTGGAGTGGAAATGCTCGTTTAATTAATGTTTCAGGTAAATTATTGGGTGCTCATGTAGCCCATGCTGGTTTAATGGTTTTTTGGGCTGGTGCAATGGTACTTTTTGAAGTCTCTCATTTTGTTCCTGAAAAACCATTATATGAACAAGGTTTTATTTTAATTCAACATTTAGCAACGTTAGGTTATGGAATTGGACCTGGAGGTGAGATTACTTCAACAGTTCCTTATTTTGCAGTTGGCGTTGTCCATTTAATTTCATCTGCTGTTCTAGGTTTTGGTGGCATTTATCATTCATTATTAGGCCCAGATACTTTAGAAGAGTCATTTCCATTCTTTGGTTACGATTGGCGTGATAAAAATAAAATGACAAGTATCCTAGGTATTCATTTATGCCTTTTAGGATTAGGGTCTTTGTTATTAGTTGCTAAAGCAGTATATGTGGGTGGTGTATATGACACTTGGGCACCGGGTGGTGGTGATGTACGCTTAATCTCAACCCCTACTTTAAATCCGATTGTAATCTTTGGTTATGTATTCCGTTCACCATTTGGTGGTGATGGCTGGGTAGTTTCAGTAAATAGCATGGAAGATATTATTGGAGGCCATCTTTGGGTTGGTATTTTGTGTATTCTTGGTGGTCTTTGGCATTTTTTCACTAAACCATTTGGTTGGGTACGACGTGCTTTTGTTTGGTCTGGTGAAGCGTATTTATCATATAGTTTAGCAGCTATATCGATAATGGGATTTACAGCTTCTTTATATTCTTGGTATAATAATACTGCTTATCCTAGTGAATTATATGGTCCTACAGGTCCCGAAGCTTCTCAAGCACAAGCATTTACTTTCTTAGTTCGAGATCAACGTTTAGGTGCTAATGTTTCATCAGCACAAGGTCCAACCGGTTTAGGTAAATATTTAATGCGTTCACCTAGTGGTGAGATCATTTTTGGTGGGGAAACTATGCGCTTTTGGGATCTACGTGCTCCATGGGTTGAGCCATTACGGGGTCCGAACGGTTTAGATATTAATAAAATTAAAAATGATATTCAACCGTGGCAAGAGCGTCGTGCCGCAGAATATATGACTCATGCTCCTTTAGGATCGTTAAACTCTGTAGGTGGTGTTGCTACTGAAATTAATTCAGTAAATTATGTATCACCTCGTTCTTGGTTATGTTGTTCACATTTCTTTTTAGGTTTCTTTTTCTTAATTGGGCATTGGTGGCATTCTGGTCGAGCTCGTGCAGCAGCAGCTGGTTTCGAAAAAGGGATTAATCGGGCTAATGAACCTGTATTATCTATGCGTCCAATTGATTAGTTTCTTTTTTTTATCTAGCTTTTAAAAGCTAGATAAAATTTTTTTATTTTCTTTATTTATCCGGAAAGACGTACTGGGTTACCTGGGACTCGAACCCAGAACTATTCGGTTAAAAGCCGAGTACTCTACCATTGAGTTAGCAACCCCATAGATATAATATCATAAAATTCAGTTATTATTAGATTATTTTGTGAAAAAGTTTGTATATTATTAAATCATATATTATTTCAAACAATATATTTTCTTTCTTCATTTTAGAGTAAAATGAGAAGTAACATTATAGTTTATTTTATTTTTGAAATTTCATTAACATTTAATAAATAAGGATTTTAAAATGATTAATTGGCAAGTTATCGGTCAGCTAATAGCTACAGGTATTATTTTGTTATCAGGCCCTGCAGTAATTGTCCTATTAGCATTAAAAAAAGGTAATCTTTAATTTTTTAAGAATTATCTAATGATTATCAATATAAAAATTCTCATAAAATGGTTATGATAACTGCTTTAACAGCTTTATTTGTTTTACTTTCTTTAGGTTTAGTTGTAATAGTTCCCGTCACATTAGGAACTCCCGGAGAGTGGGAAAATTCAAAAATTGATTTTAATTTATTTTTTCGGGCATGGGTTGGTTTTGTACTTGCAATTGCAACAGTAGACGGCATTGCAACTTCTCTTTCTAGATAGCTTTTAGAAATTATAGTAAAACTATAATTTCTAAAAGCTAAACTCTTGACAATACCTTCCTTGTCTTATATAATTCTGGGGGTGGTTAGTTTTAATTACCTTTCAAAGTAAAGCGGGCATAGCTCAGTGGTAGAGTGCAACCTTGCCAAGGTTGATGTCGCGCGTTCGAATCGCGTTGCCCGCTTAACTAATTGCCCCCATCGTCTAGAGGCCGAGGACAGCTCCCTTTCACGGAGCAGACAGGGATTCGAATTCCCTTGGGGGTATTTTTCTTTCTTTTTTGATATATATTAGACAGTACCCTTTGTATTTTATAAAAATTTTACATTAATTAAATTATAAAAAATGCTTTCTTTTTTAAATATTTTATTTTTCCTGATAGATATTACTCAAGAAACTGTATTAAATTGGTTCGGTTTAGAGTATCCAAATATTGAGCTTCGTCAACAGTTTTCCGATGGTTTAATCATGAATTTTGAAAAAGTGGAGATGTCGCCTGTTCTTTCAATAGATACTTTACGTTTAATTGTTGAAGGATTTTGGGAAAAACTACAAAATGGTCTAACCATGTCAGATATTGATAATATCATTGCTGCAATTATTATTATTCGTTTTATTATTCTTGCAATTCGTTATAATTTAGTAACTTCTGCCATTATCACTTGTGCAGGTATAGCTGCTGCTTACTTATGGTATCGTCACTTTATTCAACTTTTATTTACTTATGAAAGTCTGTTATATAAAATTCCATTTACTTTTAAATTAGGGGTAGATTCTTATCAAATAAAGAAGCAAATTTATGGAAAAATACGGCAATCTGATTATAATATCAGATTTACAAATCCTATTGGAATTTTATTCTATGCTATTAATAAAGCAATTGTACAAAATGGTCATCGAATCGATCCCATTTCTATAATATTAGCTTGGCTTCCAGATAAGTTACGAAGACCTATTGAACCTCATTATTATGGGCTGTACCGAAAAATTATTCCTCTTATAATTAAATTTATAGGTCAATTTTATCGCGAAATTGCATCTTTTGCAGCTTACACAATATCTGTTCGTCTAGGAAAAACATATTGTCCTTATCTAATCCGATGGCACTGGACAATGTTAGTTATAGTAAGTATCATTGAGCCATACATTTTTAAATTTATGTATCGTCTTTACTATTACATTAATCAAATCTTAGTGCCTCAATTGGAACAGTTTGATTACTTGGCATCACAACCTTTATTAGAATTGGAAATAAAATTTTTACAATATTCGATGGTCACAATTATTATTGCTCATTTAACCTTTGTTTTATTTGCTATGTTTCATGCATTATGTGGCCAGTACTTTTATTTACCTATTTTAACAGAAAATGTAGAACTACATATTGGTCCACGCAATAAAACTAGTATTTATAGTGGGGGTTATACTTCTTGGCAAGATCGTGAAGAAAAAGAGAAACGGTTATCTAGGATTATACCAAAATTGTGGTATGGTTGGTTTGGTCGTGGCACCAAAAATAGTTGGGGGATTTTGATTGGTATTCAAAATTTTATAAAAAATATTATAAAAAAAATTATTAAAGAAATCCGAAAACGTTCTTAATATTAAATCCCCCCATAACCCTAATTAGAAAAAAGTCCGGTTATGGAGGGATTTTTTAAAAAAAGATTAACTTTTATAATGATGATCCTAAACCTGAATATGAACCATAGATAAATAAACTAACAATGGTAATAACTGCTAAACCCCCAACTAACCCTACTAGCCATAAGGGTATTCTCCCAGTATTTGCCATAAAAAAACTCCTGTAATACTAAATATTAATTGAAAAAATAACTTGAAAATAGTACCGCTAAAACAAAAATTAATAAAAGTCCCCAATAAAGAGAAGTTCTATTTAATTCTACTGCTTGTTTATTTGGATTTGGACCTGTCATAAGATTTACCTCGTATCTGTTTTATCTTTATATTATTTTGATTTATCGTTGAATAAATTGCATAGCAGTAATACCACCTAAAAAGAAAACTGTTGGTACTGCTAAACCATGAATTGCTAACCAACGGAAAGTAAAAATTGGATATGCTACAGGTTGATTAATATTTTTTGCCATTTTTATTATACCTCTTTATAAACCTTTAGTTAAATCTTCTAATTCTTGTTTTGCACTAAAACGATCGTTTACTAATGGAACTTGTTGGCGATCTTGAGTGAAATATTCATTTGGACGTGGAGTACCAAATACATCATAAGCTAATCCTGTACTAACAAATAGCCATCCCGATACAAAAAGTGATGGAATTGTGATACTGTGAATAATCCAGTAACGTACACTAGTAATAATATCAGAGAATGGGCGTTCGCCCGTAGAACCACCAGACATAACTATAATATACTCCTATAAAAAATGATTGTTACTCATTCGAAAGTTCCAATAAAAAGCGGGCAGGGGGAATCGAACCCCCATCGCTAGCTTGGAAGGCTAAGGTTTTACCACTAAACTATGCCCGCACTCGCATATTATAAAAGCATGCGGGTCTAAAAAGCAAGAAAATATCACACATTTTCTAATTTTAAATTCAAAAATTTAGCTAAATCTGCAGCATTTTCTTCTAAATCGGAAATCGCTACCGGTTCTTGAACTGATGTTAAAGGGATTTTTCTTTCATCTTTTAGACATAAATATAAACTACGGGTTGGGTTTAATCCTTCAGTGATCCTTATTCCAATGGCTCTAATATTAGCTAATGGATAAGTTAAAAGAACATTACGATTTCTTCCTGGAAATCCTTTTCGAACAATTTTAACCAAATTTTCAATTTTATTATATTCATTATAACCACTTCCAATATCTAAAAAAATTGTAAATATAATATATATACTAATACCTAAACTCAAAGTTCCGTAAAACATCATAACTAAACCTTGTGGAATAAAGACTAATTCTTTTGGATTAGAGAAAGGTAAAAGATTAATACTACAGTAACTTGAAATACCTGCAAATAAAAAGCTTAAGCCTCCTAAGAATAAAATTACACCCCAAAAGTAGTTGCTAAAACGTCTAGATCCAACAATTTTATCTTGACGAATTTCATTTTGCATTTTGTTACAACTTATTAAAAATTTAGATTAATTTAATTGATTTTAAGCCTATGAATAAACCTGACGTTAATGTAAAACAAAACCCAATCAATAAAAAGTAATCAATAGCAACTGTCATAAAATTTTAATTATTTTGTTAAAATAAAATTTATAGAAATTTTTAGATATATTAGTATATATTATATAGTAAGATATAGAAAAATTTTGGTTGATAAAAATTTATAAAAATTTGTCCATCTATTTAATCAAAGACTTTTATTATTAATTTTATTAAAATTTAAAAAAAAAATTATGGCTAATTTTATTAAACCTTATAATGATGACCCTTTTGTAGGTCATTTAGCAACGCCAATTACATCATCTGCTATAACACGTGTAATTTTAGAAAATTTACCAGCTTATCGATTTGGACTAACACCAACATTACGTGGTTTAGAAATTGGGTTATCACATGGATACTTTTTAATGGGACCTTTTGTTAAATTAGGACCATTACGCGATTCAGAAATTGGGTTACTTGCAGGTTTTATGTCAACAATTGGTCTAATTATCATTTTAACTTTAGGTTTAACTATTTATGGGATTGTTACTTTTGATCAAATAAATACAGAAAAATCTGAGTCTGAAATTGGTCTGCAAACTCGAAAAGGTTGGGATCAATTTAAAAGTGGGTTTTTTGTAGGTGCATCTGGAAGTGCTGGATTTGCATTTATTTGTTTATCTAGTATTCCAACTTTTACAATAAACTAATACGCATGATAAAATAAAATTGATATATTAAACAAATTAATATCTAACTTATTTAATATATCAATTTTATTTTATTTTATTTTATTATTTAATTTATATCTATGAATAAAACCCTTGTAAATTTACAAGAAGAGTATGCGAAAACAGAAATTGCAAAAATTTTAAATTTATTAAATGATGAATTAGTAGGTTTAGCGCCAGTAAAAGCTCGTATTAGAGAAATTGCGGCATTATTATTAATTGATAAATTGAGACGTAATTTAGGGCTTACTTCAGCAAATCCAGGTTTACACATGTCATTTACAGGTAGTCCAGGAACGGGAAAAACGACTGTTGGTTTAAAAATGGCTGATATTTTATACCAATTAGGTTATATTAAAAAAGGTCATCTTTTAACTGTAACTCGCGATGATTTAGTAGGCCAATATATTGGACATACTGCACCAAAAACAAAAGAAGTTTTGAAGAAAGCAATGGGTGGAGTATTGTTTATTGATGAAGCATATTATTTGTATAAACCTGATAATGAACGTGATTATGGCTCAGAAGCAATTGAAATTTTATTACAAGTTATGGAAAATCAGCGTGATGAATTAGTAGTAATTTTAGCAGGTTATAAAGAACCAATGGACAAATTTTATGAATCAAATCCAGGTTTATCTTCTCGAATTGCGAATCATATTGATTTTCCAGATTATACAGTGGATGAATTGATAAAAATAGCAAAATTAATGCTAGAAGAGCAACAATATCAATTAACTCCAAATGCTGAAATTGCGTTGACCAGCTATGTTACAAAACGAAAAGAAAAACCGTTATTTGCAAATGCGCGAAGCGTTAAGAATGCTTTAGATCGTGCTAGAATGCGTCAAGCAAATCGTATTTTTGATAGCCGCGGCCAAGTGTTAACAAAAAAAGAATTAGTTAATCTAGAAGCTGATGATATCTTACAAAGTACAATTTTTGATTAAAAATGATTTAATAAAACTTAAATAAAAAATATATGAGTTTACTTATTATAGGAGGAACGGGAACACTAGGCCGGCAAATTGTTTTACAAGCTTTAACAAAAGGTTATCAAGTTCGTTGTTTAGTAAGAAATTTTCGTAAAGCAAATTTTTTGAAAGAATGGGGTGTTGAATTAGTTTATGGAGATTTCGCAAAACCTGACACAATTCCTCCCTGTTTAAAAGGTATTACTGCTATTATTGATGCTTCAACAAGTCGTCCAAGTGAACTTGATTCTTTAAAAAATGTGGATTGGGAAGGCAAATTATATTTAATTGAAGCAGCAAAAGCTGCCGATATTCAACGTTTTATATTTTTTTCAGCACAGAATGTTGAGCAATTTAAAAATATTCCTTTAATGAAAGTAAAATATAAAATTGAATGTAAATTAAAAGACTCGAAGATTCCCTATACTATTTTTCGATTAACTGGTTTCTACCAAGGTTTAATCGAACAATATGCAATCCCAATTTTAGAAAATTTACCGATTTGGGTAGCGAATGAAAATACCTATGTATCATATATGGATACACAAGATGTGGCAAAATTTTGCTTACGTTCTTTACAATTACCAAACACAACAAATGAAATATTTCTTTTAAGTGGTTTAAAAGGTTGGATATCTTCAGAAATTATAAATCTTTGTGAGCAACTTGCAGGTCAATCTGCTAAAATAAAAAGAGTTTCTGGAATTCTTTTAAAATCAGTTAGCAATTTTTTCGGATTTTTTGAATGGGGTCAAAATATTAGCGATAGATTGGCATTTGCAGAAATTCTTAATATTGAAAATAATTTTTCAAAAGCGACTTTTGAATTATATACCATTTTTAAAATGGATCCGTCAGAAATTATTCAATTAGATGACTATTTTTTAGAATATTTTATTCGTTTATTAAAACGTTTACGTGACATTAATTTTGAGGATGTTCAAAAACAGAAAAATTTAATTATTTAGTTCATGGGTGATATTAATTATATGGGTGCAGTAGTACGTATTTTAGAAATTCCAACGATTCAATTAACGCGAACTGAAATTCCCTATACTAAATTTCGGGTTCAATTATCTAAATTACGTCCGAAACGACGATCTAATACTATTTTAACAGTTTTTGCCTGGGGTAGGTTCGCACAAGAGATTGTTAGATATTACCGCATTAATGATTATGTTTTAATTGAAGGTTATTTATCGAATCGACAGTCATCATTAGAAAATCGGAAAGAGTTGGTACAAGTTACCCTTTTTAAAATTTTTCCTTTTTTTTTAAATAGTGGATTTTGTGATGACTACGAATAAATATAGTTTACCATAAAATAAATAAGTTTTTTGAATTAAATAATTTAGATTAATTATATTTTAGTATAATTAATATTATTAAAAATAGTTTCTAGGAAAAGTAAAATGTTAACTTTAAAAATTTTAGTTTACACAACCATTATCTTTTTTGTTTCGTTATTTATTTTTGGGTTTCTTTCAGGTGATCCATCACGCAATCCAAATCGTAAAGACCTTGAATAATTAAATATTTTAAAAGTACTGTATATTTTACATAGTACTTTTAAAATTAAAATCGTAAACACTTAAATTTTTTTCTTCTATTTCTCTTAATATTAAAAATTTAGAGTAATTTAATAATTTTATGCTATTATATATAGTAATCATTATAATTTTTAGAAATTTTTTACCAAATAAATAATCTTAATTTTTTCTGTTATGAAAACGAATAATATAATCAAATTAATTTTTATTATTTTTTTAATTTTTGGCTCTAAACCTGTATTAGCAGATATTGGTGGATTGACAAAATGTAGTGATTCGTCAATTTTCAACAAACGTTTAAACGCGAGTGTAAAAAAATTAGAACAACGAATTAGTAAATATGAACTAGATTCCCCACCAGCTTTAGCATTAAAACAACAAATGGATCGGACGCAAGCTAGATTTGATAAATACAGTCGTTCAGACTTGTTATGTGGAACTGATGGTCTGCCTCATTTAATTGCAGATGGGCGCTGGAGTCATAGTGCAGAATTTATTCTTCCAGGTTTTGGATTTATATATATTTCTGGTTGGATTGGTTGGGTTGGTCGAAAATATTTAAAGGCAGTCAGTACAACAAAAAACCCTAATGAAAATGAAATTATAATTAATGTTCCATTAGCTTTAAAGATTATGACAACAGGTTACATTTGGCCAATTTCAGCTTGGCAAGAATTAATTTCTAATGAATTAGTTGTTTCAGATGCTGAAATAACCGTATCGCCGCGTTAAAAAGATTCATTAACTTTATTTTTTAAATAACTAAATTATTTATGGAAAGCTTACAAAAATATTTATCAACCGCACCTGTTCTTTTAACAATGTGGATGACTTTTACTGCTGGATTTATTATTGAAATAAATAGATTTTTTCCTGATATGCTAGGTTTATATTTTTAATTTATTTCTATTTTACCCTAATGTTAACTAGAGTAAAATAGAATAAATATTTTTGTTAACTTTTAGGACTAATTATTATAAATTATTGGTTCAGAGGTAGTTTTAATGGCCGATATTGTATACTGTTGAATTAATTTTTTAAAGTCTTCACCGTCTAACGTTTCTACTTCTAATAATTTTTCAACTGCTAAATCAATTAGAATACGATTATCTAAGATAATTTTTGCTGCACTCTTTTCACAATGGTTAACAATTTTAGAAACTTCAATATTAATACGATTAGCAAACATTTGGCGATTAGCTTTATTTTCCATTGCAACTGGTCCAATATTTGACATACCATAACGAGTAACCATTTGACGAGCAATACGGGTAATTCTTTGTAAATCATTACTTGCTCCAGTTGTAACTTCTGGTTCACCAAAAATCACTTCTTCAGTAACACGACCAGCAATCATTGAAATAATACGTGCTAATAATTGAGAACGAGAGACTAAACTTTGATTATCTTCGTTTGGGGTAAACCAAGTTAAACCTTTCGCTCCTCCACGTGGGACTAATGTAATTTTTTCAACTTCTGGATGGTTTGGTAGTATTGATCCAATAATTGCATGACCAACTTCATGATAAGCAATCAATTTCTTATTTTTACTCTCTTCCATAGTTGTTCCAGCAATACCCCCTAAAATACGGTCTACCGCTTCGTTTACATCTTTGTTAGTAATACAGTTCTTTTTATAACGAGTTGCTAAAATTGCGGATTCGTTCAATAAATTTGCTAAATCAGCACCTGAAAATCCTGGCGTACGAGTAGCTAATTGAACTAATGATACATCCTCATCAAATATTTTATTTTGAGCATGAACTTGTAAAATTCCAATTCGGCCTAATCTATCAGGTAAACCAATTTCAATTTGTCGATCAAATCTACCGGGTCGTAATAAGGCAGGATCTAAAATATCCACTCGGTTAGTCGCACCAACGATTATTACACCTTTATTCTCTTTAAAACCATCCATTTCAGTTAATAGTTGATTTAACGTTTGTTCTCGCTCATCATTACCCCCTCCAATACCTGCTCCTCTTTCTCTACCAACTGCATCAATTTCGTCAATAAAAACAATACATGGTGTATTTTCTGCTGCTTTTTTAAATAGATCTCGTACTCTAGCTGCTCCAATACCAATAAACATTTCTACAAATTCTGAACCAGCTATACTATAAAATGGAACATCTGCTTCACTTGCAATTGCTTTTGCTAAAAGTGTTTTACCTGTACCTGGAGGGCCAATCAATAAAACCCCTTTCGGAATTTTTGCCCCTACACGTGTGTATCGGTCGGGTTCTTTTAAAAATGAAACAATTTCTTCAAACTCAGCTTTAGCTTCGTCGATTCCTGCAATACTATCAAATGTAATTCCAGTATCAGGTCGTTCCTCAAATCTTGCTGGAGACTTACCCAAATCCATAGGTCCTCCACTAAAGTTTTGCATAAAATTAGTAAATTTTTGTAATAAAAATACAAAAGCAACAATAAAAATTAAAGGTAATATGAAATTAGTAAAAATCATTTCAAAAAGACTTTGTTTCGGAAGTGGATGAGCGTCAAAATTAATATTATATTCTTTTAATTTTTCTATTAATTGTGATGAACCAATTGGAATTTCTACTCGAAGTGATTGTGGGCGATTTCCCAGTTCTGTACTAGATGCTTTAACAATCGCATGTCTACTATTCTCATATAAATCTACTTGTTTAACCCAACCCATTTCTAGATAATTCAAAAATCGTCCATAAGTCATTCGGGACTTACTGATTCTTGGTTTAACTTTTACATTTTGTTCTTTAATCTCTGTTTTTTTTGATCCGTCAATGTTAAACGTTCTTATTCCTATAATTAAGGCTGCAATCAAACATAACCCTATTAAAAATTTTTGTAATAAATTATTTCCCATTTTATTTTTGTACTATCATAAATTATTTATTTAAATTTAATCTCAACTATATATTAACATCTTTTAGTTTATAAAAACAACACTTTTTAAAAATTATATTATTTAAATAGAAACTATTGTATAGAATAAATTATTAGTTGTTTTCTATTTATAAAATCTAAATTGTAATATGATAAATCGTGGTTCAAAAGTTCGTATTCTTAGACCAGAATCTTATTGGGTCAATCAAGTTGGAACAGTGGTAGCTGTAGATCAAACTGGAATCCGTTATCCTGTTGTAGTCCGCTTCGAAAATGTAAATTATAGCGGAATAAATACTAATAATTTTGCACTAAATGAACTAGTAGAAGTCATAAATAAAGATAGTTAAAGACTTAAATTTAGATTGTTTTAATTAACTTAGTAGGACAATATTAAAAAATTGTCTTACTCTTTTTTATATAAATTTTTTTCTGGATCTTTGAAATTTGATAATTTTAAAGATTTTTTTAATTCTAAAAATCTATTTTGTGAATTATTTTTAAATGACAAAAATTATTAAACTTTTTTATATATTTGCGTTTTAAAATTTCTTTTTCTCCGTAGATATATAAAACATATGTTAAATTCTTTTTTTTAGGATGAACTTAAGTTCTAAATTATTATAATTTTTCTTAGTTTCGATGACAATTATTTCTATATTTCTAATTTTTTAGCGAAACTCCAGTATAATTTTAATTGTTTAGATTCCTTAAAATTTTCATTAATTTTGAGTCATTTTTAACGATCATAACTGATAACTAGTTCCTAAAGAATAAGACTTTGGCTCTTGTTAAATTATTTAGAATTGACAATCAAGTTTTAAGTGGGTACTCTATTACTAACAATTTTCTTATTTTATAATCAATTCAGTATATTAAAAAAATTTTAGAAAAGCATGTCCAGTTAACTAAAAAATAAATACAGTCATCAAATTTTTATTCTTCTCATTTAAATCTCAAACGTTCTTTTAAAAATTTGAATTCAATTTTTATGCCAAAATTAAAAACTCGAAAAGCCGCTGCTAAACGGTACAAATTTAGTGGAAATGGCAATATAGTTCGTCGACATGCTTTCAAAGGCCATCTTTTAATGAAAAAATCAAATAAACAAAAACGAAAATTGTCACAAGTTATTTGTGTAAATCCTAGAGATCAAAGAGCTATCCGCTTAATGATTCCTTATCTGTGAAATTAAATTTATAAAATAAAACAAATAATATGGTCAGAATAAAACGTGGTAACGTAGCTAGAAAACGTCGGAATAAAATTTTGTTGCTAGCTAGTGGTTATAGAGGAGCACATTCTGTTCTTTTTCGTGTTGCAAATCAACAAGTAATGAAAGCCTTAAGATATTCTTATATTGGAAGAAAACTGAAAAAAAGAATGTTTAGAAAAATTTGGATCAGTCGAATTAATGCTGCTTCAAGATTAAACGGAATTTCATACAGTTTATTAATTAATAAATTTAAACAATCTAAGATTGATTTAAATAGGAAAATGTTAGCACAAATTGCAATTTTAGATACTTTAACTTTTAAACGATTAATTAATTCAACAATCTAATCGATAGTAAAAAATTTCTATTTGGAATCTTTTTCGTTTTATATCAAAATTAATATCTATTAAATAAGCTTTTAATTGAATATTTTTATTTATTGTTAATCATATTAATCCCATTTATGGTCTAAATACTAAAAAAATTTAAAGCTATTTTTTAAATAAACGACTTTAAATTTTTTTAGTATTTAGTAGAGTCGGTTTTAAAATTAATAGTAAACAATTTATAAAATTTTATTTCAATTATTAGAATTACTTTTTTTTAATGTTAATTATTTTTGAAAGGATTATATTTTAATGTCCGTTAATAATGATTTAGGAAAATTAATTGAAAAATTGCCATTTTTTCTCCATTATTATTTAAACACTCATATTTATAAAGATCAGCTTATTGAAATTGTCTTGGATCTTGGCCGTCGTCCGGAGGCTCGATTTCGCCGTGGTCCTGAATATTTATCGCAAAAATTAATTTCTTGGCAAGATTTAGATTATACAACAAAACGAATAAGTAAATTTAGTACAGAAAATAGAGCTGGCATTGAGCGTACACTTCATAGAATAAGTTGTATAAGAAATAGACAATTTTTAATTAATGGTCTTACTTGTCGAGTTGGTCGAGCGTTGTTTGGCACAATTTCAGCAATTAGAGATTTATTAGAATCTGAACAATCTATTTTGATTTTAGGTAGGCCAGGCATTGGTAAGACAACAATTATTCGTGAAATTGCTCGGGTTTTGGCCGATGAAATGGAGAAACGAGTTATAATTATAGATACGTCAAATGAAATTGCAGGGGAAAGTGATATACCGCATTCAGGTATAGGTAGGGCTAGAAGGATGCAGGTATCAAAAACTGAGCTTCAACATCAAATAATGATTGAAGCAGTTGAGAATCATATGCCTCAAGTTATTATTATAGATGAAATTGGAACAGAGCTTGAAGTTTTAGCTGCTCGAACAATTGCTGAAAAAGGAGTTCAGCTTGTCGGCACTACCCATGGTAATTGTTTAGAAAATTTAATTAAAAACCCACCTTTAGCAGATTTAATCGGAGGGATTCAATATGTAACTTTAAGTGATGATGAGGCAAAACGGCGAGGAACCCAAAAAAGTATTTTAGAACGGAAAACATACTCAGCTTTTGAAATAGTGATCGAGATTAACAAACAAAATTCTTGGACTATTCATGAAGATGTTGAGTTTTCTATTGATTCTTTTTTAAAAGGAGATATTACAATGGGCCAGATTCGTCAATTTACTTTGAATGAAACAATTAGAATCAAAAATGAAGCTTTAAAAACAAACTCTGTTTCGTTTATAAAAAATCAAAATTATTTAAAAAATCAAAATTGGAATCTACTAAATCTCCCACGTCAAGAAAAATTTTTCCAACTAAAATCTAAAAGATTAATTATTTATCCTTATTCTTTATCAAATAATTTACTTAAAGAAGTCTTAGGGAAAATGGGATTTAATTTTTTGTTAACAAATGAAATTCGAAAAGCTAGTTTAGTTATTGGGTTAAAAAAACATTTAAAACAAAATTTTAAATTAAAGAATTTAGCTCGACAACGTCAAATCCCAATGTATACGTTAAATCAAGTTAGCGTTTATCAAATTAGCAAATTAATTGAATATATAAACTAAAAAAAATTTAAAAATAATTGTAATTTTTTCCATTTTTGTGTTATAATACAAGTGTGTGCGTTTATAAAGTCTTTAGCTTATTAATCTAACCTTATTTAAATTAACAAAAAGGATTATTTCAAAATGTCAGACAATATTTATTTAATTGTTCGAGAAATTATTGCTGAGTACTTAGGAATTGATCCTAAGCGAGTTGTTCCTTCTGCAAATTTTATTAAAGATTTAGATGCAGATTCATTAGATGTTGTAGAATTAGTCATGGCTATTGAAGACCGATTTGAAATTGAAATTGAAGATTTTGTTGCTGCAGAAATTACTATAGTTCAAGACGTTTTAGATTACCTGGAGTTTGAAATAAACAGCTTTGGTTAAAAAAATATAAGTATTTTTAATATGTTACTATAATTAATAACATATTAAAAATACTTTCAATTATTGGATAAACTGATATAAAAAATTCTATGAAAATTAAAAAATCAGCCTATTTGCCTACTGAAGAAGGTGGGCCTACGTTTCAAGCTTTTATAGATGGTCCTGATGTTATGGATACATATGTTATGGGACCACCAGAACCTGAAGAAATAGTTCTGGAACCTGGTCAATATCTTATTCAAGATCCTATTTTTGGAAGATTAATTGTCGGTGAAATTGGAAGAAGAATATATACCAAAGAGTATATTCGTGAAATGTACTATCCGAATCATAATTATACTAAAGAGCAAATAATGGCTCAGATAGCAGCGTACAAGAAAAAAAGCGAAGAATACGTTGAGAAAAAGTTTGAGAGAGTTCAGATTTTCACGGATATGGTAAGTACGTTAGCACAAGTTCGTTGGGTTTTACATTTTAGATTTAATTTTCCTTATAATTCAATAAGACCAGAAGTAGACTTTGTTCAGGAATTTGCTATAGATTCTTTAGAAATGCATTATATGCTTGTTGAATTTGAACATTATTTTGGTATCCCAATTGACGAGAGTATTTTGGAGTATATTGAAGAAGAGAAAATTCGTACAATTCAGGATCTGATGGACTATTTAGATGTAAAACGAGGTAAAAAACCAGGTAAAAATTTATATCCTAACGGAATATTGTATCCTGCATACCCTGGATTTTCTCCTGTTTATCCTAGTAAAAATTTATTTCGTGATTCTCTTGTCTAATTTTTAAAAATATCATATACTTTTTTAGTTATAGCAGATTTATAGTCTAAGGTTAAATAGTTCGATTCGGGATATAGCTCAGCTTGGTAGAGCACCTGCTTTGGGAGCAGGGGGTCGTAGGTTCAAATCCTACTATCCCGAACGCTCTTATTTAACTGAATAAATCTGTAAAGTTAGAATTAAAGAAATAAAAATAATTTTAACGTATAATATTTATTTATAATAATATTAAACATAAACAAAATATCAAAATGGCTTTAACTGATAAACTTATAAATATACGTCAAGCATTTTTTGATAAAGTCGAAGAATTGGCAATCAATTTTGCTACCAAATTTGGATACCCAGAAAACCCAGGCATGCCATTAATTCCACCAAGAGTTGGTGTCGATGGAGAACCTTACTTAGGTTTTAAAATATATGACAGTGATATATTAACAGTACGGACTGTACCATTTCCTCCCCAACCCACTGCGGAGAATTGGATTGAGCTATTATTTGGTAATTTACCCAAGCTACAGCCTTTAAATAGACTTTTTTACGAAAGCAAAACAGATGGATTTTACAGTTTTTACATTGAGAATTATAAAAATTTAATCTTTTTGCCAAATTGGTTTTCAGAGTTTCTTCAGATACATTTAAACTTCTGTCTTGATATTACATTTTTAGAAGTCCTTAGGGAAGTTTTATTTCTTTCAATTATGGGATATGGGGAAATTGTTTCTTTCCGAATTCTATTGGCTTGGATAATAAGTATAAATCCATATACTTTTCCTTGGAACTATTTTGTTGCATTAGTTGATTGGACTGAGGAAACTCTTTTGGGATTAGTACCAAGTATACTTGCAGTAAATTTTAGTGGACCGATTTTACTTCTAATTATTGGTAGGTGTGCTGACAGTTTAAATAATGTAGTCTTTACTATGCCATATTTACCAAGTGAAGGTGAACCTCTAAAAATTTTTATTGATGGAAATGTACGTAATGTATTAGCTTTTCGATATTTACCAATTCTTTGGTACAAATATCCAATTCCTAATGAAATACGTCAATATTGGTATACAGAACGACCAGATATTTTAAAGTATATGCAAAAAGCATATAAAGATGTTGATATTCAATTTTTACCTGACGAAGTCATTCAACATAATAATTCTACTTTAATTGAAGAAATCGGGTCTACTAATGAAATTCAACCTTTATCAAACAAAGATATTGACTTAAATTCAAGTGAATCAATGGACTTCAATTCAATGGAATTAAAAGAACAAATAGTGCCTGAAAAATTAGAAGAATTAAGTCCAGAAAAAATAATTTTAAAACAACTCGACCCAAACATTCTTAGACAACGTGTAATAGACAGAAATGAAATAGAGGCTAGTTTCGATGCATCCAATGATTTTTTTAATCTTGATTCTAGTTTATCTTTAGATGATACTAATATTAATAACTTTTTAGATTTCTCAGATCATTTAATTCATTTTCCTGAAACTATATCAGATTTTTTAGATACTTTTATTTGATAAAAATAATTGTTTAAATTTATAGATTTAATTAAGTTTTTAAAAGTTTAATTCCTAGAACTCGAAACTGTTAGAGTAGTTTAGTAATCTGTATCTCATCTTTCTAGACAGATTTCGAAGAAAACGATTAATAAAATATTAAATTCAAGGAAATTTTAAGAGAGTTTGATCCTGGCTCAGGATGAACGCTGGCGGTATGCCTTATACATGCAAGTTGTACGGGAGTTTTTAACTCAAGTAGCGGACGGGTGAGTAACACGTAAGAATTTGCCTTTAGGAGGGGGATAACAACTGGAAACGGTTGCTAATACCCCATATGCTTTCGAGTGAAATGGATTTCCGCCTAAAGAGAAGCTTGCGGCTGATTAGCTTGTTGGTGAGGTAATGGCTCACCAAGGCGACGATCAGTATCTGGTTTGAGAGGACGATCAGACACACTGGAACTGAGACACGGTCCAGACTCCTACGGGAGGCAGCAGTAGGGAATTTTCCGCAATGGGCGAAAGCCTGACGGAGCAATACCGCGTGAG
>Ga0316217_10002741_pt1 | contig 20879 bp, 22 predicted proteins | sample 1anoAmetaG_FD_203633 | JGI IMG/M metagenome (GOLD analysis project Ga0316217, IMG submission 203633) | Freshwater microbial communities from Trout Bog Lake, Wisconsin, USA - 1anoA | ecosystem: Environmental > Aquatic > Freshwater > Lake > Hypolimnion/Profundal zone | place: USA: Wisconsin...
GACTTGTACCATCGTTGACGCCCTCCCAAGCGGTTTTCAGCGACTTCTCGATAAAGTCATTCTGATACACCGCAAAGGAGGGCAGCCAGACCCATTTGCTCAAAAGCTATTTTGGACAAGAGTGAACTAACCCTGCGCCTCCGGCGCGGAGCGGCTGAGATTCTGTTGGCGCGGAGAGGCTGAGATTCTGTTGGCGCGGAGCGGCTGAGATTCTGTTGGCGCGGAGCGACTGTTTTCTGCCAGCGCGGGGCGCTCGGGCACAGGCCAGTTTGAGGGGCCTCCAACCCTAAAGCCTCCGGCTCGGCCGGAGGATATTTACTGGCCCGCGTTATGGGGTCGTTTATTTCGATACAATCCATTTAAGAACCCAACCGCCCTTTCTGTGCATCCATTAATGGGCAGCCATCATTCCGGCCTAATCGTTTCTTAGTGAGCGAAAAACATTGATTTCGGCAAAGCATTCAAAAATAAGCGCACTACGTCCCTCTGCCGGCGCATGGCCGGCGGGGCTGGCGGCGTGTTTGCTGGCGGCGGGCGGACTGGCCGCGCAGCAGGCGCCTCAGCCGCAGGGGCTTAGCGCCTCCAGCTTCAAGGGCAGCGTGACGCAGGGGCAGGTTTCAGACCAGCCGCTGAACCTGACGTTGGACGAGGCGATTCAGAGGGGACTGAAGGCGAACCTGGGGATTATTTTGAGCGGCACGCAGACGGCGGCGGCGCGCGGCCAGCGGCTGAGCGAGTTGCAGGCGCTGCTGCCGTCAGTGGACGCCAGCGGCAAGGAGACCGTGACGCAGGTGGACCTGCCGGCGGAGGGGCTGCGGATTCCGGGAATTCCCAAGATTATCGGGCCGTTCAGCTTTACCGACGTGCGGGCTTCGCTGAGCTGGTCGCTGGTGGACGTGGCCTCGCTGCACAACTACCTGGCGGCGCGGCACAACTTTGCCGCGGCGCAACTCTCCGCCGAGGACGCGCGGGAGCTGGTGGTGCTGACGGTGGGCAACGCCTACCTGCTGGCCTTGGCCGATGAGACCGAAGTGAGCAGCGTGGAAGCGCAGGTGGCCACCGCCAAAATTTCACTGGACCAGGCGGTTGCCAATCACCAGGCGGGGACGGCGCCGCTGCTGGACGAGCTGCGGTCGCGGGTGGATTCGCAGACGCTGGAGCAGCAGTTGATTGTGGCCAGGAACGCGCTGGCAAAGGACAAGCTGGCGCTGGCGCGGACGATCGGGCTGCCGCTGGCGCAGAGCTTCGCTCTGGCGGACAAGGCGCCGTATGCGGCCTTCGACCAGTTGGATGTGGATGCGGCGATACACCAGGCGCATTTGAACCGCAAGGACCTGGCGGCCATGGTGGAACAGGCCAAGGCGGCCGAGGAGCAGCGCAAATCGGCCACCGCGGACCGGCTGCCGACGCTGCGGTTTGACGGCGACTATGGCGATATCGGCCCGACCCTGAGCCATTCGCATGGAACCGGAGACGCGACGGGGACGTTGAGCGTGCCGCTGTTCAAGGAATACGGGCTGCGCGGCGAGGCGCAGATGGCGCAGGCGCAACTGGACACGGCGCGGGCGCAGTTGAGCGACAGCAACGCGCAGGTGGACGCCGATGTGCGCGATGCGCTGCTGGACATTGCCTCGACGCAGAAACAGGTTGAAGTGGCGCGGTCCAGCGTGGAACTGGCAGGCGAGGCGCTGAGCGAGGCGCAGCAGCGCTATGCCAACGGGGTGAGCGACAACCTGGCGGTGAGCCAGGCGGAGCAGTCCGTGGCGCAGGCAAACGATCAATACGTAACCAGCCTTTACCGGCACAATGTGGCCAAGCTGAGCCTGGCGCGTGCCCTGGGTGCGGGCGAGAGTTACAAGAACTATTTGGGAGGGAAGTAAACGTGGCGGATTCAACACCAACACCAGTCCAGGACGAGTCATTGGCAGAGACTGAGATCGATCAGCCGAAGTCGCGGCGCAGGGGCATTCTTGCCGTAGTGGTTTTGGTCCTTGTGGTGGGGGCGATTGCCCTGTGGTGGCACTCCACCTTCTCAGAGGACACGGACGACGCGCAGGTGAACGGTCACCTGATCCAGGTAAGCGCGCGCATCAACGGGCAAGTTCTAAAGGTGGACGTGGAAGAGAACCAGGTGGTGAAGGCGGGCGACACGATTGCCGAGCTGGACCCACGGGACTACCAGGTTGCCGTGGAGAACGCGGAGGCAGCGCTGGCCAGCGCCGAGGCCAACGCCGCGGCGGCCAATGTGAATGTGCCGATTACCAGCGTGAACACCGGCAGCAATCTTCGTTCAGCAGGCGCCGATGTGAGCGGTACGCAGGCCGGCATTGCGCAGGCGGAAAAGCAACTGGAAGCCGCTCATGCGCGGGTGAGCCAGGCCGAGGCCAACGCCACCAAGGCACAGGCGGATCTGGAGCGCTACAAGCCGCTGGTGGCCAAGGATGTGATCAGCAAACAGCAGTACGATGCGGCCGTGGCCGCAGCCGACGCGACGCGGGCCGCGGTGGCCGACGCGCACGCCAGCGAACAGGCTGCAGCAGACGGCGTGCGGATGGCTCACGACCGGGAGACACAGGCGCAGGCCGGCTTGAAGTCTGCCGAGACCGGGCCGCAGCAGGTGGCGGCGCAGAGCGCGCGCGCCAAGCAGGCGCTGGCCCAGGTGGCGCAGGCGCAGGCGCAGTTGGACCAGGCGAAACTCAACCTGAGCTACACGAAGATTGTGGCTCCGGCGGCGGGCATTATCACGCGCAAGAGCGTGGAACTGGACCAGAATGTGGCGGCGGGGCAGAACCTGCTGACGCTGGTTTCACTGGAAGACCTGTGGGTGACGGCGAACTTCAAGGAGACGCAACTGAAGCACATGTCTGCCGGGCAGGCGGTGGAGATTTCAGTGGACGCGACCGGCAAGAAGTATCACGGCAAGGTGACGCAGATTGGCGGCGCGACGGGGTCGGTGCTGAGTTTGTTTCCGCCGGAGAACGCGACGGGCAATTACGTGAAGGTGGTGCAGCGGGTTCCGGTGCGCGTGGACTTTACGGATTTGAAGAACGAGGACCCGAATCATCTGCTGAGGCCGGGGCTGTCGGTGGAGCCGAAGGTAAGGGTGAAGCCGTAAGAACAGCTTCTAGCTGCTAGCCTCTAGCTGCTAGCTTTTGCCCCCGGCCTGGATGTTCAGGTTGGGGGTTTTGTTTTTGGTTGCGGCGTAGAGGATCGGCTACGGAGAGCTATTCGCCTGAGCCGCCTTGGATGGCGCGAGGATACGCAAGCACCAGGCAGCTTTCTTGTCCACTGGCGAGAAATGCATGAATGCGTGGGGCTGCATTGCGCAAAACGAAATCGACGCGCGTGGTGGTGCAGTTGCCGATGCGCAGCCAGATCACTTTGGGCGGACTGCCGAGAAGGAAACTTCTTTGCGAGAAATCCGAGTCCTTGGAGATGATGGCGAAGCCGTTGTCCAGGGCGAACTGCCAGACCTCGATGTCGGAAGCTCCGCGCAGCCCGCACTCACGAACCGATTGCGAGCCGGGATAGAGATCGGATAGAGCCGCCGCCAGACGGGGCGATAAATTCTCGTCGAGCAGAAGTTTCACAACGAGACGATCTCGAACCTGCGTTCGGTGTCCGCCGCAAAGGCCAGACAGGCGCGAATGTCGTCGGCGGTGAGGTCGGGGAAGTCAGCCAGAATCTCCTCCTGGCTCATGCCGGCGGCCAGATAACCCAGAACGTCGTAGACGGTGATGCGCAGGCCGCGAATGCAGGCTTTGCCGCTTCGCTTGCCGGGGTCGATCGTAATGATCTGCGAGTAATCCACGCATCCCTCCGCAGCGTTCAGAATATACCAATTTCTGGTTTCAGCAGGACGAAAAGAGGCCTTAGACACCTGGATTACTTGACGGGACAAGGCAGGCGGGCTGCGGCGGTTGCCGGGGAGTGAAGTGTCCGGGATATGATGCCGTCATGATCTTTGCGCGGGGCAGAGGAATTGCGTTGGTGGCGGCGTTGGTGGCGATGGCCGCCGGGGGCTGGGGGCAGAAAACGGATACGGGCCAGGCCGCGGGGCTGACGGCTGCGCAGATTGTGGACCAGATGCAGGGCCATGACCTGGCGCAGCAGGCAAGGCTGAAACGCTACAAGGGGCACCGCGCATACCGGGTGGAGTACACGGGATTTTCAGCCGACGTGGCGGCGAAGATGGAGGTCGAGGTCAACTACGACGCCGCCTCGGGGAAGAGCTTTCGGATTGTGTCCGAGAGCGGGTCGAAGATCCTTGCGGAGAAGGTTCTGAAGCGGGCGGTGGACAGCGAGAAAGAGGCCTCGCGGGACAAGCGTTCCACGGCGCTGACGCCTGCCAATTACCGGTTTCGGCTGGCGGGGAGCGAGAGCGTGGAAGGGCGGCCGGCCTACATGCTGGACGTGGAACCGCTGGTGGCGAGCAAGTTTTTGTACCGGGGCAGGATCTGGGTGGATGCGGCGGATTTTGCGGTGGTGAAGATGGAGACGGAGCCGGCGAAGAGCCCGTCGTTCTGGATTGCGCGGACGCAGATCCACTTTACGGGGGCCAAGACGGACGGCTTCTGGATGCCGCGCCAACTGCGGAGCGAGACCAGGGTGCGGGTAGGCGGGACGGCGGTGCTCACCATCGACTACGGGAGCTACAGTTTTTCAACGGAGTGAAGCGGCTGGGAGGGGGGCGCATGGGATGGCGCAGCGCCCGCAAGTGCAGCAGAGAGTGGCCGGGCGCTTGCTGTGTTACCGTTGCAATACGGCGTCCCTCAAGCCGGGCCGGGGTTTCCCGGGCCGAGCCGAATGCCAGTAAATGGGTGGAAAAAGGGGCGGCGGGACCAAGCAAACAGAATGCCCCAACAGCCGGAATCGACATCTTCTACGCTCGCCGCAAGCCCGGCTCCCTTGCCGGGGCCGGCGGCTGACATTCCCCCAGTTTCCGAGCCGAATCCCGTGCCGAATCCCGCCACCGCCGCCCAGCCTGTTCAAGCGCATCCGCAGAGGATTCCGCGCTGGCTGGAGCGCGCCGAGCTGTTCTTGCGGGTGATGCTGAGGATGTACATTGGACTGGCCATCTGTTATGCGCCGTGGTCGCGGATGTTCTGGGACCGGAACCCGCTGTTTTTCGAGTTTCCCTCGCTCTCGATCTATGCCGCCAACGGCGCGGTGCGCGGCATCATCTCCGGGCTGGGGCTTTTGAATTTGTGGATCGCGTTTCAGGACGCCATCCGCCATCGGGATGAATAAGCCATGGAAAACGTAAAGCAGGGAACGGGGAAAGAGCAGGGACCAGGGACTAAGGGACTAGGGACTAAGGGACCAGGGACTAGGGACCAGGGACTAGGGACTAGGGACCAGGGACTAGGGACCAGGGACCAGGGACTAGGGACTAGGGACCAGGGACTAAGGACTAAGGGACCAGGGGCTGGGGACCAGGGACCAGGGACTAAGGGACCAGGGACTAAGGGACTGGAACAGCCTGCCGTACCTGTTGCCGTGATTCCCGGGAATGGGGGGCCGGCGCCGCTGGAGCGCGCTCCGCTGGCCTATGAGAATGCCAATTTTCTCAACAGTGCCGATGGGCGGCTGATCCGCATCGTCAGCGAGTACATGGAGCCGCTGGCGCGGTTCCGGCGGGAACTGATTCAGGACACGATCGTCTTCTTCGGTTCGGCGCGGTTTCGCGGGCGCGCGGAGGCCGATCATGCGCTGGAACTGCTGGAGAACACCGGTTCGCGGCAGCCGGCTCCCAGCCACGAGCAGCCGGCCAGCGCGCCGGAGATTGCCGCGGGCAGCGCTTCGGAGTTGCAGCGCAAGCGCGCGGTGGCGGCGGTGCACATGGCCCGCTACTACGAGGACGCGCGGCGGCTGGCGCAGATGCTGACCAAGTGGGCGCAGACCATTCCCTCGCACAAGTCGCGTTTTGTGGTGACGTCGGGCGGCGGGCCGGGGATTATGGAAGCGGCCAACCGCGGCGCGTACGAGGCAGGCGGCAAAACCATTGGGATGAACATACGGCTGCCGTTCGAGCAGGCGCCGAACCCGTACATCACGCCCTCGCTGAACTTCGAGTTTCACTACTTTTTCATGCGCAAGCTGTGGTTTGCCTACCTGGCCAAGGCGCTGGTGGTGTTTCCCGGGGGCTTTGGAACGCTGGACGAGATGTTCGAGATTCTGACCCTGGCGCAGACCCACAAGCTGGCCAAGAAGATCACCGTGGTCATTTACGGATCGGAGTACTGGAAGAAGGTTTTCGACCTGGATGTGCTGGTGGATACCGGGGCCATTTCGCCCAAGGACATCGACCTGTTCCAGTTTGCCGACACGCCGGAACAGGCCTTCGAACTGCTGCGGAAGGGGCTGGAGGAGAACCACCTGACGCCCGAGCCTACCAAGGACGAGGACATGCTGACGGGCTGGACGGTGGAAGATTTTCTGGGCCCGGATATGGCGAAAACCAGCAAATAAAGCCTGGCTCGTCCCGGAATTTGGGATGTTTCACAGGGTTTTGCGGCGCTTGTCACTGCACTTTCAGGTTCTTTATGTAACTCTGTAGGTTCCTCAGGGAATTGAAGGGTAATTCTCGTCCTGTTAACCCCCCGTTTACGACCGGTTCTGGATACTGGGTGCAGAAATCCGCGGGCGATCGCGGATTCAGGAGCTGACATGCCCAGTGCCACCATCTCTTACCTTTGGCGCGACAAAGACGCGGCCAAGGATTTCAGGACCGGTGTATCGCTGCACAGCCACACCAACCAGTCAGAGGAAACGCTGGACTTTCTGGCCAACTTTGGCAACCAGTACCCGGTGATGCGTCCGTTGCTGGCCCGGATTGAGCGGCGGGCGGAGCAGGTGCACGGGCTGCGCATCGATTACGCGGCCAGCTACTGGACGCCGCCGATGACGCCCAAACTGGCCTTTGACCTGGAGACGCGGCAGATTGAAGATCTGGGCGTGGCGGCCATGGTATCGCTGTCAGACCACGACAACATCAAGGCTCCCATGCTGCTGCGCACGGTGGCCAGCGCGCGGCAGATTCCGGTTTCAGTGGAGTGGAGCGCTCCCTACGGCGAGCAGTCGTTCCACCTGGGCGTGCACAACCTGCCGAGCGCACGGGCCACGGAGTGGATGCAGACGCTGGCCGGCTATACCGCGAAGCCGAGCGATGCGCGGCTGACGGAGATTTTGCAGGCCCTGGACGCGGAGCCGAACGTGCTGGTGGTCTTCAACCACCCGATGTGGGATCTGTACCTGATCGGGCAGGAGAGGCACCAGTTCCTGATGAACGAGTTTTTGCAGAAGAACGGCAGCTACCTGCACGCGCTGGAGCTGAACGGTTTGCGCCACTGGGACGAGAACCGCGCGGTGCGGCGGCTGGCCGAGATGTGGAACATGGTGCTGGTGTCAGGCGGCGACCGTCACGGCGTGGAGCCGAACGCCAACATCAACCTGACCAACGCCACCAGCTTTACGGAATTTGTGCACGAGATACGGCGGGAGCGGAAGAGCCATGTGCTGTTTATGCCGCAGTACGCCGAGCCGTGGAAGTACCGGCTGCTGCAATCGACGATTGACGCGGTGCGGCACTATCCGGAGTTTCCGCAGGGCTCGCGCACCTGGGACGAGCGCGTCTACCATCCCGACAGCAACGGCGTGATGAGGCCGCTGAGCGAGTTGTGGCCGGGAGGATCGGCGCCGCGGGCGATGAGCGGCGTGATCGGGCTGGTGCAGTTGATGGGCCGGGGGCTGTTCTCAGGCGGATTGCGCATGGCGTGGAGCGACGCGCAGGAGTTGCGGCTGGCCTTGGGCGAGCACGACGGCTGAGGGCGGAGAGCAGCGGGGTTAGCGGATGTGGCAATGGCCGAATTCGCCAGGGAACATCAGAAGATTCCGGGCAGGAGGCGGCTGGTTCCGCTGCTGTAGACCCGGTACTCGTCGCCGAATGCCTCAGACAATGCCATCTCCTCGACGTGAATGCGATAGAGAAGCACCGCGATGGGAAAAACGAGAACCATCGCGAGGCTGACCCAATTGCACAGGTAGACGCCGATGCCGGTAAAGATAATCAACATGCCGGTGTAGGAGGGATGCCGTACCCAGCGGTAGAGGCCGGTGGTGCGCAGGGTTTGCGTGGCGTGAATCGCCACATTGGTGCTGAACGAGGAGCCGAGGGTGAGGATGGCTGTGCAGCGGATGGCCAGGCCGGCGATGAGCAGCGCCAATCCCACCGCGCGGTAGGCGAGGACTGCGCCGGGCATGGTGTGCGCATGGGTTTCGCCGTACCAGGTGGCCACCCAGACCGACGCAAAGACCACCGGAAACAACAGCAGCAGCGAGCCGCGGTCTTTAATTTTCCCGTGGCTGCGGTTGCTGCGCGTGACCAGTTGCAGCAGAATCTCGAGGGCGATCCAAGCCCAGTACAGTGCCATAAACAACTGCGGTATGGTCATAGTTCCTCTGACTTAGAGAATAGCTGGCTGCCCGTGTTCCATTCGTGTGATGTTGGTTACGCGGCGAGGCGGGGGATGGTTCCGTGCGGAGGGGGCAGGCTGGCTGGGTAACTAGGTTTCTGTGTCCGAATATTTGCGTTTTGAGTCGGAGAGCCCCAACACTGTCAGATTGCTTTGGTCCCCAAACAGGAGCGAGTTTGGATTGTGGTCTCCTGAGCCGATATCGGGGAATCTCAGGTAGATGGCCTGCGCCACCTCGTCTGCTTGCTCTGAATTCAAGCCGGGCAGAAGGCATGTTCTGCCCCATCCACGTCTTATGTACAGCCCGCCAGGATCACCTTCTCCGCCTGCCTCGTACCTGATCGTCTTAATTTCGTCCGCTGGAACTCTTATCTCGGTTGAGAACATCTTCGCCAGGTTTCCGGTGGCCAATAACTCACTGCCTGTGACCCGAAGCTCTGTTGCACCACCCTGAATCCAGTTGGCCACAAGCGACAGAAGAGCAATTCCCCCGAAGGCCAGATACCACGGACGCTGCCACTTCCATCCGAAGTACAGCGCAAGGATCACGAAGATAGGTCCCGCAGCGAATTCGAACAAGCCGTCACGGCGAACGGCGGTGAACCGGAGTTCGCTTTGATAGTCGGCTGTTGTTAGTTCAACTCTTCCGAAGATTCTCATTAGGTCCACTATCAGGCGACTGTGGCTGTCTCGGGAACAGGATACTCCCAATAGACGGAGTGGCTTTTTCTTCCTAGCTGTATGCCGACCAACAGTAACGGAATTATGTGTGACGCTTCCCGGTGCGCAGGTCAAGCGCGAAAGGGGTTTCCTTGTCGGTCATGAGGTTCCAGCCGAGGCCGCGGAGGATGCCGTCTTCAACGCCGGAGATGGCTACGCCTTCGTCAGAGAGCTTGTCCGATTCCCAGGCCTGGCCGTTGCGGCCCCAGGCAAGGATGGAGCGGTGGCCGACGAAGAGCAGCAGGCCCTCGGCGGGGAGCGGGCGGATTTCGAGGACCGGGCGGTAGGGAATCATGGTGAAGCGCCCGGGCGCGGTGGTGTCGACGATGTAGGCGTAGCCGCCGGAGATGGCGCAGATTTCGTCTGGGTGGGGAGTGGACCAGAGGCCTGTGGGCACGGCGGGGTCGCGGAAGCCGAGGGCGCAGGTGGCTAAGAAGGGTTCCGCACCCTGCGAGGGTTCCGCACCCTGCGAGGGTTCCGCACCCTGCGAGGGTTCCGCACCCGAAGACTTTCCCTCAGGGGCTGAAGCCCCGGCTATGTTGGGTGGGTTTATGTACGGGCTGAAGCCCGTACCCTTCACCGCAGCGGGTTCCTGCGCGGAGGGCGGGGGCTGCTCGGATTCCCCGGTCTCAGAATCGAGACCGGGGGCACCCGGCGGGGGCTGCACAGATTCCCCGGCACCCAGTGCTTCAGGGCGGATGAGGACTTCCATCGCGCCGCGCTCGACTTCTTCGGCTTCGCGGGGATAAACGAAGTGGCGCGAGGGCAGGATCAGGGGGCGGGCGGAAAGCACCTCGGCTTGCCAGCGGTGAGGAAAGCTGAGATCGATGATCGGGGTGGGGATCGGGGCTGGGTCTGGAGCGGTCACGGGGTTGCCTCGTAGGCGAGAATCCAGCGCTCCTGTTCGGGCGTGTCGGGCACCGCGCAGCCACGGGCTAGTTCCACGGCGGCCAGAGCGGCGGCCGGCTTGAAGCCGAGATGGATAAGCGTGCAGGCGGCCGTGACGGTGGCGCGGCCGATGCTTCCCCGGCAATGCACGGCGATGCGCTCCCCGGCGCGGAGACGGCTGGCGAGGTCCGCGACGAAAGCGCGGAAGGCGGCCGTGTCAGAGGGAACCTGCGTGTCGGGAATGGGGAAGGAGAGAAATTGCAAGCCGATTTCCTCAGCCATGTGGCTCTCTTCAGACAGGCCGAGCCAGCCGGCTTCAGTGGGTTCGAGCAGCGACACGAGGGTCTCGATCCGGTCCCACTTGAGGGCGGTGAGAGCTGCGTAGAGCCTGCGGTCGCCCTGCGGGCAGAGCACGACGGCCAGTGGCACGGGCGGATTGGCCTGGATCCAGAAGACACCATTCATGCGCTCAGACTCCCGTGAACCGCTGGACCCGTTCGCCGACGCTGAGGACGCCGAGGCCGAGGGCCGCGCCGTCTTCCATGAGGGGGATGAGCTTGTCGAACTCCGGGCCGGAGTGCGCGCCGGTGAGGGCGATGCGCACGGGATGGAAGAGCTCCTTGCCCTTGATGCCGGTGGCGGCCTTGATCTCGTTCATCCAGGCCTTGAAAGCCTCGGGAGTGACGGGGCCTTCGAGGACGCGGACGCGGCCGGCCAGCTCCGTGAGCACGGTGCGGGCCGAATCGGCGGCCAGAACGGCGGCGTTCTCCTCGTTGGCGCGGGCCGCGTCGGGGTCGAAGCCGAAGACGAAGGCGGATTTGTCCGGGAGCTGGCTGAGGTGATCGACAGCGGGGACGAAAAGAGCGAGGAGGCGGGCGAACCAGGCTTTGACAGGTTCCGGAGCTGCGTCGTGCGGCGGCAGGCGATCGGCGAAGTACGGCCAGGAGAGCTCCTCGAGGCGGTCCGGCGAGGCCTGCTTCAGGTAATGGCGGTTGAGCCAGTTGAGCTTGTCGAAGTCGAAGATGGCGGGCGAGGGCGTGACGCGCTCGAGAGAAAAGGCGCGGGTCAGCTCGGGCAGGGTGAAGGTCTCGGTCTTGCCGTCTTCCGCGCCCCAGCCGAGCAGGGCCAGGTAGTTGACCAGGGCCTCTGGCAGGTAGCCCATCTCGCGGAAGGTGGCGATGGAGGTTGCGCCGTGGCGCTTGGAGAGCCGCTCGCGGTCCGCGCCGAGGATGGTGGACAGGTGAGCGAACTCCGGCACCGGCCAGCCGAAGGCCTCGTAGATGGCCACCTGCTTGGGGGTGTTGGAGATGTGGTCGTCGCCGCGGATGACGTGGGTGATGTGCATGAGCGCGTCGTCGATGGTGACCACGTAGTTGTAGACCGGGACTCCGGCGGAAACTCCGCTGGCGCCGCCCGAGGCCGAGCGGACCAGGATGGGGTCGCTGACCGTGTCGGCGGCGAACTCGACCGGACCGCGGACGAGATCGTGGAAGTGGAGGGGATGGTCCTCGATGCGGAGGCGCACGGCGAAAGGCTTGCCGGCGGCGATGTTGCGGTCGATGGTTTGCTGGTCAAGGGAGCGGCAACGGCCGGAGTAGACCTGGGGGCGATGCTCGGCTGCGGCCAGCTTGCGCTCGGCTTCCAGCTCCTCCGGGGTGCAGAAGCAGCGATAGGCTTTGCCCGCGGCGAGGAGCTGCTCGGTGTGCGCGGCGTAGAGGTCAAGCCGCTCGGATTGGCGGTAGGGGCCGTGAGCGCCCTTGCCGGGCTGGCCGGGATCGCCGGGGCCTTCGTCCCAGTTGAGGCCCATCCAGCGCAGGTCTTCCATGAGCTGGGTTTCATAGCGGGTTTCCGAGCGCTCCATGTCCGTGTCTTCAATGCGGAGCAGGAAATCGCCCCCGGTGCGGCGGGCAAAGAGCCAGTTGTACAGGGCGGTGCGCGCATTGCCGACATGGAGCAGGCCGGTGGGGGAAGGAGCAAAGCGGACGCGGGTTTTGGGGGTTGTCATGACACTTTTGATGATAGACGGTGGGGGCAGAGGAGGAAATGACGAAGGGTGGTTGGCAGGACAGGTAAAGAATGTTATCTTTACTGTAAAGAATCGAGGTAAAGATGGCTCTATCCAGCACCATCAGTAGCAAGGGGCAGGTGACTGTTCCGATCGCGGTTCGCCACCGGCTGGGCCTGAAGGAAGGGGATCGCGTGGAGTTTGTCTTCGAGGACGGACGCACTTTTTTGCGGCCGGCGCAGACCGATAAGAATCCGTTTACCGCATATCTTGGGGCCTTTCCAGCATTTTCCTCTCGGGAAGAGATCAATGCCTTTTATCGCGATCTTCGCGATGACGATCCCTGGGAGGGTCAGCTCGGCACAGAGAGCGAGCCATGAGAACAGCGATCGACTCCAACATCATTTCGTCCATCTGGTCGTGGGAGCCTAGCGCCGAGAAGGTTGCCGAACAATTGAGAAGAGCAAAACAAGAGGGTGCGCTGCTCATCTCTCCCTTTGTGTTTGCGGAGTTGCACGCCCATCCCAAGATGACAGCAGATTCCTTTCGGGACTTTCTTGAGAATGCCGGGGTCGCTGTGGATTTCGAGATCGAAGAGCGGGTTTGGGCCATCGCAGGGTTGCGCTATGCCCACTACGCGGGACGGCGAAGAAAAGCCACCGGCGAAGGTCCGCGCCGCATCCTTGCCGACTTTCTGATTGGCGCGCACGCGCTGGTGCAGGCGGATCGTCTGCTGACACTGGACCCGGGACGCTACAGCCGGGATTTTCCCGAGTTGCGGCTGCTGTAAGGCCTTTCCGAACAGGGACTTTGAGCGCCAAACAACATCAGGAAAAATGTTCCCAGCCTTGCGGTTGGAGGGGCTGGCGGCCTTGCGCGGTGATCAGGGTGACAGCGGGGCTGCCGGGGCGGGGCTTGAGGATGCGGCCGATGCGGGTGATGGCGACGCCGGCGATGGCGCGGGGAAGGCGGACCGAGGGGGCGGCGGTGAAGAGGAGTTCGTAATCCTCGCCGCCATTGAGGGCCTGGGCCAGGTTTGCGGAGGGATGAAGGGGCAGGGCGGCGGCATCGACCTCGGCGGCTGCGCCGGACTCCTGGCACAGGTGGGCGAGATCGGTGGAGAGGCCGTCGCTGAGGTCGATGGCGGCGGAGGCCGCGCCGTGGCGCGCCAGCCAGAGGCCCTGGGCGATGCGGGGCTGGGGGTAGAGGTGCGGGGCGAGTAGCTCAGCCAGTTTTTTGGGGATGCGCAGAGGGCGCGGGCGGGCTGAACTGGATTCGGCGGGCTGCGAGAGTGCGGCCAATTTCGCAAGCTGGGCCAGTCCGGCGGCGGCTCCGCCAAGGGCGCCGGTGACATAGAGCAGATGGCCGGGGCGTGCGCCGGAACGAAGCAGGGCTTTGCCGCAGGGGACTGCGCCGGTGAGCACGATGTCGGCCAGGGCTACGGGGGACTCGGCCAGGTCGCCGCCGGCCAGAGGGGTTTTGTGGGCTTCAGCCAGGGCGAGCAGGCCGTCGAGGAAGCGGGCAGACCAGGAAGTGGACCGGCCTTTGGCCTGGGTGAGCGGACGCGGCAGGCCCAGGGAGAGAAAGGCGGCGACAGGCCGCGCGCCCATGGCGGCCAGGTCGCTGAGGCCGCGGGCCAGAGCGCGATGGCCAACGGACTCGGGCGGGTGCCAATCGAGGCGGAAGTGGCGGCCAGAGATGGACAGATCGGTGGTGACGGCCAGCTCCTCGCCGGGACGCAGGCGGAGCAGGGCACAGTCGTCGCCGATGCCCAGCCGGAGGCCGCCGCGGGAGGTCTGCGCCGCGCGGGCGCGAATCTGGCCGAGAAGTGCCCGTTCGCCTTGATGGCCGTTCACCGGACCGGTCCTCCCGAGACGCAATTTCTGGATCGCATTTCTTGAGGATAGGACAAACTGGCGGGAATGTGCCCGGCCGGGACAAGGGAGGCATTGAATAAAGGCCGGGTTGCAGGCGGGTCTGCCCGGGAAGGCAGCCAGGAAGACAGGGAAGCTGAGATGATTTCATGGCGCTTAGGGGAGGGAATACGCGTAAACGCCGGGGCGCAATGTGCTTTTTCCGCATTTGGGACGGCCGGGCCCAACCCCACCCGGAACGAGCCTGCAAAAATGATTTGAACAGCGGATTTCGTTGACCCCGCGCAGGACGCTTTGGTAGGCTTGACGGGTGTTCACGGGTCTTCGCCCTTAGGGGCGTATGTATTATTCACGGGCTGAACAGCCCTAATGCCTTGCGCTTTTATGAGTACACGGCGAATTGCGGCTCTGCCGGTGGCAGGGATGAAAGGCGTCAATGCTACGCAAGCGCTATTACATTTTATTTGTAGCCAGGGACGATGACGGGCGGATTCGCAAGATACCGCTGCCGCTTCGCTACGCGTACGGATTTGTTGCCGCGGCGCTGGTGGGCGCATTCACCATTGTGGGCCTGGCCGGTTCGTACACCCGGATGCTGCTCAAGACCGAGAGTTACAACCAGGTTCGCCAGGACCGGGAAAATCTGCGCAAGAATTACAAGCAAATGGCGGAGATTGCGCACGACCGCGGGGTGCAGGTAGCCTCGCTGGGCGCATTGGCCAACGAAGTGACCGCGCTGTACGGGCTGAAACAGAGCCGGCTGAGCACGGTGAAGCAGGCTGCCAGCGCCGCGGATGCGCCGATTCCCGCCACGATGGCGATTACGGACGACGTGAATCAGCAGCAGGTCAAGCTCTCCATCGATCAGTTTTATGCGCTGCGCACCGAGGCGCTCTCCGGCCAGGTTTCCCGGGCTCTGGAGGGCGGTCTTTCGCCCACGTTTGCGGGCGACTGGACGGTGCTGGCCGATGCGCCCTCGCTTTGGCCGATTGAGGGGCGCGTGGGTTCCAGCTTTGGCGAGCGCCAGGACCCGATCAACGGGGAAGCAGGCACCTTTCATCCTGGGGTTGATATCGAAGCGGCTTATGGAACGCCGGTGCGCGCGGCAGGCGACGGCGACGTGCTGGGCGAGACGATGGGCGCCGGGTACGGGCGGCAGGTGGTGCTCTCGCATGGCCACGACTTGACGACCATCTACGGACATCTTTCCTCGGTCGCGGTATTTCCCGGATTGCATGTGTCGCGCGGGCAGATCATCGGTTACGTGGGCCAGACCGGCCGCGCCACGGGCCCACACCTGCACTATGAGGTGCGCGTGCATAATGTTCCGGTGAATCCGCACAAGTATCTGCGCACCACGTTTGCGCAAATTGCGGATGGGGACAGTATGGCTGGTCCCATCGGCGAATAAGCGATTTTCAGTGCGGAATAAAACGGCTCCCCTCAGCAGGGAGCCGTTTTTGTTTGCGCAGGGGAGCCGCAGTGATTTGAGGGGCGCGCTTACTTTGCGGTGCGGCTGACGCTGCAGCCATCCATGACAAAGTTGAGCGTTCCGCTATTGGCCACGGTCATGTTGAGCCGGGCGGGAATGGGGAAGCCGTCCAGGGTCTGGTACTCGATGGCCACGTGCATGTCCTGCGCCTGTTCGGGCGGCGCTCCCGCCGGCAGGATGTGGGCCTGGAATTCGTTGACCAGCAAGCCTTTTGCCGTGGTCTTGTAGGACGGATCGAATTTGACCGATGTGCCGCTGAGGACCACGTCAAAATGCTGCAGGATGAGGTTGTTGTCAATCACCTCGGTCACCTTGGTATCGCTGGTTTCGGCGTGGAGCGTATAGCCGGTATCGCTCCGGGTGATCTGGATGCCTCCGGAGTCTGGCGGGATGGCGGAGCCGTCGACAAAGGGAGTCCAGAACTGCATGAAGCCCTGCAGGGTCTGTTCGACTGCGCCGTGCATGTTGTCAAGCAGGGTGACCGAGTCCTGGTCGAGCGCTGCGCCGGGATGGGCGGGCGGGTTCCAGTCCATGACGGTTGAGCCCTTCAAGCGGCCGTGCAGGGTGATGTTGACGGTCTTGAGCAGGACGATGCGCGGGTCGTTTTCCGCCACGGCTGCGCCCTTCTGGGCGGTCACAAACAGGGTGTGCCAATCGGGATGGATGGCGCAGTCGAAGCCCGCCAGTCCGTCCTTTGCGCTGGAGTAGTAGAGCTTTGCGGCTTTGGTCAGCATGGCGTCATAAGGGCCGGGCGTGGCGGCTGACTGGGTCTGGGCCGGGGCGGCGGAAGTTGCGGGCGGGTTCTGGGCGTGAGCGGCAGGGAGGCAGAGTGCCGGAAGGGCGGCCAGAAGCAGCGCCGGGGACAGAAACGAGCGGTTGAACATGAAGATCCTGCTTTCAGAATGCTGCGGCTATTGTGCCTTGTGCATGTACAGTCCGGCAAGGGCGCTGCATGGTATGGTTGGCTCGGGAATTGTGTCTACCCATTGCAGGAGGATTTGCCGTGAATCTTCGTCCCAGCTGCCTGGCCGCCATGCTTGCCCTTGCCCTTCCCGCCGCCGCGCAGGATCATGCCGCAGGGGTGCAGACCGCCTTTGCCCGCGCCCAGCATCTGAAGCGCGGCATCAACGCATCAGAGTGGTTTGCGCAGTCGCCCAACGACTACTCCGCGGCCCGGACCAACCGCTATACCGACGCCCAGGACATAGCGCTGATGGCGCAACTGGGCTTTGACCATGCGCGGCTGAGCATTGACGCCGTTCCGCTGGAGCAGTATCCGCTGGGCAAGGACGGGCTGAACGACGAATTTGCCGGGCGGCTGGACCGCGCCGTGGACGCCATGCTGTCCGATGGGCTGGCCGTCGAGATCGACCTGCACCCGGAGGACAGTTACAAGCAGCAGTTGCGCACCAGCGACTACGCCGTGGACCGGCTGACCATGCTGTGGCGCAAGCTGGCTGCGCACTATGCCGGGCGCGACCCGGAGCGGGTGTTCTTTGAGATTCTGAACGAGCCGGAGGTCAACGACGCCTACCGTTGGGCCGGCATCCAGGCACGCGTGGCAGCGGCCATACGGCAGGTTGCGCCGCATAACACGATCATTGCCGCCGGGGCCAACTACTCCGACATTGCCGACCTGCTGGCGCTGGAACCGCTGGCTGACGGGAATGTGATTTACAACTTCCACTTTTACGATCCGCACCAGTTCACGCACCAGGGCGCTTCATGGGGTTTGACGTGGTGGAGTTATACGCACGACATTCCTTACCCGGCGCAGGAAGGGACGATGCAGGAGGCGTTGCAGCAGGTTCCCGACGCGGCCAGCCGCTACCAACTGGAGAACTACTGGCTGGAGCGCTGGGACGCGCACCGCATCCGGTTGCTGGTGGACGAGGCAGCGGCCTGGGGCCACGAGAATCATGTGCCGCTGATCTCGAACGAGTTTGGCGCTTACCGCAACTACTCCGATCCGGTGTCGCGCGCCACCTGGATTCACGATGCGCGGACGGCGTTTGAGGCCGATGGCATCGGGTGGGCGATGTGGGATTATCGCGGCGGATTCGGCGTGGTGCACAAGGAAGACGGCAAGCCGGCGCAGGTGGATGGAGCCGTGGTGGGAGCGCTGGGGCTGAGCGGGCACTAACTGCGTGCGCGCTTATTTGGGCGCGGGAGCGCCGGTTTCCGGCGTTGCTTCCGGCGGGGGATTTTCATCCGTAGTCATGCTGCCGAGCAGGGAAGGCGTCACGGTGGCCGTGACCTCAACGCGCTCGCGATGCTGGGTGACTTCGGCGGTTTTGAGCAACTCTTTGAGGGTGTTGTTGGCGGTGTTCCCAGCCAGGGGAGCGGTGAAGCCGCGGGCCAGGGTGACGAGCATGAGCAGGGAGGCGGTCTGGCTGGCGGCCACGTCTTCAGAGGGCGCAATCTCTACGACTTTGAGGCGCAGCGTGCCGGCCATGGGCAGCTCCGGCGCCACGCTGGCGATGATGGTGGAGTCGTCGTGGAGCGGCAGCGAGAGGCCGAAGACACGGATGGCGCCGCTCTCAGAGAAAGGCAGGCCGATTTGGCCGACGCCCCAGGCCAGGGAGAGCAGCGGCACCTCGTGATAATGGCGGGAGAGCAGCGTGGAGCCGGCAAAGGGCAGCGCGGCGGTGCGATGCCGGTCGAGCATGGAGTGGATCTGCTCCGGCGTGGGGGTGTTGGAGATGGCCACCATGTCATAGCCGATTTGCGCGATGCGCACGGTGCGGCCTTCAGAGGGAATGCTGTAGACGGTTTTGGCGGCGTAGGACTCGCGGCTGGCGGCGTGGGCGTCGAGCCATGTGTTGAGGCGCTTGCCGTCGATTTTGCCCACCAGCACCATGGAATAGGCGACCGGGCCGTTGGGTCCGTTGGGGTCGCTCATGCGGTGCAGGGCAATGGCCGCCTGGTCCAGATCCTGCTCCCAGTCAATGCCGGTGGCGTCAATGAACTGCTGGTACTCCGGGACGCGCTGGGGCGGCTTCATGCCCTTGTGGAGGAAGGCGCGGACGGGTTTGAGGTTGATGTAGAGGATGCCGTCGGACTCAGGCAGCAGGCGCGCGGCCTCGGGCGGGGCCTTGGAACGCAGGAAGACGGCCAGGGCCAGAAAGGCGAGGACCGCGGCGAGGATAATGAGCGTTCTGCGCGTGCGTCTGTGCATGAAAGGCCGTCAGATTTACACTACCACTCCCGGAGGGAATGGCCCGGATTGGTATGCGCCTTGCCCGGAAGTGCGGAGGATCCCCGTTGTGGTAGTAAACCTATCCGTGTTGTCTCTCACATTGAAATAGACAGGACTAATTATCATGACTTCCAATGATCGAGTGAGATAGAAAGGACTAGATGTATCCCAGTTCTCAGAAGCGAGACCCGGGATACACGGCAAGTCTTACTGTGCTGTAATTCCGAATGCGAACAGACGACTCGCGGCTGCGGTTCCTGCTTGTCCCCCAGCTGGCAAGAAGCAATACTCGCCAGGTATGAGTTGGCCTGCAGGAGTGACCTTGTAAATCCCTTGCTTGATCTTTTTGTATGTGAATCCTGAGGCCGCATTGACATCTGTTCCCGTCGATGTGCCAAACGCATTCATCGATCCTGTCTGCGTTTCGCGAGAGTTGCTTTTCTGGTCAAATTTCAGGAGGGTATATTCGTTTGGAGTTGTAGCTCCGCCGAAAGATTTGTTTTCTTCCTCGAAGTAAAAGTAGAAGAGAACACTGCTGTCGCTAGTGCTTACGCTAGCGTGGGCACCCTGAACAACAGCTTTAATTTTCGTCTTGGCGATCCCGTAGGTAAGAGCAGTGGCAAACATGCCGCCTGTTTTTCCCGAAGAGTACACACTCGATTCCAGCATGGTCAGTACCATGCCGTTCGGGCCTTTGGTATACATGTAGATTCCCGGATCATGTGCGTTATTCGGATCGTTTGGGTCGATTTCGACAGGTGCCTGTGCAGCTTCTCCCTGGTACACAGGCCTGGCAGGTGCATTGCTCTTTGTAATCATGGCTCCCAGGACTTTATCGCTGATACCGGCCTGTTTCAGTGCGATCAGGTCATTCACTCCGGTTGCGTAGGTTCCTGGCTGGCTATTGATGGTCGAGACGATTATGTTATCGCTCAGGCCGGCGGAGTGCATTTTGATGATTGCGTCATTGTTCAATGCCTGCTGGGCAGCTAGAAATGTGCAAAATGCAAGAAAGACAAATACAAGAAGGCTCTTGCGCATACAGTTTCTCCTTAGCTTTCAAAACCGTTGAGAATCCATTGGGGAGGCGAGACGATCATCCACCCATAGTTTGGTTTGCGCAAGAATATTCTTTGCCGAGGAGTTATCGCACCGGCCCTCCGGGGCGGGTGTCTGCAGGCGGCGTGGCCCCAGGGTTCCGCTGCGCTGTACCCTGGGCTATTTTCGGACCCTCCCTCCGGGAGGGATGATAGGGGGCGTATGTGGGCGGCGTGGACCCAGGGTTCCGCTGCGCTGCACCCTGGGCTATTTTCGGACCCTCCCTCCGGGAGGGACGATAGGGGGCGTATGCAGGCGGAGTGGCCCCAGGGTTCCGCTGCGCTGCACCCTGGGCTATTTTCGGACCCTCCCTCCGGGAGGGATGATAGGAACTGCATTGCGGGCAATACCTCCCGGAGGGAGGAAGCGAAACTAGCCCAGGGTGGAGTCCGCTGCGCTGGACGGAACCCTAGGTAGGCTCGTGAACAGGCACGCCCCGGAGGGCCGATTGAAACATGACGAGACTTTTGCGGTAGGATACGGGCTGATATGGCACACACCTATTGTTCCTCGCTGTTTCATTGTGTTTTCTCCACCAAGGAGCGCCGTGGGATCATCGCGCCGGAATTGCAAGATCGATTGTGGGCCTACATGGGTGGGGTTGCGCGCGAGCACGAAATGAAGGCCCTTGCGGTGGGCGGTATGGACGACCATGTCCATCTTCTGCTGTCTCTGCCTTCGTCCTTGCCGATTGCCGATGCGATGCGGCAGATCAAGAGCGGATCTTCGCGCTGGATGCACGAAACCTGCGAGTTACGGGGGTTTGAATGGCAAGAGGGCTATGGGGCTTTCTCGATTGGGCAGGGGCAGGTGGAAGCTACCCTGGCCTATATAGCCGGTCAGGAAGAGCACCATCGGAAGCGCGATTTCCAGGCGGAGTTTGTCGCCATTCTGAAGAAACATCGGATTGACTACGACCCGCGGTATGTTTGGGGATGAGTTTCGGTTGCGATTCGCCCCGGCCCTCCGGGGCGGGGCATCTTGGCGAACGCAAACCCAGGGTTCCGCTGCGCTTCACCCTGGGCTATTTTCGGACCCTCCCTCCGGGAGGATGATGGGGGGCGTATGTGGGCGGCGTGGCCCCAGGGCGGCGTGAGTTTGCGAAGAGCGGACGCGGGGTGAGGTTCGT
>Ga0316217_10002742_pt1 | contig 20874 bp, 12 predicted proteins | sample 1anoAmetaG_FD_203633 | JGI IMG/M metagenome (GOLD analysis project Ga0316217, IMG submission 203633) | Freshwater microbial communities from Trout Bog Lake, Wisconsin, USA - 1anoA | ecosystem: Environmental > Aquatic > Freshwater > Lake > Hypolimnion/Profundal zone | place: USA: Wisconsin...
CCTCGACTTGATGACCGCCGACACCGACCGGAGCTGGCTCAACATGATCCGGGCGGGTTCCACCGTCACGACGGAAGCGTGGGACGTGAAATACAAGAACAATGAAGGGTGGACCCACGCCTGGAGCACCGCGCCGGTCCAAATCATCCCGCGAAAGCTCATGGGCATCGAACCGTTGGAACCGGGCTTCGGCAAAGTTCTCATCCAACCCAGGCCGGGCAATCTGGCCCAGGCCAAAGTTCTCTACCCAACGATTCGGGGTCCGATTTCCGTTGCGTTCGACCGTGGAAACCAGCTCGATCATTTCCAACTAACCGTCTCGCTTCCAGCCAACATGACCGCTGAAGTGGCGCTGCCCGGCGCGGGCAAAGCCCCCGGGAATGTCACCTGTGACGGCCAGCCGGTTCCGGCGCGTGTCGAAGGCGACTATCTATTCATCAACTCGATTGGTTCAGGGAAGCATATCCTTTCCAGATAAAGGCGGTGGAGGAAATAGCCCGCATAATCCTTCACGCAAATGCGGGTTGACGGTTCTGGCCGCGTTAGAAATTGGCGGTGAACTGATAATCGCCACTGCCTATCTTTCCCGCTTCCCATGATGGACACAGATATTGGAAGACACGACCATAGGGACTCTTGAGGCTGATGACAGGCTGTGAAATTAGTTAGGGTCGGATTTACTTGGATTCACCCGGATTTACTTGGATTTAGCTGGATTTTTGCCTCCAAAAGCCGGTGATCGGCACCGACACAAAATAGGCGTACCCGAATCTCGGCCTGGCAAACAGGGAGTTTGAACCACTGCGCCACGGAGGCACGGGGTACAAGACAACGAGACGACGAAACCACAGGCCGACAGGGAAAGACGACAAGACCACGGACCACGAGACGACGGGGAAAAGCCCCGTAGGCCTGTGGTCCGTCGTCCCGCAGTCCCTCTTGCCCAGCACCAATGTTGGCATGATTTGCCATCGCCCAGAGTTTATCACGGATAAGGAAAAGGCGGGTGTTAGCCGCTAACACAAAATCTGAATTGATTTTACCACGGATTACGCGGATGGCACGGATTTTGCAAACAAAAGCTGAAACTTGGAAAGTTCATCCTCCGCATTGCGGCTACGTAGGACGGGCAGAAAACAGAAATGCCGAATATGTGATAGGTGATGCGTGATGCGTGGAACCCGGTGGCGGAACAGCGAAGAGGGCAGAGAGAAGATCAGAGCGGCAGAGGGCCGTGGCCGGAGGACGGAGGTCTGAGGTCAGTGCGGAGCGTGGAGTGTGGTTGGCAATGCAGAGGTAAAAACGGCAAAAGAGGAAGGTGGTTCATCCATTTAAATAAAGCTATACACCGTCAGCCACATATGCGGTTATGTGGGACCCGTTTTCACTCTGCCATAGGAGTATCGGTCGTGGTTATACGGATGGCTGGCGCGCCATTTGGATTGTCGCGATTCCGCCGTTGGTCAATGTTGACATTTTTGTTGGTGGCAGCGTGTAGGAAGTCCTTGAGAGAATTGTAGAACGAGGATTTGCCCGAACCGTTTTCGCCATAAATCAATAAGTTTTCGCCCTGATTCAGAGTCAGCCTGAACGAATCGCCTGCAAAGCCGCGATAATTTGCGATTTCGATGCCGGTGATTCTCATGCGATGGTTAGCCCTTTATTTATTTTAACGTTAGTTCAAGTTCGGGCGTGATGCGCGCTTCAAACTGTTTTTATCAACCTCCATCGTCTGGCCTGACTGAATGAGTATTTGCATTTTGTTGCTTGCGTTTAAGCCGAGATATACGACCAGCGTCAGCCGTAGGGCCGGAATTACATTCCGGTAGTCGTTCGCCGATGGAAACCAGAGCAGATGGTTAGCGGCCTGTATCGCTTCAACAATTTGCTGCTGCGCTTCTACCGGGATGCGGTCCAAATTCGGCAGGAGAATGCCGAGGCGCGACGACGTGGTTTGCGGATGAGCAAAGACCCGGCACAATTCCGTCCACGCCCTTTCCGTGCCAGCCTCGTGACTGATGCTGAATGTCGCCAAACCCAAGCGGCGTTCGGCAAAATTGCGAGGCAACTGGCTGGAGTCAGGACCGGCGGCAAAACATACGCCGCGAGCTGGAACTGGTAGGTTGAAAAAGGAGGACGGAAACAACGTGCGACGCAGCATGGATTCCAGCATCGCTTCGCTGTATCCCTCCGCGTCGGGCACGATGACCTTGGCACTCATGCTTTGCCCTCGATGGTGCGGACCAAGTCCAGTGAGCTGAGGCGATACAATGCCTGTCGCAATTTGTGGTCGGATGCGTAGGTGGTTTGGAATAATTTTTGCGGGCGCGAAAACCGGTCTGGTTCCCTGAGTTGTTCTAACTGCGGCAGCGACTCGCCTTGAATCAAATCGAAAAAGTGTAGTCCGGCGGCGTGGATTTCTTGAGGGAAAAATAACTCATAAACCAGGGCGTTCACCCACTGCTCAAAAAAAGATGGCATGAGTGGGTCGCTGGAGTGTTCTTGTGCCTTGTCGGCCATGCCAACTTGCGCTTTCAACCACACAATTGTGTCAACCAACCGCGCCACAGTGTCGTGCTGGGCTCGTTCAACCGGGTTGTTCAAGTCGAGGGGGTGGAATGGCACGAGTGAAAGATATTGTTTATTTGCCGAGCGAAATGCGCCTGAACCAACTGCCGGGTCACAGGCGCGAAGTTCAAATAGACGTTCGCGCAACACGGCGGCTTCTTCCGGTGTGAGGATTTCCTTCAACGCATTGCGAGTTTCTTCGTCAATACCTTCGGTGGCGTCCAAAGCAAGCAGTCTGCGCACTCGCTGCGGTGCGTCTTTTTTTCCAACGAATGGCGGCTGGCTTTCCAACCAAGCAGCCAAGCTGTCGCGGCACAGGTAATGAACAATAGGCCGCCGGGTGTAGTGGCTGCCGGTGTCGTGACGTTTAGATTTGCCCGCCGTCTCGCTGTCCTCGCTGGTGAGGATGAGTTCCTCAAAAATCTGGCCGAGCATTTCCGGGTCAATGGCAACCTCGTAATTGGTGGGCGAATCTTCCTGGATGGTGAAATTGTAGCGTTCAAGCAGGTCGTCGAACACGGACCGGAATACTTCGTTGCTGATATAAAGCTCGTGATGACGGCGCACGACTTCGTCGTGCTGCTCATCACCGTATTCGTCATTGAACAGACCGCCGTTGAGAAACGGAAGGTCGTGACCTGAAATGTCGGCCTGCGAGCCTTCGGTACTCAATTTGGTGAAAAGTGGGCGAAGAAAAGCATCAAGGAAGGTGGTTTTGGTTGGCGCATCATTTGCGAATCGCGCAAAATTGTGGAACAAGTAACCGCGTTGGCGATTGAGCCAGCCTTTACGCTGGACAAAATACAAAAAGAGCAACCGGTTCAGCAAAGTCTGTGCTTCTTCTTTCGCTGTTTTCTCTTTCCATCTGTTGCGCTTTTCAATTTCGGACTTAACACGCTCAAACGCCTTGGAGAAGTCGGCGAAAAATTCCTTGTTCAGTTTTTCGACGGAGAACGCTTCGATGACATCATCCATCGTGGCGCTCAATCCTTTTTCCGATAGTTGCAGGAAACGCTCGGCAGCCGTGCGGCACGATTCGTTAGGGCCAAGGACGTAAGTGTAGCGGCGGGGCGTGGTTTCACGGCGGACAAGATTCCCTTCGTCGTCAAACTGGGCCATGCGGGCGGCAAACGTGAAACGAAAATCATTTTGTGGCGATCGGAACACGGCCAAGACACCGTGGTACTCGGCTTGGTCTATGAAGCGCACAACCAGATTGCGCAAGCCAACACGATTTCGCAGCAGGTCAAAGCGGTCACTCACCTTGACTTCCAAGACGGCAAGCTGCTTGCGGTCGCCCAGCCGGACGCGGGCAAGCTGTACGGCCTGCGGTGCGCCGGGTGTGGATGCCGCCACTGTCTGCGGGGTGGCAAAGACATCCGTGCCGGGGAGAATTTCGCGCAGGACTTTCAGCCAATTCTGCTGGTCGTATTCCTGCCTGAGAATGGATTGAATTTGGTCGCGCGTCATGGAATGGCGAGAAGTTGCTTCCATACGGGGCGTTGCTGCCAGTCAGCCGGAAACCCCATGTTCGGGAGGAGTTTTGGATCCAAGGTTTTGAGGTGTTTGGTCAAAGTTGCCGGCCAGTGGCTCCCCGGCTCGATGATCTCAATAAGATGGATGAGCAGAATCAGCGAATTGTAAATCTTGCTTTCCCGGCTCGGGGGGCTGGCGGTAGCCAGGTTGAAGTTTAGCCAGAGGTGCGCGGGTTTTTTGCGCGGGAGCTGGAAGGTGATTACGAATTTCCGATCCCAAAGGCGGCTGTGATGCGCGGCGATGTTTCGCAACACGGAGAGGTGATGAAACAAGGAGCAAAAGGTCTTTTCATCCAACTGATAGGTGTCGGCGATGGTCTGGCGGAAGGCCGGCGGCTGGATTTGACCGAGCAGATTGGAGACCACCCCAAATGAGGCCACTTCGACGATCACCCAAACCGGAGGCCAGGGCATTTTCAACGTATCGCGATGGTGTTTGATGAAGACTTCTTTGCTACGTTCCATTTCACCGTGCAGTTTCGTCAGCGTCTTGGCGTGGATCAGATAGTCGCCAAAGTGACGGTTTTCGAGGTAGCTCAGCGGTCCAAGCTGATGGCCGATTTCGTAGGCGAGCCTGGAACGGGCTGAAATCTCCACCCGCTTGCAGCCTTCAAGAATCAAGCGGCGGAGGGTGCGGTCAAAGTGGTACAGATCCCAGATTTGTTGGAAGGTGGCGCCCGGCTGAAACTGGTCGGGGTTTCCAGCAACGGTGAAGGGGAAACGGTAGGCAGAAAGCCGGTAGTAATTAAGATGCGTCAGGCAATGGATGGCAAAAGGCTCATCCGGAATGGACAACCCACGCGATTTGAGGAGAGCCACTTGTTCGGGAAATGTTTTGGGAGGCTTAATCATAACGCGAATCCTGAAAAAGAGGAACCCCCCTGGTGCGCCGTTCTTACGAGAGGCGTGGGAGGTATTGTTGACGAGAGTATCGGCCCAGATGGCTTTGCAGTCAAGTTGAAATTCAACATTGGCCTTTTAGCGGGCGCATGACAAAATTCTTCAACCGCAGAGCGGTTTTTGATGGTAGCCGTGGGTTTCAACCCACGGTTTAGCCAGTACGAAAATGATTTTGTCGCGTAGCGACATTTGATGTGTATATGTGTTCCGATATATTTCCCCCCCGGCGAAATGAAGAAATCTGTCATGCGCCCCCTTTTAGCTTGCTTGCCGACCTCGTTTCACTCCGGTTGGAGAAAGGGAACATTTGCTCAAGCAAAGGCAGAGCAAATGCTTGTCAATGTTGTCAAAACTTCGCGGCATGAGAATATCCTGAAAACCGCATCATTCTTCACCCGAATACGTTACGTTGTCGCAGCGCAAACCCGTTGCGCCGCTGCTGTTGTTCAAGACGGATGGTAAATCCGTTCTCCGTAGCAGCAAAGAGAAAAAAATGGCCTGCCAACGCTCGGCGCCACGCAGGTTCGCCGCCCGGTTGATTTGGAAATCGGCAAAGTTTCTTACCGCAGGGAACCAAGGCAACGAAGCGAAATCGCAGACCCAGGCAGGGACTGCCAGAGGAATGCAGGGCAAGGGAATGTGCTGTTATTCCCCTGACCAGCATTCCCCTGACTGAGCTTGCCCGGCGGAGAAAAATGCGGAGAAATCTGACAGAAAAATTTTGAGACAGAAACATCCGCGCCCCTCCCCTGCCCCATCCCATTTTTCTGTCTGCAAATTTTTCTGTCTGAAGCTTTTTGCAGAGCGGAAACAAAGAAAAGGAAGCGAGACATCATTGAATGGAACACGGGAACGTTGGTGACAGATGCATCCTTTTCAGGATTGGGTATACCCGTTCCGCGCCCTGCTTTGCGCTCTTGGTGTTCTTTTGTGGCCATTTCATCTCGGATTCGGGTTTGATGAAAGTTGCTGCGCCCGGGACGGGCGCTCCGTGCCCGATTTGAAAATCCGCCGAGATCATTTGCTCGCACAAATTGTTTTGCCGTCGCGCCGGACTTCGATGCGGGTGCGAGCGTCGGAATTCAATTGGAAATTCAGCACGTCGGCTTGTGCGGGCCATTTGACTTGCGCGGTGTTGGCAGCGGCATCATAGCTCACCGAGGGCAATGGTTCTCCGGCTTTGACCGGCAGCAGCAGGATCTTGTAGGCGACCGATGTGGCCCGCTGATTGACCACCAGCCGATCATAATACTGCGGCCGGCCGCTGCGATCCGTTGGACCGGGCGCGGTTTCAACCTGGAGGAGCGGAAGTTTTGCGTCCTGGCTGTCGCTCATCCCCAAGGCACAAACCAATAGGAGCGGTTCGCCCGTCTGCGGGTGGAGGGCGGGTTTGAGCGCGGCGGAATCGAGCTTGGGATCACCTTCGCGATACGCCAGCGCCATCTGGTTCGGCGCGAGACCGGAAACGTCCGCCTGCCAGACGCCGCCGTTCAGCATGGCCGCCCATTGGTACCAATGCGTCGCATCATCTTTTTTCAAATCGTCCACGACAAAACCGTAGGGATGCGCGCCGCGCACGAGGCCGGCGGTGCGGAAAACGCGTTGCATGGGATTGAACGATGCACGGCAGGTCGGAATCCAGTTGCAATAATTGTAGGTCAGCCACCACGGACGCATTTTGTAATGGCCCGTGCCGGCAAATATTTTCAAAATCTCCGGTGACGGTTCCACTTCCCAGCCCATTTTTTCCAGCTCGTCACTCCACACCTGCGGCGGCTGCGTCAGCCAACGGTAGCTGTAGGCGTAAGTCAGGTCGGCGCTGCCGGTCGCACCGGCGCCGGCGGCCTGCGCGCCAAGGTATTTGGCCGCGCCGTTGTAGCCGTTTATCCCATCCGTGCCGAACGGCTCGGATTCGCCATCCACCTGCACGAGGTTGAAATATTTCCCGGCGTATTCTTGAGTGAACGGCGACTGCGTGAACCAGTCCACGCCCAGCGCGGAGAAGTGGAACATGCCGGCGTCCGCGTGATGATGCCCCGCGCCAAGATAATGATTCGGGCGCACCATGATATTGATCCAGACCGCATTGGTGGTGCGGTCGCTGTAGCTGGAAAACACGCCCTGCACCGGCGCGTTGAAATCCAGCGGCAACGCCAGGTCGGCGCGGGTGGTCATGGCGAAGTCCGAATCGTAAAGCACGCCCGGCACAAAGCCCGGATACGTGGGACTGGGCAGACGCAGACGCTGAAGCTTTTTCACCTCGTCGCGGTATTTGACGGGATCGAAACTTTCAATCGCCCAGCCGCGATTGTAATCATTGGCCGCCAGGGCGGACGAATCCGTGATTTTGGTGAGCAGATAATCGGCCACCCGGCTGCGCGGATAAAACGATTTAAGTTCGTCCGTGAGCTGCGGCGAGAGAAACTGCCGGCTGTAAGGCTCGTATTGTGTGCCGCTGTTGACGGTGACCCGCCCATTGGGAGAGGTCATCTGCGTCTGCGCTGCGAGCAATTTCCGCCAATGCGGATGGCCGAAAGGACTTTCGCCGCACAGAAGGCGCGCACCGTGTCGCGGCCCGCTTCCCACGCCTCGCGGTCGAAGCCTTCCAGCCCCTCAATGGCCGTGAGCGCGAGGAACTGCGGCAAATCCCAGCCGACCCAGTTGACATCGCGGAAACGCACGGTCGTGTCCTCGCCATAGGCGCGGCGGCCATAGGTGGCCTTCACAATCACCCGGCGCATGATTTCCTTCTGCTCCGCCGTCATCCACTTGCCGCCGAAATCCAGCGCGAGGCCGAGATTCATGTGCGCCACCAGGCCGTGCATTCCGCGCCAGGCGGTCACCGCCCCGTTGCCGTCGTTGGTTTCGTCGCCGAATTCTGTATCACTCATGGCGTTCCACTGGTCAATCAGCGGTTCGCGCAACTGGTAATAATTCGCGAGGGCCGTGGCCGCCTGCCGCCCGTGCGCGTCATCGCCCGTCAGCAAACAATACAGGGCCATGTCCGTGAGGCATTCGGGCACATAGGCGACATGCGAGTTGTGAATGCCGGGTTTTTCCCCTTTGAACATCTGGGCGGTGTTGATGGTGGCCACTTGATCGGGCCGCACATCATCCGGCCATTGCAAGCCGGCCAGATTGCCGGAAGCGAGTTTCTGGAACACCTGGCCATCGCTGGTGCTGGGGTCCCACCAGCTATGCTCAAAGAGATACTGCATCTCGATCAACGACTTCTGGCCCATTCTGGAGTGCTTGAGGCGATCCGCGAGCATCGGCACATCCCGCGGGCTGAACAAAACGCGCGGATAAACCCCGGGCGGCGGCACTTTCGAGCCGAGCAGTTTTTCATTGAAGCCGGAATAATCATATTCGGACTTGGGTGCGGTGGGCCACTTCGTTTCCGGCCCGTTGAATAGGGCCAGTTGTTCGGGGGTGACCTTGACATGATTAGTCCAAGCACCCTGCCGTTGCAGCGCCGGAATCCAGCGCGTGGCAATGTCCGGGTCCGCGAACTTTTCCGGTGTGTCGAACAACGTGATGACGCTGTCGAGCAACTTGGACTCGGATTCCGAAAACGACACTTCAGCTTTGCCGATGAGCATCAGACCGCGCTCATTTTGAAAGACTTTCAATCCGCGCTTTTGTGCCTCGTCCGCCAGCGCAACGTAATCGCGGCCCTCAATTTGAATGGTTGGCGCGGAGACTTTGGGAATGCTTAAAATATATACCCAGCGGTCGGCAAGATAATCCGGCGCGGGCGCGGGTTGCACCATCGGCAAATTCAAAACTCCGACGAAGGCGGACGGCACATAAACTGTGCCGTCGCGCAGAACGGCTTCAGCGCGCCAGTTCACTTCGTCCAACCGGACTTTGAAACCATGGACCCAGGCATAGCGGCTGCCGGCGAACACCGCCACGGTGTCCTTGATCTTTGCCTCGGCAACTTTCTGTGCCGAGCGCGTGTACGGCAGACCTTGATCCTGCGGCGGCACGGGCGGAAAGGGCGATTGGGCGAAGCCGGTCACGGCACAAGCAAGTGCCAGCGCGCGGCAATAATTTCGGAGGAAGGACAATTTCATTTTGATATGGAGATGTTGGATGATTGGTCACGCAAGGGCCCAAAGAGCACAACGAGCGAGGACAGCTTCATTGGGATATGGACGTTTTGGTATTGAGCGAGGTTAATTTAATTGGCAAGGGTTTTGCCGGAACGATTCATTTCAACCACAGATGGACACAGATGAACACAGATAAGCAAAGGCCACAGACCACGAAACCACAAGTCCCGCAGCCGACGACGCGAGGAGGCAGACGGGTGTATGCGCTCCAACGATCCGCCTCCTCACGTCGGCGGCTACATGTTTGATCTGTGTCCATCTGTGTTCATCTGTGGTTAAGATTTTTTAACTGCATCGCTTCGGCTTAGGGCGCGAAGATTTCGAATGTTTGTTTCACTATTTCTGCGGTTTTCACTTTTGGCTCGGTGCCACGGCCCCATTGCCACGCGGCCACCGTCACTGTCACGGGGAATTTTGTGCGTGGTGGGATCTTGGTGAAAACCAGCCGGCCGTCTTTTACGATGGCCGGGCCAACCACGACAAAAAAGCTGACCGGCAATCCGGCATCGGTCTTCGCCACGAGCGGAAGGGATTCCGTGCCTGCCTTGACGTCAGGGATCTTCTCAAAGGTGATTTTCTGCGGCATTCCCTCGGAATGGTTGTCGCGGCTGATTTGCCCCGGCTGGACCACCGCGCGGATTTTGTCGGTGCCCGGATGGCGCACGGCGACATAGATCGGAGAGGGCCAGGTGCGATCCAGCGCCAGGCGAAACCGGTTGTGGCCAAGCGGCTCTACGCAACCGCACAACCATTCGATGCTGGGCGTGCCGGGCGCTTGCGCGAGCTTCGCGCCCGCGCCGGAAAAATTCACCGGCAATTGGTCAAGCAGCACGCCTTTGAGCATGAACGTCACGCCATCGGCCTCGGTTTCCAGCACCGGTGTCGGCAGGCTATTGGGGGAAGGTTCGGGCGGCTTGTTGATCGGGATCCAGGTGATGCCGTTGAAGGTGAATGGGAACACTTCGCCGTTGGCGTCGGCGAATGCGGGAAGTTGCGTCTCCGCCTGCCAATTGATGCGCGCAAACGCCTGGGCGTCCTCGGCACTGGTCCGGTCGAAGTACCAGGGCACGCCGCGCGCGTCCGGTGCGGTGGCAGCAAACGCCGTCACCGAATGATTGTCAGGGGCAGCCTCCACGGCCAGGTTGTCGCGCATCGGGACCCTGAACCGGCGCGACGGTAGCGCAGCCGTCTCGGCGGCGGGTTCTGGCGGCGTCTCGCCGCCAGTTCGGGGAACGGGCACCGGGACGGTGCCCGAACCCGCAGGCGGGACGCCTGCGCTACGCGGTTCATGGCCGGGCACCGGCAGGTCGGCGAGAAATCCGGTCTCCAAGGAAACCGGTTTCAGGGTGCCGTCAACGGCGAGCCGGGCTTTTGCGACCAGATCAATGTAATGGGCGAAGTATTGCGCCAGCCGTTCGGAGCAATCAAAGTGGCCGCTGCTGCCGTCAATGATGTAACTCAGCGGCCAACCCGGATTCTTCGCGCGCTGGTCCAAAATGCCGGCGTACGCCGCGCCAATGTTGTTCCAATTTGTGCGAATATCGGACTTGGTTTGCGACCATTCCTGCGCCGTGCCAAACGCGACCAGCGCAGGCACCGTCCGGTTCTTCGGCGGCAGATGGTTGTTCTTGATCCAGATGCCGGCCAGACAGCGTTCCGGACATTGTTCCACGAGCGCGTCCACCATCAACAAATGGCCGGATTCGCCCATCGGCAGCCACGGCACCGTGGCCACTTCGTCGTAACCGGATTTGCGCGCGAGGCCGTCGAGAATCTGTTGCAAAAATGCCGTCGCCGTCCTGTAATCCTTGGGCATGTCCTTGCGGAAATTCATGAACGAAGGGGCACACCACACGATACCCAAGTCGTTGGATGAGCATACCGCGCGGATGGCTGGATGCCCGACCAGCATGTGCTCCGGCACGTTGGCGCACAAGATGAGCAGCCCGCGCAACCGCCGGCAATTCTCGGGAATCCAAAGATAAGCGGTCGCCTGGTTGGTGGAACCATCCGCCCAGGCCGGGCTGGAGCCGCTGTGCATGAACTGGAAAACCTGGTTGACCGGTGAGCGCGACGATTCGGGCGAATCCGCCGCTTGGCAAACCCAACTTGCGCCGCAAAGCAAGAGCAGGCCCGCGCAGAGGACCAAGCGGCACAACGCGGCAACGGGCTTCCTGAAATCCGAAACCCGAGTCCCCGAATGCCGAAAGCAGTCCGAAAATTTAACCACAGATGGACACAGATGGACACAGATAGAAATGAATTCTTGGTTTTTTGGATCTTGGGATCGCGGGCCCACGCGCTGGCGACCATCAGTCCATTTATCCATCCCTCCAACCATCCGGTGTGGCTGTATCGGTGTTAATCTGTGTCCATCTTTGGTTGAACCCAACCGTTCCCGTTTTATTTGGCCTTCGGGCTTCGGATTTCTTTCAAATTTCGGATTTCGCGCTTCGGGATCCAATCGGTTTATGTTCATAATTGACCAGTGTTTAGTTTTGCGTAAGCGAGGGGTCATTTTACTTCAGGCATGAGATGAAAAGTCTGGTACACCGTCTCGGAAGGTTTGACGCCGCCGATTTCCTGAAAGCGGCCGACTTGATAGGCGCCGACGGTGACCTCAATCGGTTTGCTTGTGCCGGCAGGAATCTCGGCGGGAATAAACGCGCCGTCCTGGATGATGCCCGGTCCTTTGAGAACAAAATAATCCACCGGTAATCCGGTGGAACTTCTCGCCTTGAGTTCGATTTTGGCTGAGGTCGCAGGCGCGTCCGTCACGGCGGGGAAGTCCACGGTCTGCGCAGGAGCATGCTTGAGGATGGCGGCGTCCGGCGGTGACAGCGAAATCTGGCAGGTGCGGCCAGCGGCGGCGAATGCTACATCGCCTTCGTGGAAGACACGGACGAAGGACATGTTAAAGCCCGACCCCGTGGCGAGGCGGTGGCGCGTGAGGCGCAGCGTGAGGCGCGTTTCCGTCACGCCGCGTTCGTCTTTGAACTGTTCACTCCGTACGAGATCGAACACGCCGCTGTGGGCATTGAATTGCACCGGGATCTGGCTCACGGGCAGAGTGGTCTGGCCTGGGAACAGCAGGTTGGTATAGGAATGCGCCTCCTCCGGGTGCTTCTCGTGATCCTTGGTCTTCACCGTGCAGATGTCCGGCGGCGCGGTGAAACGATACGTCGTCAGTGTAAGCAATCCGTCGTCGTGGAGCAGCACTTGCGGATCGGGCATCGTCGCCATCACGCCGTGCGCGAGGCTGATGGGTTTCCCCGCCGGGTCGAGGAACGTGAACAGCTCGATTTTTTTGCGCGGCTCGGAAACGCCGAGGTCAAACTGCGTGCGAGCGAGCTTTTCATTCGGAAACCACAACGCCTCGTTGCGACGACCTTTGTATTCGAGATACGGCGCGGGCTGCGGGTAATCCTTCGGCAGCTCGCCCGACGCGGGAATTTTCGGACTCATCAGCCAGCCGTCGCACAGTGTGAGGTTCTTCATCGGTTCGCCCACTCTTTCCGGCAAGCGCGCGGTGGCAATCGCATCGAGCCAGTCGGCCACGAACTGGTAATTGCGCGGCGACATGTCGAAATGTCCGCTGGTCATCTCCCAACACGAACTGAAAAGCTCGTTGTGCGGCTCGTAGGTCGTGCCCGGATTGTCGTCGTGATCGCGGCGGTAGCTGCTCAAATACGTCCCATAAGCGTGCGGATACGGACTCCAACTCACCGTTTCCTGGCTGCCGGAGGTCACAAACAAAATCGGCACATGGCGCAACGCCAAGTCCTGATTGGGGTGCAGCGCCTTGCCACCAGGCCAAAAGAAGTGATACACGTCCGGCAGCCCCGCCTTGATCGGGATGGTGCCGAGGCATTGCTCGGGCTTCCGGATCGCCGCTTCAAACGGAAACCCGCAGAACGCCGAGTGCCCCAACGGCACGATCGGCGCGGCGACCAGTTCGGGATGTCCCGACACGTCCGCGAGCCGCTTCAAGTAGGCGTCGTAAACCGCCGTCCGCTCGGGATCCGTCACATCAAAGGTCTGATCCTTCATCATAACGTCGCCGATGTCCTTCGCCCACGGCGTGAACAGGATTTGCGCGATGCCGTGCTGGCGGCACACGACGCGCACCGGCGGGCTTTGCAAAATGTTGATCGGCAGAGCGTTGTTGATCCCCACCATGACCGCGCGAATTTTCGGCGTGTTGGGCGGAATCCACAAATAAAAGCCGAGGCCCGTCCGGTCCTTTGACGCTTCGGATTGAATGAAGAACTGGTAAATGTGGTCTGGGTCCGAGCACGCGGGAATCGAGGTTGCCGCTGGCGCGGCGTGAACGAAGGTGCAACTGCACAGGATCAGTCCGAGCGCGAATATTTTTTCCATGGTCAATGGTTGGTCGCAAATGTTCTGAAATCATCTCGTCGCGGCCAGCACGAGCTTTCCTTTTTGCCAGATGTCGTCGGAGGACGAACCGACCATCAGGTCAACGTCGCCCGCTTCAGTGGTCCATTTGCCGTCCTTCCAGAACTTATTGTTCATTTCATTCCTGCTCCCAATTGCTACTGGTTCAATTTGATTTTATACACGACGGCATGCTGACAAGGCCATTCTTTCGCGGGCTGGATGGTTAGTCCTTCCCATTCGATTTTGTATTGCACCTTCTCGTGGCTTCCAAGCAGTTCGATGGACGAGAAACCCGGCCCCAGCCGGCCCAGCGACTTGATTTGCAACGAGCCTTGCGGCACGCCGCACGCGATGGCGTAGAGCACGTCGCCCTTGGTGGTGAAGCGCACGTCCTGCCAGGTGAGCGGCTGTTTCAGCTCATTCATGTATTTGGCTTCGGGCCGCGGCGTCGGACCTTCGCCAAACAGCAGCCAGGGCCGCGTGCCAAAGATGGCCTCGCCGTTGATGGGCATCCACTTCGCCAACTCGTCAAGTACGGTTTCACATTCGGGAAAAAGACTGCCATCGCCGCGCTGCGGAAAATTCAGCAGGAAATTGCCGTTCTTGCTCACAATGTCGGCGAGCATGTGAATCACGACGTCCGCGCTCTTCGTCCCCGAGGCGCTGTCCACGTGCGGGCCGCCGAGATAAAACCAGCCGCCGAGCGAGGTCTCGCCCTGCCAGGGCCGGTCCATGATCATCGTGGCCATGCCGCGCTCGTAATCGGGCACGAACGTCCCAGACTTCACGTTCACCACCGCCTCCACCTTGCCGCCGTGCGCCTGGGTGTTTTCTTCGAGATAATGCGCGATCAATTGCTGACCATAGGGCGGATGCGGTATGCCGCCGTCAAAATAGAGCAAGTCGGGCTGATATTTGTCCACGAGCTCGGTGTGGCGCTTGAGCCAAAGCGCCTTCCATTCCACCGGCGGCGAATCCTTGGCGCTTTGCGGATGATTGTAAAGTTCCGCCGGATCAAGTCCGTCCCACCATTGACCTTGGCCGTCGGCCTTGGTCAAATGTCCGTCATACGGCACGCCAGCTTTCGGCCCGGTCTGGTCGGAACCCTGCGCGCCAAACATATAATTCCAGCCGCGCTCGTCTGCATGGCTCGACACGCCAAACCTCAGTCCCGCCTTCAGCGCTGCGTCACGCCAGAGACCAACGATGTCCTTGTGCGGGCCGACCCTGACCGAGTTCCATTCGTGATAAGTGGAATCCCAGTTATCGAAGTTGTCGTGATGGGTTGCCAGCGCGACAAAATATTTCGCGCCCGCCGCCTTGTATTTGGCCATGAGCGCGTCGGGATCGAACTTCTCCGCCTTCCAGGAGTTAATGACGTCCTTGTAGCCGAACTGCGATGGATGGCCGTAGTGTTCCAAGTGCCACTGATATTCCGCCGAGCCCTGGCGGTAAAGATCGTGGGCGTAATTGTTGAAAATTCCCGGCACCGAGTCCGGCCCCCAATGCGACCAGATGCCGAACTTCGCATCGCGAAACCATTCGGGACATTGGTATTGCGCGAACAAATTCGCCTCGGACTTCGGCGGGCCGGGAACATTTTCCGCCCGGCAAACTTGCAGAGCAAAGACCACCAGCGACAATGCCGCGACGACACTTTCCCTGATGCTTCTATGGGTTGAAACTGATTTCATTGTGATTTGACGGTGGTTTCCGGGCGTCAGCGCCGCAGCGAAATAATATCCGGCGAGGGAAAATCGACCGGCACGCTGTCGCCCGGGTCCCGGCCAGCGAGCCATTTCAAAGCGCGGACCATGATGGTTTGAAACGCGGCGCAATGCATGCCTTTCGGATCCGCCTGGTCCGCCCAGACATGGCCGTAGGTGGCAACGAAAACGCGGCCCTTGCCATATTGCACCGTCCATTCGATGGGAAATTGCAACTGCGTTTGGGGCTCCTTTGCGTAGGCCAGCACGGTCAATTGCTCCGCCGGGCCGCGGGCATAGCGATAGATCTCGATGTCGGCGGCCATCCACGCGCGCGGCAGGCCGCGTTGGATGGGATGCTCGCCGAACTGATGCACCGTCACGTCCACCCGCGAGCCATGGCCGGTGTTGGCACCCTCGCCCGGCGGGATGAACTGAAGCGTCTCGTTGGTTGTAACCACAATCGCCTGACCGTAGTTCTTATTGCGCCAGCCCAAACCGATCATGCGATTATACTCCGGCCACTCGGCGAATGAGTTGTTGGCTTCGTGATAGCAATAGAAGCCGCCGCCATTGGTGACGAAATTTGAAAACGACTTTTGCACCGTCTCGGGCCAGCGCGGTTTCCCGCCAAGATTATTGTAGCCGGAGAGCACCACATCGTATTGGGAAAAATCGGGACGCCACGTCTGCCACGCCGGGTCAGCAGCAGTAGGCGGCGTGATCGAAACATCCACCGCGAACGAGCCATCCCGCGCGAGAATTTCCTTCACCAAGGCGAGACGGTGTTTCCAGTCGTGATTGCTGACGCCTTCGACGATGAGCAGTTTGATTTTGCCGGTTGGCTCAGCGGCTGGAGCCGAAACGGAAAGCAGCATCGCGCCGGCCAGCATCCATATTAGCGGAGAATTAAACATGATTGATTAAGCGTCAGTCACTCGATGACCGACATGGGCCAGGTTCAGTTTCATATTTTTGGTGGCGCGAATGTTCCATCCCCATTCAGCAACTCCACGTCGGCACGCCGTACCGGAGGTGTCACGATCAGTGATTCCAGTTTGCCGTTCCGCACGCTGCCTTCAATGGCGGTTTCCAGCGGCGCGTGCAGCTTGAAGTTCACATTCCAATTCTTCGGCCACGCCGGCAACAGATAGATCTTCTTCCCTTCACATTGCAGCACCATCAGTTGCAGCGCGTTCAGCCCGTTGCCGCCGTTGTCCTCGTCGGGCACATAATCCGAGCCGTGTGCCCAAAAAGCCGGAAAACGCACCTGCGGGTCCTGGCGCTGAAGGACAAAAACGACGTTCTTGCGGGCCGTCGCCGGGTCGCCGAGCAGCGCGGCTTGAACGCCGCTCTGCCGCCAGCAGCCATCGTCCTTGAACCGGCGCGCGGCGAATGTGGTCCTGGCCAGATCCAAATCCGGTTTGTTCAACCCAAACAAGCGGAAAGGAAAAATCGCGTACAGCTCGGGATTTTCGACGTTATGGCGCGGGCCGAAAACCTCGGCCGGCAGAAGGACTTTGACGCCATTGGTCTCGCCGACAGGCAGTTCCGGAATCTCGCCGAGGAATCTCCGCCAGCGGTCCCGCTGCTCCGCCGTGGTCAAATCCGCCGGCAAGGCCAGCAACTCTGGCAACACCCAGCGCAGTCCGGCGATGTCCGGCGCGGGATTGCGCGCCTTCCAGAACATCTCGATGGCGTTGTCAGGATCGAGCAGCAGTTTTCCGTTCTCGTGCTTCCAATGCTGGTCGAAAAACTTCACGCCCGCATCGGCGATGGGCAGCAGGGTTTCGCGCGCGAAATTCTGGTCCCGCGTGTAGGCGTAGTAATCGAGCATCATGGCGGACAATTCCAGAATCGGCGTATAGTAAAAATCCGTGTATTTGCCGGGCGCGTCGGGCGTCAGCTTGTTGATGCCGCCATAAAAAGGCTTCGTCTCGGCGAAGTAAGCGCCATCGTGATGATAAAAGTCGCGCACCTCCTTTTCGTTGTCCGGCAAAATGGCGCGGAACATTTTGAACAGCGGCCGCATCAGGTCAAAATCGCCGCTTTGCAGCATTGGCCAGTACATCGGCCGCGTGTTCTGAAACCAATACTGCCCGCCCCAGTCCCGCGCGTCGGCGGGCACAATATAATTCGTCTGCACCTCCTTGATCTTCTCCGATTTGTGCCAATCCATGGTGAAAATCGAGCCGTTGAATTTGATGGGATATGCGCCGCGCCCGGCGCAGGCGCTGACGAATCGCTGCAAGATGTAACCGCGCGTGACCTTCGCCGCGTCCTCATCGCCGGAAATGAAAATCCAACTCCGGTTCCAAAAAGCCTGCCACCAGTCGTTGTGTTCGCGACGGGCAGTTTCCATCGGCACCCCCGCCGCTTGCGCCACAATTTGGTCCAACTGAGCCAGCCACGCTTCCGGCGTCGGTGTTTGCGCCGTGAGCACACCAACGGAAATCACTTGATGATTGGCCGGTTTGACCGAATGCAAAACCGTGCTGCTGACGGAAACCAAATTGTTACCAGAAATCGCGGCGCCAAAAGTCCGGTTCGTGAGTTGCGCGATTTGTTTGTTCTGATTGCGATAATACCAAACGATCCGGTTGGTCTGGCCCGGAAGAATCGTGTCCACCTGCACATCCCTTTCCGGCGTCGGTCGCGTGGTTTCAAAAACCAATTGCACCTCGCGCGGCTCGGGCGTTTCCGACTCGACGCGAATCACCGGGCGGTTGGCGTCCACCCAGACCCGCAGCACGGAGGGAGCATTGGCCGGGCCGGAGCGGATTTCAATTTCACCCGTGGCCAGTTTCAGCGTCTGCAAAAAACCACTTTCCGTGGCCAGCGCCGGCAATAATTTCACGCGGACACGCCCAACTTTGGGCAGGCCTTTGCTGGCGCCGACATTGTCGCTCCACGCGTCGGTTTTGGAAATGTAGAAGAGCAGGTCGCCGCTCTGCTCGACCCACACGTTAAGGCCGATGTCGCCATTGCCCAGCGGCATCGAGCCGCGCGAATCCTCGCTCGGGGTCGTCCAGACGACGTTGTATTCATCCAGTTGGCGTCCGAGTTCGCCGGCGCTGCCGACGTTGACGGCCAGCAGAGCCGCCAGTCCAATGATCCATTTGCTGTTCATTTGTTTACCATTCATAAAACAGGATTTTGCCGGCCGGGACGGTGACCGTCGCCTCTTCAACCGTTGCCGTGGCCGCGACCAATAACAATGCCATGATGATTTTATCCATTGGGATCAGCGTAAGCGCAGCCAAACCGCGGCGCGACATCCGCTATTTGGCGGCTTCGATGGTCTTCACTTCTTCCGGTTTTGCGACCAGATATGGCTCGGTAACGTCCGTAAAATGATTCCTCGACACCGTGACGCGTTGGACGGCCGTTCCAACCTGAACGCCCACCGATGAATGCTCGATCCGGTTGCCGTCCACGACCACATCCACGAAACGTATCTTTCCATCATCGCGCGGCTTGGCTTCGGCGCTGGGCGGAAACGCCACGCGCTGATTGTAGCGTAGCACGTTGTCTTTGACAATGACCCCGCGTCCGCCGGGCACCGGATGCGGCGCAACGTCGTTCACGAAAACCAGTTTCTTGCCATATTGCGCCGAGCCGAATTTCGTAATGCGCAAGTTGCCGTCGGTCAGGCCGACAAAACTGAATGGCAGGTTGCCTTCGGGATTGTTGCCGTGCGGTCCGATGCCGGGATGATAACTGTTGCCGAACGCGACATCATTATAGCAGAAACGCACAAACCAGCCGCTCTGCCCCCAGAGGCCCTGGTTGCGCTCGACGCGGCAACTGTCAATCGTGAAGTCGTAGAAGCTCCCATAGAGCTGGGAAAACGCACTGCAATCGTAGCCCTCGCATTGATACACGATCATGTGCCGCATCAAGGACCACAATCCGACGGTGCTGTCGGTGGTCGGTGGCACGTCCCAAGGCCGATCCACGGTGAATTCAGCCGGTGTATTTGCCGTGATGACGCGATACTGCCCCGCGCCCGGACCGTCGAGAATCATCACCGCGAGGCCGACAAACTCGCCCGGCTGCGCCTTGATGCCAGTGAGCGTAAGGGTCTGGCCCGCCACGCGCGTCGGCAGGCCGAACCACGCGATGTTGCTCTGCGTCACGGGCGTCGGCAGGGCGCTGATGTCCAGCGTCATCGCTTCGCGCTCGCCGCGCACAAAGTTATAGCTGCGGTTGCGGGCGGAATAGACGTATTTCATGGCGATGTTGCCATAGCCCCACGACGACGAACCGTGGATTTCGTTGTCCGCGCATACCATGTAATGCGCGCCGCCGCCCATTTCGACGTAGCTGTAACCCATGCCGCTGCCAAAGAAATTGCCGGTTTCGCGGGCGTTGCGAAGATTTCTGAAATGCGTTTGCCCGCCCTGCACGAGGCAGTCGCTGAATTCAAAATTCTCCATCGCGCCGACGCGAACCAGCGTCGCGTGATCGCCGTCGAATTGGCTGGGAATGGTTTTGCCCGCCGCGTTGGTGGTGATGTTCCACAGCGCCACGTCGCGGTCCGGGTGACTGCACATCAGCCAATGCTGAAAGTTCACCCGGCGGAAAAACACATCGCGCGAAACGGAGGGCTTCAGCGCCTTCAGCTCGTTTGGCACATTACGGTCGCTCAAGTCGGTGAAAAGCGTGTCCACCTTGCGCACGATCATCGTCAAATCCTCCACCGCGTAACGCGCCACGCCATAGGCCGCGCCGGGGGAAAAATCCGCGAGCGTCTTCGGCTCGTCCACCGGCCATTGGAGCACCGTGCAGTCGCGGCCCTCGCCGCGCAACACCGTGCGTTCCGGAATGACGAAATAATTGGTGAGCCGGTAGGTGCCCCACGGCAGGAACACGATTCCGCCGCCATTCCTGCCCGCGGCCGCGAGTGCCGCGCGAATCGCCACTGTGTCATTGGCCACGCCGTCACCTTTTGCGCCGAATTCCTTCACGTTGAAGGTCTTTTGGGGCCAGACGTCCGGTTGCTTGAGCTCCACCGCCAGCGGACCGCCCCACCCTGCCCCGCCGCCAAAGCCATTGTGAATCCAAAGCTCATAGCGGCCCACGGCCAGATTGGACGGCAACTGCGCCCGCAGCGAGAAGCGCCCGGCATTGGTCACCGCCAAGTCAATCCAACGGCCATCGGCGGCATGCAACGCCGCCCGGGGCGTGCCAAGGTCGTGCGGCAGCAGGAAGTCTTTCCCGATAATTTGTACCAGCGCGCCGGCTGGCGCCTGATTCTGCGTCAGGCCGGGTTGGAGTTGAACCGGCTGCAAGAACCAAAGCTCTGGGCGATTCAGCAGCACCGGTTTGCTAACGCCACTGGCGGATTGAACCACTGCTTCAAATATGCCTGGCGACTCGGTCTCGGGCAGCTCAAATTTGACGGAATTGTCCGATGGCTGAATGGGTTCGCAGGCTTGACCCGGAGGCGCGGCCGGCACTGGCCCGCCCGGATGCGCCACCGGGCCGTCCGCCAGACGCGCAACGGAAACTTTGGATGCGTCCGCCAAGCCGCCGCCGTAGAGCAAAACCGTATTGCCCGGTTCCACGCTGTCGGGCGCCCAGAACACCACCGGGGCGGCGCGCAAAGAAATCCCCGCCGCCAGCATCAGCCAGCCCAGCCAT
>Ga0316217_10002743_pt1 | contig 20873 bp, 13 predicted proteins | sample 1anoAmetaG_FD_203633 | JGI IMG/M metagenome (GOLD analysis project Ga0316217, IMG submission 203633) | Freshwater microbial communities from Trout Bog Lake, Wisconsin, USA - 1anoA | ecosystem: Environmental > Aquatic > Freshwater > Lake > Hypolimnion/Profundal zone | place: USA: Wisconsin...
CCTCCGGACGGTCCATTCCTTGCGGCCAGACGGGCCGGTTGGTCCAGATATGAACTTCCCGGACCTGGCCAATGATCCCCGCCTGAATGCACTCGACACCGCGCCGCAGGCCGTCCGCGGCACTGCCCTGGTTGCCCATCTGCGTGATCACGCCCTTGGACCGCGCCAGGCCGCGCAGATAGCGCGCCTCGTAAATTGTCTGCGTGAGCGGCTTCTGGCAATACACGTGCTTGCCGCTCTTCATCGCCAGCGAGGCGATCAGGGCGTGCATGTGGTCGGGCGTGGACACGGTCACCGCGTCAATCCCGCCGGCCATCTCGTCAAACAGCTTGCGGTAGTCCCGATAAAACTTGGCACCGGCGTATTTAGCCCGCTGCTCGCCGCAACGCCCCTCATCCACGTCGCACAGCGCCACGATGTTCTCGCCGTTGCAATAGTCGGTGTCACTCTGGCCCTTGCCCATGACGCCGATGGCGGCGATGTTGAGCTTGCTGTTCAAATTGGCGGCGCGCAGGAGCGTCGGCACGCCAAACGCCACCGCCCCGGCGGCCAGGGTGGAGGTCTGGAGAAAACGGCGGCGGCTAACGCCGCGGGATTCCGCCGGAGCAGGACGATTGGATTTCATGGTCAGAGTTAAACAAACTACCCGGCGGTAAAAAACAAAAAACTGCTGCGCCGACCGGATTTTTTGCTCAGACGCGCTTCCCGGCCCGACGGATACACTGAATTTTATCCATGCGCGAACCCGCGCTGAGCGCACGCCGAAAGTGGAGGTTGAAAACCGCCGCAGGTCTGCAATACTCTGCCGACACTCTCAATTCCATGAAAACACATCTTATTCCTTTGGTCCTGGCCGCCTTGGGCACCGGCATTGCCAGCGTCGCCGTGTCGGCCGCGCCCATTCCGACCGACTGCCAGACCGGCGGGTTCGCCATTGGCTGCCAGGCCTGGACCTTCAATCATTTCACGGTGCTGGAGGCCATTGACATGACGGCCGCAGCCGGCGGCAAAGTCATTGAATTTTATCCCGGCCAGAAATTCAGCGCCGAACAGCCGGATTGGAAGTTCGATCACAACGCCTCTGACGACATGATCGCCGCCGTGCAGGCGCGCCTGAAAAAAGACGGCATTCGCGCCGTCAATTATGGCGTGGTGGACATCCCCAACGACGAGGCCGGGGCCCGAAAAATCTTTGCCTTCGCCAAGAAGCTGGATTTGTACGGCGTCACCACCGAATCCGCCGGCTCGATTGACGTCATTGAAAAACTGGTCAAGGAGTACGACCTCCATGTGGGCTTCCACGATCATCCGCGCCGGCCGAATGATCCGGCCTACAAAATGTGGGACCCGAAATATGTTTTGAGCGTGGTCAAGGGTCGCGATGCGCGCATCGGCTCGTGCGCGGACGTGGGGCATTGGGTGCGTTCGGGCTTGGACCCGGTGGCCTGTCTGAAAATCCTGAAAGGCCGGGTCATGAGCACGCATTTGAAGGATCTGAACGAAAAATCCCCGGAGGCGCACGATGTGCCGTACGGCACCGGGGTTTCGGATATTCCCGCGATCCTGCATGAACTCAAGCGCCAGGGTTTTGCCGGCAACGTCTCCATTGAATACGAATACCACTGGACCACGAGCCTGCCGGAAGTGGCCCAGTGTATCGGCTTCGTCCGCGGCTACGGCGCGCGAAAATAGAGGCCACCACTAGCCGCCGCCGAGCCCGAGCGCTAACCCGGGTGTTTCCTAGCCTGATTGGCGGACGCAGACAAAACCGGCGTATCGCAGGTTTCCGAACCTGCTGTATCGCCGATTTCCAAATCGGCAGAGCGCCGCAACGATGGGCGCGTTGGATTGGCGGAGGGCACACAGGTTTGGAAAGCTGCGATACGGCAGACTGGGACGTCTGCGCCACAGGGTTTGGCTATTTGCGGGCAAAAAGCCTCGCGGGTTGAGGACCGCCAAAACCCCTCAAGTCCGGCCCGCGTTTAGCCGATGGTTCAGTGTTGTCGCCCCACCAACACAACGACGATCCGGGTGAACGGCGGATGGCTCCGGTCCATCCGTCCCTGTTTGCCCGCCACAACGGGCCGATGTATCGCACGCCGGTGGACCTGCAAACGGTGCCGGACGCCCCGACGCGCTTTTTGGTCATTGGCGCCTGTCTGGCCCAGGCTTTCCCGGAAGTGGCCGCCATGCTCAACCCCGGCTTCCAAGGCGATTTCATCCTGTTGAACCATTTCGATTCGTTCCCCGAAATACCCCCCGCACAAGCTGCGCAGTACGATTTTCAGATCGTGCATCTGCCGCTGCGGACCATTTTCGGCGGGGCCTATTTTCGCTTGCCGGACGACGTGGCCGCACACGAGGCCTTCTTGCGGCAGACGCAGGAAAGCCTGGCGCGCTATCTGGCCGGGGCCGCCAAATTGAACCGCGAGCGCCACTTTCCGACCTTTGTGCTCGGGTTCATGGTGCCCCAGCAGAATCCGCGGGGCCGGTTCCAGCCCCGCTATGATTTGCGGAACGTGATGCACTTCATCGAGCGGCTTAACATGTTCCTCGCAGCGGAAGTCGCCCGGATGGAAAACGCCTGGTTTGTGGACGTGGACCAAATCGCCGCGAGCATTGGCAAGCAACATTGCCAGGACGACATGGTCTGGTCGTTCACCCACGGTACCACCTTGAGCGACGGCGACCACGATCACGACCTGAACCGCATCGAGCCGCCGATGTCCATGCAGCACCATTATTCGGCGCGGTGGCTGGAGTTCATCCAGGCGCTGCTGCTTGAAGTCTTCGCCATGCACCGCACCCTGCGGCCACGCGACGCGGTCAAACTGGTGGCGGTGGACCTGGACGACACCCTCTGGCGCGGGGTGGCGGCCGAGGGCACGCTGGGCGTGCTCGAAGGCTGGCCCCTGGGCTTCATCGAGACGCTGCTCATCCTCAAACAGCGCGGCCTGTTGCTGGCCATCGTCAGCAAGAACGACGAGGCGTTCATCCGGGCCAACTGGGACCAAATCGTGCAAGGCCAGATCGCGCTGTCGGATTTTGCCGCGGTCAAAATCAATTTCCGGAGCAAGGCGGAAAACCTGGCGGAGATTTTGCAGGAGGTGAATCTGCGGCCACAAAACGCCGTGATGATTGACGATCACCCCGTGGAGCGCGCCGCCCTCCAAGCCCGCCTGCCCGGCGTGCGCGTGCTGGGCAGCCACCTGTATTATCTCAAACGCATCCTGTTGTGGTCGGCGGAAACCCAGCAGCCGGTGCTGACGCCGGAATCCAGCCGCAAAACCGAGATGGTTCAGGCGCAATTGCAGCGCGAATCCGCCCGCAAGGCGCTGTCGCAGGAGGATTTTCTGCGCACGCTGCAGCTTCGAGCCACGCTCTCGGTGCTGCGCGCCCCCGGCGGCCTGCATCTGAATCGGGCGCTGGAACTGTTCAACAAGACCAATCAGTTCAATACCACGGGCGCGCGTTATACCATGGAGCAATTCCACCGGCACTTCGCCACCGGCCACGAGCTTTATGTGTTTCAGGCCGGCGATCGGTTCACTGAATATGGACTCATCGGCGCCGCCTGGGTCCACGAAGCTTGCGTCGCCCACGTGGTGATGAGCTGCCGCGCGCTGGGGTTGGGCTTGGAAGACGCCTTGCTGGCGTGCATCGCCAGCCGGCTGGCGCGGCAACCGGCCACGGTCCTGTCCGGCGTCTTGCGCCCCACCGAAGCCAACATCGCCTGCCGCCAGTTTTTCTCCCGCAACGGCTTCACCCAATCGCCGGACGACCCGACCCTGTGGTCCTGGCCCTTGGCGCAGCCGCTGCGCGTGCCGCCCCACCTGGCGCTCACCCTCGCCGACGACGAGGCCCCCGCCGCCAGGTCCGGCATTGATCTCGGCCTCAAGCCCATTGCAGCCCTGACCGCCGACCCAGCGTCGTGTCAGGCTTCAACGGCGACATCCCCCGCTTAAGCGGCCTCTCTGGCGGAGCGCGACCGTGTCGGAGACCAGTCGCAGCAGCATGGCCGGTCAGAAGGTCGGTCGAGCAGATCAAGCCCATTGAATGGCGAACATTGCTGCGGCTGGCTTTCAGCCGCGCTCCGGCACCACCGTGCAACCTGCTTTCAGTCGGCAAATACGTTTCCGTTTCATAGATGCGCAGACTGTGGTTTTATGGGCTTTTCCATTATCCTTCAGATTCTTGTCCCACACCCGACTGCCCGTTATCCCCTGAAAAAATCTTTTTAAACCGCCCCGGTCAATTTATCCTGCCCGCGTGAGCATCCTGGAAGAATTACAATGGCGCGGCCTCGTCGCCGATTGCACCGATACCGCGGCACTGACCGAGAAAATTGCCGCGCCCATCACGCTGTACTGCGGTTTTGACCCCACCGCCGATTCCCTGCATGTGGGCAACCTGGTGCCGTTGCTGGCGCTGCGCCGGTTTCAACTGCTGGGACATCATCCCATTGCCCTGGCCGGCGGCGCCACCGGGTCCATCGGCGACCCCAGCGGCCGGTCCTCCGAGCGGCAGTTGCTCACCCGGGAAGTGCTGGATCACAATATTGCCAGCGTCAAGATCCAGCTCGCCAAGCTGCTCGACTTCGAAACCAGCCAGAATCCGGCCCGGCTCCTGGATAACGCCAACTGGACGGCGGGCGTCTCGTACCTCGATTTCCTGCGCGACATCGGCAAGCATTTTTCCGTCAATCAGATGGTGGCCAAGGAGTCCGTCCGGGCGCGCATGGAGGACCGGGAATCCGGTATCAGCTACACCGAGTTCAGCTACATGCTGTTGCAGGCGTTTGATTTTTACCATTTGCGGAAGGAATTGAATTGCGAACTGCAAATCGGCGCGACGGATCAATGGGGCAACATCACCGCCGGCATTGACCTCTGCCGCAAGAAGCTGGGCGCGACGGTGTTCGGGCTCACTTTTCCGCTGATGACCAAGGCCGACGGCACCAAATACGGCAAGACCGCCAGCGGCACCGTCTGGCTGGACGCCCACCGGACCAGCCCCTACCGGTTTTACCAGTTTTTTGTGCAACTGGACGATGCCGACGTGATCAAGATCCTAAAGATGCTCTCCTTCGCCCCGCCGGCCACGGTGGCGGAATTGGAACAACAGCACGCCGCCAATCCCGGCGCCCGCGCCCCGCACAAATTCCTGGGTCGTGAATTGACCGCCTTGATCCACGGACAAACCGCCGCCGATGACGCCTTGCGCGCCAGCGACATCCTGTTCGGCGGAGAATTGGCGGGCGTCAGCGAAAGCACCTTTGGCGAAATCGTGGGCGAGGTGCCGACCAAAGAAATCGCCAGGTCAAAGCTGGAGGGCGCGGGCCTGCCGCTGGTGGAGCTGCTGGTTCACGCGGGCCTGTGCCCCTCGAAAGGCCAGGCGCGAAAAGACATCGAAGGCGGCGGCGTGAACATCAACAACGTGCGCGAGGCGGGCGTGGCCCGCGCCGTGACCACCGGCGACTTGCTCTTCGGCAAACACCTCCTCTTGCGCAAAGGCAAAAAGAACTACGTCGTCGTGACCGCGCTCTAACCGGGCGCGACGCGCGGGGCGTGAGACAAAAATCTTCTGCCCGGTTCCTGTAGCGCAGGTTCCCAAACGTGCCGTATCGCCGATTTCCAAATCGGCAGCGCGGCGCAAGGTGGAGCGCATTGGATTGGCGGACGGCACGCGGGTTTCGAAACCCTCGATACGGCAGACTCGGAGGTCTGCGCTACGCCTGGCGGACGGCCGGTTCTTCATGACGCGGGCAGGTCCGGGACGCGGCGGCATAGTCATGCCCGTGTCTCCGCACAAAGATGCGATGGCACGGCCTCCGGGGATGGACTATGTTCTTCACACTTCCAGCTATTCATCGCGTTTAAAGCGTGCGGTGTTCGCGCAGCGTGGCTGCGGTTGGAATGGACAACAACCGACAAACCAACCAACTGATGGCCAGATTATTTTCGTTCCCCGCGCGGCTTGAATCCTCCGCGCTGTTATTTCGCCGCCGCGGTTGCCGGGCGCTGCGCCGGCGGTTGCCGGCACTGGTAATCGGCGCGTTGATCGCGGTGATTTCGCCGGCGCGCGGCGAGGCCCTGCTGGAGTTATTTCAACAGACCTGGCCGCAAATCAGCCAGCGCATGCCCGAGATCGCCGAGGCCGGCTATGACAGCTTGTGGGTGCCCAACCCCGCCAAGGGCAACAGCGGCGCCTATTCCGTGGGCTACGATGTATTTGACCCGTTTGACTTGGGCGGCACCAACCAGCAGGGCACCGTGGCCACCTTCTACGGCACGCAGGCCCAATTGATCCAGATGGTGCAGACTGCCCATCGCTTCGGCATCCGCGTGTATTTCGACAACGTCATGAACCATCGCTCCAGCACCGTGCCGGGTTATCCGGGCTCGGGCACGCCGACAAATTATTACCCCGGGCTGGTGCCGGCGGATTTTCATTTGCAAACGGTCGCCGGCGGCTACGAAAACTGGTCGTCCGTCAGCGATTGGTGCTCGGTTCAAAACGTCGAAAACAATCCGCTGCTGGGTTTGTGCGACCTGGCCAACGAACCGGGCACGGTCAATTGGAACTTCGGCCCGAATTACGGCGACACCACCAACAAGCCGGTGTTCGTGCGGTTTCCCGGGCGGCCGGATTTGTACATGGACACCAACGGGCCATTACTCGGCACCGGCTGGGGCGGCGCCGGCTGGCGCCCCTTCGACGGCCATGGCCAGCCCGTGGCCGAGGATGTCTCGACTTACCTCTGCCGGGCGATCGCTTGGACCCTGTACATGACGGGGTGCGACGGTTTCCGGCTGGACGCGGTGAAACATGTGCCGGTGGATTTTTTTGGCAACGACAGCGGCCAGACCGACGATCCCTATTTCGCCGGCTACACCGGCGCCGTTCAGGCGATGTTTGATTACGTCCACGGCTACGGCAACAACGTCACCGGCAACGGCTACCTGGAAACCGATGGCAACCGCAACAGCCTGTTCAATCCCGAGGCGGCGCGCAACGATGCGATGCTCTTCGGCGAGTACGAAGCCTCGGCGCTGCCCGCCTCCGAGGATTATTGGGAATATCTCAACTCCGGGATGCGCTTGATCAACTTTCCGGTCTTCAACGAATTCAATAATCTTCTGAACAACGCCGACAGCAGTCCGGGACTGTGGGGGCTGGACAGCCGGGATTACGCGCCGTCCACCAGCGAGGAGGGCAATTGCGACAGCAACGGCAATTACAGCCTGGCCCAGGCCGCCAACATGGTGCAGGATCAGGACGGCACGGCGTATGGCTATACCTACGCCAACATGGCCTTGGAAGACGCCTACTTCTTCATGCACGAGGGTCTGCCGATGGTCTATTCGGACGGATTCAACCACAATAACGGCGGCGGCACGCCCATTGTCACCACCAATCATTGCCTGGGCGAGTTCCACGACAACACGCTGCCCGAGACCATGTACCTGCACAACCAACTGGCGCGCGGCGGCACCTGGTCCCGCTGGAGCGATCAGTACCTGGTGCTGTTCGAGCGCTATGATTATCGGGAAGGCACCAACACCGCGCCGCAAACCCAGGCCGTCTCCTTGTTCGGCATGAATGACAAGACCAGCTATCCCGGCGACATCAATTTCGACGACGGCGTGTCCCGGACCAGCGACGGTTATTATTTGAACCCCGCGAACACCACTTCCACGGCGGTTTCCAATTCGCGAGGCGTGGGCTTGGTGGTGGGTTTTGCGCCGGGTTCGGTGCTGGTGCAAATGGCCGGTGCCTCGCCCACGGGCGGCCGCGCCTATACCAAACTGCTGGTCCACGGCGCCACCACCAGTTGGTACGACGCCACCAACTCGGCCCATGCCGCCGACCCCACCCAGCGGCTGATTTACGTGGGCGGCCAGACTCTGGCCGCCGGCGGCGGCGCGATTGAACTGACCATTCCGAGCGATTCCTGGGTGATTTACGGATATCAATGGCCCGAAGCCAGCCGCGCCAATGTGGCGACCAACGCCATCGTCTTTCGCCAGGGCGGCAACAACGTCCGGCAAATCACCGTCTATCGCCAGGACGGTCCCGACGCCCCCACCAACTACAACCCCGTCTTCCCCTTCAAGATGCGCGGCGGCGTGGATCAATACGGCAACCCGGTGGAAGCGCCGGGCGAAGGCAGTGTCTCCAATCTGGCGTACGTGATCAATGTGCCGGTGGTGACCAACGGCAACTTCGACATTCTGGTGCGCAGCGACGCCTCATGTTCCAACACGCTCGTCAAGCTGGATGGCGGCATTGACCTGAACAGCCAGATGAGATTGGGTCCGACCAATTTCCAGCCCGGCCTGGCGCCGACGAACTTCCTGGATTTGCGCGACAATCCCCCGGGCTACGCCAGCGATGTTTTTCTGGGCTACGAACAGGCGGCCTTCCAATTCCGCAATGGGCCGGAGAAGTTCGCCGCGCGGGACACTGCCAGCAACAACATCGTCTCGCCGGGCGCCGAAACCTATGCCTTCACCGTGGGCGGAACGAACCAGGTCTTTGCCGGCGCCGGTTACGGCGCAGGCATCACCAATCAGACGGCCGACTGGGTTTATCACGATCCCGCGGCGGCCGCCACCGTCCTGACCAATGCCAGCCTCACCGCCGCGCCGGCCACACAAATGGTCCCCACCAATCCGGCCTCCGGCCAGGCGGTGGACATCTGGGTGAAGGTCGGCTACCAGTTCCAGATCAACACCTGCTTCATTTATTACACGACTGACGGCTCGACTCCCGAAGGCGCGTTCGGCACCGGCACTGGCACCACTCTGGTCATCGGCGGCAACTGGATGAATCATGACAGCGTGACGACCAACATTGACTGGTGGAAGGGCACGCTTCCTGGCCAGCCCGCCGGCACCCAAGTGCGTTACAAAGTGGCGCTGTTCAGCGGCGGCAGTCAGGGCCTTGCCACGGGCAACCCCGCCGGTTGGCCCAGCATCTCGCCAATATCCGACGCCGAGCCGCAAGGCTCCAAGTATTATGGACTGACCCAGGCCGCCATCACGAATTTCAATCCCGCCGCGGCCACGGTCTGGCTGCATAACGACCTCAATCCGGCCAGCACCCAGACCGGCTTGCCGAGCGGCTTTCACATCGTCCGCGCCCGCACCTTTCTGCCCCGGGCCGGCCAGGCCAGCGTCTATAACACCTTTGCCCAGACCTTCTACTACGACGGCGCGCTGCCCACAGGCGCCATCGCCTATCCGCCCAACAACAGCGCCATCACCAGCGGCACCTACACCGTGGTCGTCCGGGCCGACAGCACCGTGACTGGCGTGGATTACAACATTCAGGACAGCAATCCGGCCAACGATGACACCGTGACGGGTCAGGCCAATGGCAACGGCAACAGTGCCGGCGGCGCGGCGATCTTTGTGCCGGCCACGGCGGTGACGCCCGACCCGTCGCTCAGCGCCGTGTACACAAATTATCCGCAGGAAGTCCGGTTTGTTTACACCAATGTTCCCGCCAGCGGCCCGGCCACCCTCACCGTGCGACTCAAGGAATTCAGCACCGGCGTCTATACCAACCGCCTGACGCTGCTCTCCGCGTCGGTCACCACTCTGGCGCCAACGCAGGTGGTGGAAATCTCCAGTCCGGCCACCAACGGCACCATCCTGCCCTACAGCACCAATTCCACTTATCTGCTGGCCGCTTGTTACAGCTCGTCGCTGGCGGCCAACGCCACGAATTTCAACGTCCTGATCAACGGCGTGCTCGCACCGCAAAGCGCCTATATCCTCCGCGGCTCCGGGCCGTGCTCCGGCATGAGAGCCGTGTACTACGACTGGACCAACCCGCCCATCGGCACCAACGTCATTCAGGTCATTTATACCAACGCCACCCCCCCCATCAGCGATACGCGCACCGTGATCGTCGCCCCGCCCTTGACCATTTCCGGCCTCGGCGGCAACGACCGGCATCTGGTACTGTGGAATAGCGCGCCCGGGGTGAATTACGAAGTCCGGACCACCACCAACCTCACCCAACCCTTCCAGCCCCTCAGCGGCATCATTCCCAGCCAGGGGACCACCACGTCTTTCTACGACCCCGCCACCAATCCGGTCCCGGGGAAATTTTACCAGATCGAAATGCTGCCCTAAAATGGGGAGTTCAGGCGCGCCGATGCGTGGCCTGCCAGACCAGCCGCAATCCGTCCAGGGTCAGGTCTTGCGCCACGGCGGAAATTTCTGGCAATTTGGCCGCGATCAATCGGGCATAGCCGCCGGTGGCCGCCACCGGCAGCTTATCCGACCGCAATTCGCGGCGTAATTCCCGGATCAGCTCGCGCACCAATCCGCGATAACCGTGCACCGCGCCCACCAGCATCGCTTCTTCGGTGCTTTTACCCACCACCGAACGAACGTCCCGGATTTGGATCTTGGGCAGCAGCGCGGTTTTCTCATGGAGATAACTCGTCATCATCGCCAGGCCCGGCGCGATAATGCCGCCGATGTAATTGCCGCGCGCGTCCACCACGTCGAACGTGACCGCGGTGCCGAAATCCACCACCACCACCGGCGCGCCAAACCGGCGGCGCGCGGCCACGGCGTTGGCCAGCCGGTCGGGGCCGATGGAATTGGGCTTGGGGTAATCAATGCCCACGCCCCGAATCGTCCCGGCAGTCAGTTCCAGCGCTTCCTGCTTCCAGGTGGACTGGACATATTTCTTCACCATGGGCGTGGCGCGCGGCACCACGCTGCACAGGGCCGCGCCCTCGATTTTGGCGTTGCCGATGAAATTCTTCACCCGCCCGGGGCCGCCGCCCGCGAACCAGGCGAAGGTGGGCATATCCGCCAGCCGCACCACCCGCCGCTCATCCGCCAGGCCGAGGTGCGTGTGCGTGTTCCCAATGTCAAACAGGAGTATCATGGCTTTTCCAGCGTCACATCGCCGCCGATGACCCGCTCCAAATGCCCGTGCTCGGTGCGGATCAAGAGGGCGCCAGCCTCATCCAAGGATTCGGCCTGGCCGCGAAAGTGCCGCTGGCCGGCATGCACCGCCACCGCCTTGCCAATGGTCACGCAGGCGTCCTCCCATTCCCCGGCGACCTCGGCAAATTTGCCGGCGGCAATCCGCGCATAATCCGCGTCCAGCTCGCGCAGGATTTCCACGGCCAGTTCGGCGCGGGAAATGACCTGGCCGGCTTCCAGCTTGAGCGACGTCGCGACCGGGCGCAGTTCCGGCGGAAAGCCGGCAGCCTCCTGATTCACATCCACCCCGATGCCGAGCACCACATGCCGCACGCGGTCCAGCTCGGCGCTCAATTCGGTGAGGATGCCGGCGACTTTGCGGCCCCCGAGCAGCAGATCGTTCGGCCACTTCACCTGCGCCGTCAGGCCGGTGACAGTCCGGATGGCGCGGCGCAGCGCCGTGGCGGACATGACCGTCAGTTGCGTGGTTTCCTGGGGTTGCAGCCGCGGCCGCAACAGAATGGAAAACCACAGCCCCTTGCGCGACGGGGACATCCAAACGCGCCCCAGCCGTCCGCGCCCCTTGGTCTGTGATTCCGCAAACACCACGGCCCCCTCCTTCACCCCGTCGCGCGCCAGCCGTTCGGCGACGTCGTTGGTGGAGGTGGTCTTTTCAAAAACCTGGATGTCGCGGCCGACGACCCGGGTGGAACCGAGCCGCGCGATCAAATCATCGGCCAGCAGGGCGTCCGGCTCATTGACCAGCCGGTAGCCAAAATGCGGCCCGGCCTCGATGTCGAAGCCCACGCGGCGCAACTCCTCGATGCGCGCCCAGACCGCCGCGCGGCTGATGGCCAGTTGCTCCGCCAACTGCGTGCCCGACGCGCCATGGGGACTGGCGCGCAGCGCGGAGAGGATTTTGGCGTCGGTGGTCACGATTGCTGGCCCACGGATTAACACAGCGCGGCAGGGGCCGCAATCAAATCGTAACCGGCGCTTAAGAAAATCGCCCGGCCGCCGATATACCAGCGTGATCCGCGTCAAGTCAGAGGTCCTGCAACCCGGCATGGTGGTCGCCCGCGATATTAAAAATATTGACGGGATGCTGCTGGCGCCCAGCGGCTGCCAGTTGAGCGAGCGGCAGATCAATATTCTCCAGGCGTGGGGCGTCACCGAGGTGGAGGTGAAAGCCAGCGCGGAACTGGCCAAAGCCCACGACCCGCTGGCGCAATTGCCGCCCGAAACCCTGGCCAAAATCACCGCCGACTTGCGCGCCCGCTTCTGGAAGCCCGACGATTTCGGGCCGGTGCCGGCGGAGATTTTCCGACTCATGCTGCTGCGCCAGGCGCGGCGTTTTTTGCATTTGTAAGCATGGCCACCCCTCCCTCCATCAAGGACATGGTGCAGGCCGTGCCGCGCAGCCTGGGCTCCTATGGGCCGGTGCTCGAGGAAATCGAGCAGGCCTTGCAATCGCCGCAATGCAACTTGAGCACCATCGGCGACGCCATCCAAAAAGACCCCGACCTCACTGCGCGCCTGCTGCGGCTGGCCAACAGCCCCTTTTTCGGCTTCGCCAACCGCCTGAGCACCGTGGCCGAGGCGGTCAGCTTGCTGGGGATCCAGCAAATCCAGGACATGATCGTGGCCTCCAGCGTCCTGGAACAGTTCAAGGGCGTGCCGGACAGTTTCGTCACCAAGGATTCTTTCTGGCGCCACAGCCTGGCGGTGGGCATCACCGCGCGGTTGCTGGCCATGGAACGCCGGCTGCCCAAGCCGGACAAGTTTTTCGTGGCCGGCCTGCTGCACGACGTTGGGCGCCTGGTGCTGCTGTCGCAGGCGGCGGAATGGGCGCAGGCCGTGTTTGAACTGTATCAGCGCGAACGCGTGCTGCTGCGCGACGCCGAGAAGAAAGTCCTCGGATACGATCACCAGCAAATCGCCGCCGAACTGCTGCAGAGCTGGAGCTATCCCCAGGTGCTGGTGCAGGCCGTGGCGTTTCACCACACGCCGGCCCAAAGCGCCGCCCGGCTGGACGCCTCCGTCGTGCATATCGCCGACCATTTGGTCAATGCGATGGGCGTCGGGTCCTCGGGCGAACACTTCGTGCCGCCGCTGGATGATCGCGCCTGGGCCACCCTGGGCCTGGAGCCGGAAGTGCTGGCCAAAATGATCGAGTCGCTGGATGAACAGATTCACGCGGTCGAAGAGGCCTTTCTGGACAAGAAAACCCCCGGCCGGCCATGAGCGAAACCTTCGACTCCGTTTATCCGGACTTCTTGCGCTCCGGCTTGGAGAAGTTGAACCAGCTCGGCGCGCAGCGGGAATTGCCCGCGCTCTTTGCCGCCCTGGAACATTTTCGCCGCGACCTCCACGAGCAGGACAGCGTGAAGGGCATTCTGCGCGTCAGTCAGGGCTACCTGGGCGGCTTGAACCTGTTTCACAAGACCGGCTTTTGGACCGTCAGCACCGAGGATTTCAGCTTTGACCTGGCGCTGGCGGATGACGAGGCCGACGGGGTGATTCTGCAAAGCATCGTGGACGGGCAGATTCGCGCCGGGCGGTTCGCTTATGCGCTGCGCCAGGGCACGCCGGCGTTTTTCCTGCTGGGCAACGCGTCGGACCCCGAGCGCGGCGTGTTGCACTCGCTGGCGATTTCCAGCCAGGTGATGGGCATGTTCTGCGGTCTGCTGCGGCGCGAAGTGGCGCCGGCGCAGGAGGTGGCCTTCAGCCTGTTGTCCATGTTGCTGGGCGTCAGCGCCGATGCGCTGGCCACCTTGCGCCGCACCCGCCAGCTCACCGGCCAGATCGAGACCCTGCAAAGCCTGCTGCCCGTTTGCGCCTGGTGCAAAAAAGTCCGCAACGACAGCGGCTATTGGTATCAAATCGAGAAGTATATCACCGCCCATTCGCGGACCCAAATCACCCACGGCATCTGCCCGGAGTGTGCCGCCAAGATGATGCCCGAGGGGGAATAATCGGCCCATCTGCGGCTGTAATCCGGGAACCGCTTAATCCGCAGATTTACAGACGAACAGATTCCAAGCCCGCGTGCCGTCCGCCCATCCAACAGGCTTAACCCTGCGACCCTCTGCCGATTTGGCAATCGGCGAGGCGAAGCCCGGCCTGCCAGCCGGTTTTGCCGGCGTCCGCCGGTTAGGTGCCGGCGCCTTTTTTTGACTTGCGGGAGCGATCCGATCCGGGAAAAGCTTGTGCCACGCCCCCATTGCAACTGCCTGTATTTCCCGACAGCGCGACCGCGATTAGTGCGGAACTGGCTTTTGAGCGTCGTGCCGGACAAGTGGTTTATTTAATGGCCATCTGCCGGTTTTCACACACCCGGTCGAGGACTTCGCCAGCTTCCGCCTATTCACCACGCAGTTGGGGGTCAACGGCACGGCGACCCAGGGGCAAATTGTCCTGAGTCTCGTCGTCCGTCGTCCGGTCCGTGGGCTTACGGTTTTTCCTCAACCGCCGCGGCCGAATTCGTGAGCGAGGACATCGCTTCCGTCGCGGCAATGGTTGCCGGCACACCGCCCTGGTGGTCCGGCACGCGGCCCACCCAGATGCCGCTGACGCCGTAGTTCCATTCCAATTGCGGAATATGCGGCGGACTGCTGCGGCTGCCACGGAGGACCAACCGGTCGGCCGGAGTCATTTTCAAGAGCCAGGGCGCATACGCCTTGGCGTCCCCAAAATTCCACAGCACTTTATGATACACCTCGAAGTCCTCGGGCCGCATCAAGGTGGCCTCAAAGCCCAGGATGTAACGCCAGTCGCCGTGGGGATTCTTGAAAAACGTCTGGTAGAACAGAGTCATGTCCGTGGAATAAAAAATACCATCCTTGGCCGGCATCCAGCCTTGCAGGTCGGGATTGTCGGCGGTGAGATATTGGGCGGTGAGATTGTAAGTCCAGCGGCCGCCGGCGTCGCTGGTGATGGACAGGAACGCGAGCACGGCGGCGGCGACGGCCAAGCCCAGACGCCGGAAGGAATCCAAGGCCAGGCGCGAGGCCAGCAACAGTTGGAGGTCGCCGGCCACCAGCACCATCAGCGCGGGCCAACCCCAGTCGTCCCAAAACCGGCCCACGCGGAAGCCCAGCGCCCACGTGAGGCCCACCAGCCAGAAAACCGGGTCCCGAAAAAAGGCCGGGGCGCTCAGGTTGGCCAGGCGCCGGAGGATCAGCAAGCCGCCCAGAATGTAAAGCGCCTGAAGATCGCCGCTGTAGGGCTGCAGCTCGCCCGCCAGCGTGCGCTGGGTGAGGTGCTTGCCGGTGGCCAGCAACAGCACTTGGACCGCCTGCATCGGATATTCGATAGGATGGCCGGTCGCCAGGCAACCGAGCACCACCCCCGCGACGGCACAGCCGGTCAGGGTGAAGCACCAGCGCCACTGGCCGGCCAGAAAAAAGGCCGTCACCGGCAGTGCCCACAAATACCAAGTGCCATGGAAATAAACGCTGGCGGCGATCAGAGCCGTAATGAGTCCCACCATCCACGCCTTGGGCTTGGCCGACCCACATTGCCGCCAGAGCAACAGCAGCGCCACCAAGGCCGAGAGCGTGAGGATGTACGGGCGGCCGAGCATCAAGCGCAGCGGCAGCAGGGCCGCGACCATGGATACCGTCAGCACCGCCAGCCAGGCTTCGGGATAACGCAGCCAAAACACCGCCGCCAACCCGGCCAGCAGAAAGAGGGATAACACCGAAAACACCACGATCCCGTCCGCATCTGCGCTGAAGACGGTGTGGATTTTGGACAACAGCAGACTCCAGCCGTATTCGTGGTCCATTTTATAGACGTCATTGAGCACCAACACCTGCTGCCAGGTCTTGCCGCTCACCGCCTTGCCGGCGGACCGCAGCGCGTCGTCCGGCGGGATATACCCATATTGCAACACCTTCAGCGGGATGAGCAGCAAGGTCATCAACACGATGATCCAGACCGCCAGCGGCACGTACCGGCGCAACGGTTCAGCCCAAGCGGGAGCCGGAGGGGCGGAGGGGGCGGAGATGGGTTCCATGGGACACAATAATTGACAACATCAAAACACCTTGGGTACGCCTTCGTCGAGGATTTTTATCTGGTCGGTCAATTTTTCCGCCTTGGCGATTTCCATGAGCCAGCGCGGCGGCTCGTCGAGGGACTCGAAGGACAGCTTGAAGGTGCCGTAATGCATGGGCACAAACACCTTGGCCCGCAAATCCTTGAAGGCCCGCACCGCGTCGTCCGGCCCGATGTGGACGCGCCGGAAAGTTTCCGGATGATAAGCGCCAATGGGCAGCAGCGCGATTTCCGGGGCGAACTTGCGGCCAATTTCCTTGAACCCGTGGAAATACGCGCTGTCGCCCGCATGATAGATTTTGCGGCCCTGATGCTCCAAAATAAACCCGCCGTAGCCGCGATGGCGGTCGTGGAGCGTCCGCGCCCCCCAATGCTTGCTCGGCGTGAAGGTCACGCGCCAGTCGCCCTGGGAAAAGCTCTCCCACCATTCCAGCTCGATCACCCGCGAAAAGCCCAGGCCCTTGGCCAGATCCCCGACGCCGCGCGGCATGATGCCGATCTTGGGATAGGGCAGCCGGCGCAGGGTCGGCTTGTGGAAATGGTCGAAATGGGCGTGCGTCAGCAGCACCAGATCAATCGGCGGCAGGTCCCGGAGACGCAGCCCGGCGCGCTTGATGCGCTTGAGCAAAAACAGCCAGTTGGCGAAGTTCGGGTCAATCAGCACATTCAGGTCGTTGAACTGGATGAGAAACGACGCATGCCCGATCCAGGTGATCGCCACTTCGCCGGTTTTCAGTTTGGGAAAAACGGGCCGAAGCGGCCGGCCGCGGCGCGGCGTGAACCACGCCTTGAGCACCAGCTCCTGGAAAAAGGTGCGCGGGTTGAAATGCTTGGCCGGCGTCAGCTCCTTGAACGACCGCGGCAGTTTGGGTCGTGGCGGCACCCGGCTGGTTTTCTCTTTAGCCATCGAGGCATGATTCTAGCATTGGCGGCGCGCACAACCAATTTGAAATTCGGATTTTAACCGCGCCGCCACCTGGGCCACGACGGGCGTCCATTGTCCGCGTTGCGGCTGCCGGAACAGCCGCAGGGTGGGATACCATGGGCTGTGCTCGCCGCATTGCAGGCACCAGCGCCAGTCCGGCGCATACGGTGTCAGCAGCCACACCGGTTTGCCCAGCGCGCCGGCCAAATGGGCCACCGACGTATCCACCGCGATCACCAGATCCAGGCCGGCAATGGCTTTGGCTGTATCCAAATAGTCATTGAGGCCATCGCCCGGAAACGCCAATTGCGGAAAGGCCGCCAGCGTGATGCGGTCGCGTTCCGGCACGGGCACTTGCAGGCTGCAAAAGGCGATCCCCGGCGTTTCGAGAATGGGCGCCAATTCGGCCAAAGGGATCGAGCGCAGCGCGTCGTCGGTATGGGTGGGATTGCCGGCCCAGACCAGGCCCACGCGGGGCGGTGTGCCCGGCGGAGTTTCCGCGGGCGGCGCGGCCAGATAGGGCACGCGGTTGGGAATGGTGGCCAGCGTGACGCCCAGATGCGCGGCCACGCTGATCAGCGAGGTATAGCAGTCAAACGGCGGAATCGGTTCGTCATGGCCAATCACCACGTCCGCGCAGCCGGAAAAGGCGAACAGGCGCTTGAGCCGGGGGCGGCATTCCAGAATCACCCGCGCGCCGCCGGCGCGCAGTTGGGGAATGAAACGCACGAACTGGATGGCGTCGCCAAAACCCTGTTCGGCGTGCAAAAACAGGGTGCGGTCCGCGAGGGCTTCGCCCTGCCAGCGCCGGCCTGAATACTGGCGCAGGGTATGGATCGGCCGCCATTCGAACTCGCCGAACCCGGCCGCCAAATCCCCCGCCGCCAGCAGCGAGAGCGCCCGACCATTGTGCGCCATCACATAATCCGGCCGCAGCGCCAGCGCCCGTCCATAGGCGGCAATGGATTCTTCCAGCCGATTCAATTGCCGCAAGGCCTTGCCGAGGTTGTTCCAGTCGTCGGCGTCTTGCGGGTCCAATTCCACGGCGCGGCGGAAGGCGACCTCGGCCGCCTCGATCTGGCCCAGCTTGAAACACGCCTGGCCCAAGCCGCCGTGTAAATCCGCCCGGCCGGGTTGCAGGGCGATGGCTTGGCGGAAAAATTCCGCCGCCTGCGGATAGTCCGCCAGGCTTTGATAAACGCAGCCCAGCGCTTTGCAGATGGCCGGCGAATGCGGGGCCAGCGCGGCGGCGTGGCGCAAATTGTCGAGCGCCTCGCGCATGCGTTCCTGCCGGTGCAACACCACGCCCAGCAGATAATAGGGGCGCGAGTCGTTGCGCCCCACCCGCAGCAATTGGCGGCACAGCGCCTCGGCCGCGGGTTGGTCGCCGCCCTCATGTGTCGCTATCGCCCGGCGCAAATCATTTTCGTACGCATCCATGGATTGGCAATGGCGACCGCAGGATATGCCGCCTCGCTGGAAACCAAAAGGTTTTGTGCAGTCGCAGACCGGTGTGAGACAAGATGGATGGATTTTGCGGCCCCGGCGAGGTGTTTTTTGAGTTGTAAATGATCGTCCTTTGATTTGTTATCTGCATCATAAAAATCGCTGGCGTTCGGCCCATGGAAACCGAAGCGCGTCGGCAGCATCGAAAATTGTTTTGTCGCGCTCACGGCGTGCCGCAGGTTTGGCGGCAAGTAAATGAGGTCCTCGGCCTTGGCCGCGTGCGGTTTGCCACCCAGGGAAAACTCACATTCACCGGACAAAAGCTGGACCACGGCGGACTGGGTGGAGGTGTGCTCAGTGAGTTCCCGGCCTTCAGCGAATCCCAAAAGTACCACCCGCAAATTCGCGGTGCGCAGCAGTGTCCGGCTCGCGATGCCATCCGCCGCAAATTTGGTTTCATCGGCCAGCGCCAGGATTTCTTCCCGCGCCACATCAATCAAAGGCTTCTCGCTTATGCCACCAATATCGCACAGAACAGGCCTGGGAGAATTGAAGCAAGTCAAACTCCGTGCAGATCTTTGCTGGGGCCTAAGCATGAAGCAGACGCGCAACCTTCAGCCAGTGTGAATTCCCGGCCGCTCTTGCCAGCCTTTTTCACTTCGGAGCAAAGATGCTTTTTAAAACCTCGGCTAGACGGGCTTCTGTGAACGGCTTGTCGAGATAGATCGTGACTCCGAGCTTTTTGAATTCTTCTTTGGCAGGATCATCCATGCGTCCGCTGGCGAGCACGACGGGGATTTCGGGCAGTATCCGGCGGAGCGCCCGGACGAAATTGAGTCCGTCCATGTGGGGCATGTGCAAATCCGTGAGGATGGCCCGCACATCGACCCGGTGTTCGGCCACCTGCACCAAACCCTCGGTTCCATCAGCGGCGGTGATGGCTTTGAAATTCAAGCGTTGCAGTACCGCCCGAGCGACGCGCCGGATCGGGGCTTCATCGTCCACAAAAAGAATCAGCTCGCCGTGGCCGGAAAATTCCGCGCCCACCTCAGGTCCGACGACCGTCTCGCTGCCCGCGTTGTTGGCTGGCAAATAAACCGTAAAGGTCGAGCCGCGCCCAACTTGTGAATTCACGTTCACAAATCCGCCATGCCCTTTTACAATGCCCAGCGTGGTGGACAAGCCCAGCCCGGTGCCTTTGTCCGGACTCTTGGTAGTGAAGAACGGGTCGAATATGCGATCGAGAATTTCCGGCGCAATCCCGGTGCCGGTGTCCGTCACTTGCAGCATGACGTAATAGCCGAGTTTGGCGTCGGGCACCGCGGCGGCGTAGGCCCCATCTATTTCGATGGCGTCCGTTTTCAGCGTCAACGTGCCGCCGTCGGGCATGGCGTCGCGCGCATTGACACAAAGATTGAGCAGCACCTGATGCAATTGCGTTGCATCCCCCAGCACGATGGGAAGGTTTTCATGGTGACGCACCTCCAGCTTGATGTTCTTCGGAAAAGTGCTTTTGATGATTTTCTCGATGTCGAGCAGGAGATGACGACATTGAATGCCCACCCGTTCGCCCTCCGCGCCTTTCGCGAAAGTCAACAACTGTCGCACCATGTCCGCGCCGCGCTGGGCGCTGGCCTGGATGGTATCCAGCATCTCTGGTTCGGCGGGATAATTCGAACGCAACATCTCCACGGTCATCAAAATCGGCGCCAGCGCGTTGTTCAAGTCATGCGCCAAGCCGCCGGCGAGCGTGCCGATGGACTCCAGACGCTGGGAGCGAATGGCGATCCGCTCGTTCTTCCGGCGTTCCGTGAGGTCCACGGCGACACCGGCGACGCGATACACCTCGCCTTTTTCGTTGTGGACGGGAAAGCCCCGGGCGTGAATCCACCGGAGGCCGCCATCGGGCCGGATGATGCGGTATTCATCGTCGAACGTGCCGACTTGCTGGGAACTCTGCGCTGACTGCCGTAGTCGCTCGCGATCCTCGGGATGAACGGCTTCGAGCCAGGCCTGCGAGGTGGCATAAAGGCGCTCTCGCGGGCTGCCCCAGATTTTTTCGTAGGCCGGGCTGATATAGAGGATCTGATTGGTGGCCACATCGGTAATCCAAAAAACTTCCGCGATGTTCTCCGCCAGTTGGCGGAATCGTTCTTCGCTTTCATGCAGGCGTTCCAAGGCGGAATGCTTTTCGCGCTCCCGTTCAAAACCTTCGAGCGCAAAGGCGATGTCCATTGCCGACTCGTCCAGCAACCGCAGTTCATCCACGTCAAAAAAACCCGGCTCGGCGACATACAGGTTGAAGGTGCCGACGGCCTTGCCATTGATCAGGAGCGGGAATGACGCCGAGGACCGGTAACCTCGCTGCAAGGCCGCAGCCCGCCACGGCGCCATGATCTCATCGTGAGCAATGTCATTACAAACCTGATGCTCGCCCGTGAGCAAGGCCTTTGCCGTCGGCCCGACTCGGCGCGTTGTGTCCTGCA
>Ga0316217_10002744_pt1 | contig 20873 bp, 16 predicted proteins | sample 1anoAmetaG_FD_203633 | JGI IMG/M metagenome (GOLD analysis project Ga0316217, IMG submission 203633) | Freshwater microbial communities from Trout Bog Lake, Wisconsin, USA - 1anoA | ecosystem: Environmental > Aquatic > Freshwater > Lake > Hypolimnion/Profundal zone | place: USA: Wisconsin...
GTGTGTACGCCCGGCACTCCGTCGAACTGATTCCCTGGTTTATCCATATCGACGTGACCGCCAACCAGGGCGCGGTGTTTGGCTTGGGCCAGGGCCAACGCTGGGGGTTTGTGTTTATCTCGGTGTTGGCGATCATTTTCCTGGGCTATCTCTTTGCCACCAGCGGCAAGCGCTGGTTCTATCAAATTGTCTTGGGCATGTTGCTGGCCGGCGTGCTAGGCAACATGTACGACCGCGTCACCCTGGGATACGTGCGTGACATGATTCACGCCTTGCCGGGCTGGAATTGGCCACAGGGGATCAAAGCGATGTTGCCGGGCGCGTACGGGCACATGGAAATTTTTCCCTGGGTGTTCAACATTGCCGACAGCCTGCTTTGCACCGGTGTTGGCCTCATGATCATGATGGGGATTTTCAGCCGGCCGCCTGATCCGGCGCATGGGGCCGATCATGCTTGAATCCGATGACGAACTTGTGATGCAGCGAGCGCTGAAGCTGGCGATGTGTGGTCGCGGCTGGGTGGAGCCGAACCCCATGGTCGGTTGTGTGATCGTTAAAGACGATGAAACCATTGGCGAAGGCTATCACCAAAAATTCGGCGGCCCGCACGCCGAACCCAACGCCCTGGCCGCCTGCCGGGAATGGACGCGCGGCGCGACGGCGGTGGTCACGCTGGAACCCTGCTGCCACACCAACAAGAAGACGCCGCCCTGCGTGCCAGCGCTGATTGCCGCGGGGATCAAGCGCGTAGTGATTGCCGCCACCGATCCCAATCCGCAGGTCAACGGCCGCGGCATCGCGCAACTGCGCGCGGCCAAGATCGAGGTCGTCACCGGCGTTTTGCAATCGCAGGCCGAACAACTCAACGCCGCGTTTTTCTGCCGCACACGCTTGGGGCGGCCCTACATCACGCTGAAATGGGCGCAAACCGCTGACGGTAAGATTGCCGGGCCGCTCGGCCAACGCCTGCAAATCAGCGGCCCGGCAGTCACGCGGGCCATCCACCAAATCCGCGCCTACAGCGATGCCATTCTGGTCGGCATCAACACCGTGCTGGCCGACGATCCGCTGCTGACCGTGCGGGACATTCCCCCATGCCGGCTGTTATTGCGTGTGGTGCTGGATCGGCATTTGCGCCTGCCGCTGGATAGCCGCCTGGTGCGCACCGCCGCGGCGCATCGCCTGCTGGTCTATTGCGATGCCAACGCCAAACCGGCCGCCATCGAATCTCTTCACCAACGCGGCGTGGAAGTCATGCCCATCGGCACCCATCTGCCCGATGTCCTGGCCGATCTTCACACTCGCGCGGTTACGCATTTATTGGTCGAACCCGGTCCCACCCTGGCCGCCAGTTTTCTCGCCGTCAATCTTACCGACCGTGTGTGGATTGTCCGCGCGCCGAAGATGCTGAACGACGTCAGCGCCCCGTCCGCCGCAAAAATTGATTTTCCCGCCACCGGCAAAGCGGCGCTGGGCGATGACGTTCTTACCGAATATCTCAATCCCTCATCTGTCGCGTATTTCGGTCAATTCACTTCGGTTGATCTGCGATTGCTTGGAAGCGGTTAGCCGCGAGGCGGCAGCCGAGCGCGGCTATTGCCGCGGAATGCCAAACGCTCCGCTTCGCGTCGCGGCTAACCCTGCCATTGATCGATTACGCGTGGTCGGAAGAAGCGATCCGGCATCAATGCCCCGGCAGCACATCCAACAGTTTCTGAATCTGCGCCTCGGTATTATAGAAATGTGGCGAACAGCGCAATCGCCGTTCGCGCACGGCAATTTCAATGTGATGGTCGCGGCGCAGCGTTACGTAAAGCTGATCGTGCGAATGGACCGCCGACGTGAAGCTCACGATGCCACTCCATTGTTCGTTTTGCCGGGGGCTGATTACCTGGTAGCCCTGGTTGCGCAGGCCGATGATCAGCAGGTCGGTCAGCGCTTTGATACGCTGGCCGATGTTGGCAATTCCCACCGCCAGCAGCAGATCGACGGCGGCTTTCAGGCCCAGCAGGCCGGGGATGTTATAGGTGCCGCATTCAAAGCGGCCGGCGTCGGGGCGCAGGGTGTAATCGTAATTGCCGTAGTTTTGGGCATCGACGACGTTCATCCAGCCGACCATCAGCGGGCGGGTGCGTTCCAGCAGTTCGCGGCGGCAATAAAAAATGCCCGCGCCTTCCGGGCCAAGCAGCCATTTGTGGCCGTCGGCCGAGAGGTAATCGATGTTCATCGCCTGCACATCCACCGGCAAAATGCCCACGCTTTGGATGCCATCGACACAAAAGAGTTTTTTGTTCTCCCGGCAAAAAGTGCCGATCCTGGCCAGGTCGTGACGTTGGCCGCTGGCAAATTCCACGTGCGAGAGCGTCACCAGCTTGGTGCGCGGATCGGCGGCCTCGGCCAATATCTTCTCCACCGTCACCATCCGGCTGCCGTCAGGCTGCACCTCTTCGGGCACCATAATCAGCTTCACGCCCCGGGTGCGCACCACTTCCATCCACGGGTAAATGTTGGCCGGATATTCCACGGCACTGGTAACGATGCGGTCGCCCCATTGCCAATCTAGGCCGCTGGCCACGATGCTGATGCCTTCACTGGTGTTTTTCACAAAGGCGATTTCATCGCGGTGGCAATTCAGCAGCGAACCCACCGCCACACGCAACAACTCAATATCACGATACCAGCCATTATTGATATACGCGGCGGTTTCGGATTGTTCGGTATACAGCCGCATGGCCTGAGCCACCGGATGCGGCAATGGCGATACGCCGGCATGATTGAAAAAATGCCAGTCGCGCAGAATCGGAAAGGCTTGGGCATTTCCGATATAGTCGGTCCATTCGGCCATGATTGCCTGATACGATATAATAACCGTCGAACGTAATGAAGCATCTGCAAATAATCTTGATCGTTCTTATTCTCGGCGCAATGTCGCAGCCGGTTTGCCGCGCGGACGGCATGGAAGACCAGATTCTAATCGACAAGCTGATGTTGCCCATGGTGCCGGAGAAGGACGCTCCGCCGGATTATCCCGATTACGACAAGGACAATTTGCTGGAGCAAGCCAAGCTTCAGCTTTATGCCGGGCAGTACCGCCGGACGCTGGTAACGCTGGAAAATGTCACCCATGCCAACCCGGTCCAGATCGCGCTGTTAAAAGGCGAAACGCAATTGCAGCTTGGCCGGTTGGAGGAATGCCTGGCGACGTTAGACGCCGCCGATGTGGCCGATGACCCCGGCATTACGCTGTTGCGGGCACGGGCGCTGGCGGCGCGGGATGATTTTCGACCGGCCATCGCCCAGGTGCAAAACGTGCTGGCGCATCAGCCCGATTCCATGGCCGCACACTATTACCTTGGCCAATTCAGCGAACAGTGCGGTGACATCGTAACCGCCAAAAAAGCCTTTCAATGGTTCACCGATGATCCGCAGGATTATTTGCAGCAATGGTGTGGCCATCCGCTGACGTTTACCAATGCCGAGGAGGTCACGCTGCTGGGCCGGGCGCTGGACCGCGGGGCCACGCTGACCGGCCAATATCCCAGCGATCTCAAGCTGCACGATGTGATCCTCGGCATGTTTGTGCGTGCGTATGACCAGATTAACCGCGATTATTGGCCGGCGCATCTGGCCGCGGCCGAATATTTCCTGTTGCACGATGATCCCGAGCAGGCCCAGGAAGAGTTGGCGGGGGTGTTGCAGTGCAATCGGCACTGCATCCCGGCGTGGCAACTGGAAGGGGAAATCGCGCTGGCCGAATTCAATTTCGATGGCGTGGACCAATGCGTGGCGGCGATTCGCCAGGTCGATCCCGATTCCCCCATCGCCGATCTTTTACTGGCAAAAAACTTCTTGCAGCAGCGCGCGCCCAAGCTGGCGTTGGTGCCCATCAATCGGGTTTTGGCCGTTCAACCCAACAACACCGCAGCGCTGGGTTTGCTGGCCGCGGCCGATGCGCTGCTGCTCAAGGACGACCAATCCGCGCAGATTTTGCATCGCGTGGATGATCTGGATCCCAACAATGCCGCGGCCTACCAGGAAGTGGCCGAGCAGTTGGCGGCCATGCGGCAATATCCGCGCGCCGCGGCCATGTACCAGGTGGCCGTGTCCCGCGCCCCGTGGTGGACGGCGGCACGCAACGGCCTGGGTTTGCTCTATTCGCAAAGCGGCGACGAAGACAACGCCCGCAAGGTGCTGGAGGCCGCTCACACCCTCGATCCATTTAATGCCGCCACTACCAATTACCTGCGTCTGCTGGACAAGATGGACAAGTTCACCCGCAAGGAAACCGCCCATTTCATCCTGCTCTACGATGCCCAGGCCGACCCCATCATCCCCGAATATTTCTGCGATTATCTGGAATCGATTTATCCGCAGGTGTGCGGCATCTTCAAATTTGAGCCAACCGAAAAAACCATGATCGAGGTGTTTCCCACCCACGAGGAATTTGCGGTGCGCACCACCGGTGCCCCCTGGCTGCCCACGGTGGGCGCCAGCACCGGCCGGGTGATCGCCATGGTGGCGCCGCGCAAAGGCGAAAAAACCATGGGGCCGTTCAACTGGGCGCAAGTGCTGCGCCACGAATTCACGCACACGGTTACCCTGGGCGAAACTGATAATCGCATTGCCCACTGGTTTACCGAAGGCTTGGCCGTGCAGCAGGAACATGCCCCGGTGCATTGGGAATGGGTTCCCATGCTGTATCACGCGGTGAAAAAACACGAACTGTTCAAGCTGGACGAATTGACTTGGGGATTCATCCGCCCGCGCCGGCCGATCGATCGGCAGATGGCTTATGCCGAATCAAGCTGGATTTGCCAGTATGTCGAGCAAACCTATGGCCACGAGGCCGTCCTGCAAATGCTGGCTGGCTTTAAGGCGGGGGAAGATCAGGACGAAATTTTCGCCTCGGTGCTGCACAAACCGACGGATGATTTCTTTGAAGAGTTTGAGCATTGGTGCCAGCGGCAAGTGTCCGGCTGGGGCTACGACGCGAATACCACCGCCCAGGTTACCGATTTGCGTAAGCAGGGCGAGATGCTGGTGAAAGGCCGCAAATATCCCGAGGCCGTGCAGCTATGGGAGCAGATCGCCAACCTGCGTCCAGTGGATATCCAGCCGCACGAATTTCTGGCCGGCTTGTACCTGACGCACGAAATCAATCAGCCGGACAAAGCCGCCCAGGAACTGGACATTCTTGCCGCCGTGGATATCAAGAACAACAAATACACCAAGGGCGCGGCCCGCGCCTACCGCAAGATCGGCAAGCTGGATTTGGCCATGCAGCGTGCCCTGGTGGCCGTGTACATCGATCCCTACGACACCGATGCGCACGAGCTATTGGCCGATATCTACGATAAAATCGATAATAGTGAAGGCACCGCCAGAGAACGGCACGTGATTGAGGAGTTGAACCAATGGCACGCGGCCAATGAGAAACCGAACTGACCTCCTTCCCCCTCTCCTGGCACTCCGGGGGAGGGTTGGGGTGCGGTCTTTTCCTCCCAACATGGACACCGACGACACCCTTCTTCATCGCCAAATCCGCGGCTTAGGCGTTCTTCTCCTGACGATCGCCGTCGGCCTGAGCATCCGCGCCGCCTTGAACCGCCAGACGATTCCCGATCCGCAAACCTCCCGGCCGGCCTTGTACGACACGCTGGAAACCCGCCTCGATCCCAACACCGCCACGGTGGCCGAATTGTCGGCCATCCCCAATTTAGGCGAAGTCAAAGCCCACGCCATCGTCGATTTCCGCCAGGCGTTTCTGGCCGCCCATCCCGGCCAGCGTGCTTTTAGCCGCAGGGAAGATTTGCTGCAAATCAAAGGCATCGGCCCAGCTACGGTGGAACTGCTGAACACCTATTTGCGCTTCGATACGCGGTGATGCTTCGCTCTTGGGCCGATCGACGCATGTAGGGCGGGCTTCAGCATGCCTTTAATCCCGACGGGCTGAAGCTGTCCTACGGCGATGCGCCGTTCATGGGAGTTTCAAATCATCGGCTCGCCTTCCGCCGCGTTGCGCAATCCCTCAAAATCTTTCACCACAATCCCCGATTCGCCATCGGTGGCGATCAAGCCGGAATCATCTAACCGCCGTAACGTGCGCGATAACGTTTCGCTGGTCAGATTCAGATGGCTGGCCAGATGTTTTTTCAGGCTCGGTAGGCGCACCGAGCCGTCAGTTGGGCTGGCGGTTTCCACCAGATAACGGGCCACGCGGCCCAAGGCGTCGCGCAGGGAAATGTCCTCCACCAAACCGACCAAATGCTTAACCCATAGAGCCATCGAGCCCATCAATTGGAGGCACAGCGCGTGATCTTCGCGCAGGGCCGCGGCAAAGCGGGCGGCGGGCAGCAGCAGGCATTGGGCGTCTTCGATCGCGTCGGCAAAGGCGGGGCAGGCAAAGCCGCCAATGGCGGCCACCTCGGCAAACGTGCCGCCGGGGCCAACCATGTGCAGCACGTGTTCTTTGCCATTGGCGGCTAATTTGTAGACCCGCACCATTCCTGAGGCCACGATGAACACGCCGGGGCAGGGATCGCCTTCGCGGAAAATGGTGACGCCGCGCGGATAGGTGCGAACCGTACACATGGCCACCAGGCGGTCAAAATTCGGGCCTTTTACTTGCGAGAAAAATCGGCAGCGGTGGAGGATATCGGCGGGTTCAGTGGCCATAAGCGTCTTTCCAGAGACCTGTCCAAAATAAAAATATCGCGGGCTTGATCTAAATCAAGGACGCCTCGTTGCAAATGCCCATTATGGGCAGGCAACGGTCGCAGGCAATAAGCCGGGCATGATTGTCCGGCACTGCGGCCCTTAATGAAAGGAAGCAATCTCGTGTTTTGCAATCAATGTGAACAAGCCAAGGGTGGCACCGGATGCAACAATGGCGTGGGTGTGTGCGGCAAAGACGCCGACGTGCAAGCTTTGCAGGAACTCATTTTGTACGGCCTGAAAGGCATGGCGGCGTATGCCAACCACGCCCGGCGGCTGGGTAAATTCGACGAAACGGTCAGCGCCTTCATCGAAGAAGCGTTGTTTTCCACGATGACCAACGTGAATTTCGATATCGGTACGCTGTTTGAAATCGCCATGGAACTTGGCCGGAAGAATCTGCGGGTGATGGAACTGCTGGATGCCGGGCATCTGGAGCGTTTTGGCAAGCCGTCGCCCACCAAGGTGCGTGAAGGCACACAAGCCGGGCCGGGAATTTTGATCACCGGGCACGATCTGGTCGATCTGGCCAATCTGCTGGATCAGGTGAAGGGAACCAATATCAAGGTTTACACGCACGGCGAGATGCTGCCGGCCCACATGTACTCCAAGCTGCGCGATCATCCCAATCTGGCCGGGCATTATGGTACGGCCTGGCAGGACCAGCGGCGGCAATTCCGCGAATTTTCCGGTCCCATCGTGGCCACAACCAACTGCATCCTGATTCCGCTGCCGGCGTATGCCGACCGGCTGTTTACCACGCGCTACACCGCGGTGCCGGGCGGCACGCGCATCGCCGACGACAATTTTGCCGCCGTGATCGCCAAGGCCAAGGCATGTCCGCCGCTACAAGACAAGCCCACGGGCGAATCCGTGGTGGGCTTCCATCGCACGGTGATTTTGGATCAAGCCGCGGCCATCGTGCAGGCGGTGAAGGACAAAAAGGTCAGCCACTTTTTCGTGATCGGCGGCTGCGACGGCGCCGAAATGGGCCGCAACTATTTCGCCGATTACGCCCAGGCCACGCCCAAGGATTCTTTCATCCTCACCCTTGGCTGCGGCAAATACCGCATCCGCGATTTCGATTACGGCACGTTGCTAGGCTTGCCCCGCCTGCTGGACATGGGCCAATGCAACGATGCCTACGGCGCGGTAGCCGTGGCCATCGCCTTGGCCAAGGCGTTCGATTGCGGCGTGAATGATTTGCCGCTAACACTGGTCATCAGTTGGTTCGAGCAGAAGGCCGTGGCCGTGCTGCTCACGCTGCTGGCGCTGGGCGTCAAAGGCATCACCATCGGCCCCAATCCGCCGGCGTTTATCACGCCCAACGTGTTCAAGATTTTGCAGGAGAAGTTCGATCTTCGCCTACCCGGCAAGAGCGCCCAAGCCGATTTGGCCGCGGCCATAGCATAAGAGAGTTCTTTTCTGGCAGCAGAACCGGGGCGCGATCGCCCCGGTTCTGCTTTTCAAGAATATCCTTGGCGTGATAAATCACGCGCTACGGTGTTCCTTGAAATAGTTAATCAAGCCATTGGTCGACGAATCATGGCCGGTGATTTTTCCCGGCTTTTCCAACTCCGGCAGAATCTTCTTGGCAAGCTGCTTGCCCAGTTCCACGCCCCATTGATCGAAGCTGTTGATGTTCCACACGATGCCCTGCGTGAAAATCTTGTGCTCGTATAGCGCGATCAATTGGCCCAGCGTGAACGGCGTGAGCTTTTGGAACATGATGCTGTTGGTCGGCTTGTTGCCGGTGAAAACTTTGTGCGGCAGCAGGGCTTCCAATGCCGCGCCGCTCATTCCGGCGGCGATTAGTTCGGCGCGCACTTCCTCTTTGGTCTTGCCTTTCATCAGCGCTTCGGTTTGCGCGAAGAAATTGGAGAGCAGAATCACGTGATGATCGGCCAGCGGGTTTTGTGTTTCCACCGAGGCCAGGAAATCGCAGGGGATCAGTTTCGTACCCTGGTGGATGAGCTGATAGAAAGCGTGCTGGCCATTGGTGCCGGGTTCGCCCCAAATCACGGGGCCGGTTTGGTAAGCAGCCGCTTGCCCTTCGCGGGTGATGCGCTTGCCGTTGCTTTCCATATCGCCCTGTTGGAAATACGCCGGGAAGCGGTGCATGTATTGGTCGTAAGGCAAAATCGCGTGCGTCTGCGCGGCGAAGAAATTGTTGTACCAAATGCCCAGCATGGCCAAGATCACCGGCAAATTGTCTTCCAGCGGCGCGGTGCGAAAGTGTTCATCCATGGCGTGCCCGCCGGCCAATAGCTGCTCGAAATTGTCCTGCCCGATCAGCAGCGAAATCGACAACCCAATCGCCGACCACAACGAATAGCGCCCGCCCACCCAATCCCAAAACTCAAACATATTGGCGGTATCGATGCCAAAGCTAGCCACATCCTTGGCATTGGTGGAAAGCGCCACGAAATGCCTGGCAATCGCCGACTTGTCCTTCGCGGCTTTGAGGAACCACGCCTTGGCGCTTTCGGCGTTGCGCATGGTTTCCTGCGTAGTGAACGTCTTGCTGGCGATAATGAATAGCGCCGTCTCGGGATTGATGCGTTGGAGCGTTTCGGCAATGTGCGTGCCATCCACATTGGAAACAAAGTGCCCGCGCAGATTAGCCTGCTGGTATGGCTTGAGCGCTTCGGTCACCATCACCGGGCCAAGATCGGACCCGCCGATGCCGATGTTGACGATATCGGTAATCGGCTTGCCGGTGTAGCCTTTCCAACTTCCCGAGCGCACCGCGTCGCTGAACTGCCGCATATGCGCCAGCACGGCATTGACCGCCGGCATGACGTCCTGGCCGTCCACCATGATCGGCCGGTTGGACCGGTGACGCAGAGCCACATGCAGCACCGCCCGCTTTTCGGTGCTGTTGATTTTGTCGCCGCTGAACATGCGGTCGCGCCACTGTTCCACACCGGCCCATTTGGCCAGATCGATCAGCAGGGCAAAAGTCTCTGCGGTGATGATGTTCTTGGAAAAGTCCACGAATAGATCACCGAGTTGGCGGGAGAACTTGGCAAAGCGCGATTGGTCCGCGTCAAACATTTGGCGCATTTGCCTATCCCGCATGTGCGCATGATGTTTCACCAATGCCTGGTACGGTGCCGATTCAGTCAGTTTGCTCATAGCCCAAACGTTATCGGTAACGGGTTTTTGGAGCAACCCGCGTAACGCGCATTGTTGGATGATCGTGACCCAACGATATTGTTGACTGGGCTAATCCACTTAGATATAAATAGGGGAAATCCCTGATCGCCATAGGATCAGCGATCGTACCAATAATTTAACGTTGAACTGCCCCGGCAAGTTGTCGTCCGCGGATGCGGCGGGGCAGGGAAGGATTTGCCGTTTGGCTTCGAACCGACGCGATTTTCTCAAGCAGGGGCTTGCCGTCCTTGGCGCGGCCGCGTCGGGAGCCGTCGCCGAGAGGGCCATCAGCGCCGCCACCCAATATTCGTCGGCACCCGTTATCCCGGCCGGCGATCCCCAGCCGGCGCTGACCACCGATCATCGTATTGTCGATGCCCGCAGCGGGCTTGCGTTGCCGGTCATTCAGGATTCGCCACGCAAGGGTGTGCTCGGCCGCAAATGGGTGATGGTGATCGATCTGGCCGCGTGCGATGGTTGCGGGCGATGTATCAAGGCCTGCATGAAGGCGCATTTCATACCCGATGATGGCCGGCTATGGATCAAGGTTCTGCGGATGCCCAACGATAAGCCGGCCCCGTATTTTCCGCAGCCGTGCTATCACTGCGATAATCCTCCCTGCACCAAGGTTTGTCCGGTGGATGCCACCTTTAAGCGCGATGATGGTGTGGTGTTGATCGACAACGAACGCTGCATTGGCTGCCGGTTTTGCATGGCGGCGTGTCCCTACGGGGCGCGGAGTTTTAATTGGGGGCATCCGCATGAACCACCGGAGGCGCTGGCGCAGGCGTATACGCCTGAGCGCGGGTTTCCGCGGCGGGTGGGCACGGTGGAAAAATGTGATTTCTGTCCGGACATGGCCAACATGGGCATGTTGCCGCACTGCGCCGCGGCATGCCCGATGAAGGCGATCTACTTTGGCGACGAAAACGAAGATGCCGTCACCTGCTACGGCGGCGATACCGTGCGGCTTAGCACATTGAAGCAGGAACGCCTGGCTTTCCGGCTTATGGAAGACCTGGGTACCCAGCCGCGCGTTTATTATCTGGCCACGCACGCCCTGACCCCGCAGAAGAAGGCGAGCAAAACCTGATTAACGATTATGGCCGAAAGGGTACGCAATCCATCTTCGCCGGCGATCCGTGACGTTGAGGGCGACCTGATCGCCACCATGGCGCAACCGTCGCTGTACCACAAGCTGACGGTTTTCGGCCTGATTATCGTGCTGCTGTGGGGCGGATGGTGTTATCTCAAGCAAGTGCGCATGGGCTTGGCCGCCACCGCCATGAGCGATTATTTCTCCTGGGGCATTTACATTGTCAACTTTGTATTTTTTATCGGCATCAGCATGGCCGGCACACTGATTTCCGCCATGCTGCGCATCTTCAACGCTCCCTGGCGGTTTGCCATCACCCGGCTTTCCGAAGCGGTGACGGTGTTCGCGCTGCTGGTCGCCGGGCCGATGGTGATTATCGACATGGGCCGGCCCGACCGTTTCTTTTTCGTGGGGATTTATGGCCGGCTGCAATCGCCGATTTTGTGGGATGTGATGTCGCTGACCACGTATCTGGCGGGCAGCCTGTTGTTTTTGTATTTGCCGCTGATTCCGGACATGGCCATTTTGCGCGATCGGCCCGGGTTTTCCTGGTGGCGGCGCCGGCTTTACACGACGCTGGCGATGAACTGGCAGGGCACACCGGCGCAACGGAAGGCGCTGGATCGCGCCGAAGGCATTATGACTTTGGTGATCCTGCCTGTGGCGGTCTCCATCCACACGGTTACCGCCTGGCTGTTCGGCATGACGCTGCGGCCAGGCTGGCATACCGCGATCATCGGGCCGGATTTTGTCGTGGGCGCGTTGTATTCCGGGGTGGCCGCGGTCATCACGGCCATTGTGCTCTTCCGCCATTTCTTCCATCTTCAGAAATACATCAACGCCGAGCATTTCAAATACCTGGGCCGGATGCTGCTGGCGTTTGGTTTTGTCTACGCCTACTTCGTGGTCAATGAACATGCCGCTTCGATCTATACCGGCGAAGTCCATGAGCAGGGGTTGGACGAGGCGATTTTTGGCGGTCCTTATGCCATCACCTTCTGGGCGATGGTAACCATCGGCTTGGTGCTGCCGCTGGTCATGCTCGTGACGCCGCTGAGCAAGAAGATCGGCGGCATTCTGGCGGCATCGTTGCTGGTGAATGTCGGCATGTGGCTCAAACGCTATGTGATTGTGATTCCCACGCTGGCGTCGCCCTATATGCCGCACGCCGATAAAACCCTGCGATACGCTCCCACGCTGGTGGAATGGTCGATCACCGCCGGGGCGTTTGCGGCGTTTGTGTTGATGTACATCTGGTTCAGCAAGGTGTTCCCCATCGTGGGCATCGCCGAGATGAAGGCGCACTTGGCCGCCGAAAACGAATCCACGCCCATCGCGGGCATCGGGGAGGCGCTGGCATGATCCCAACGCGTGCCATCATCCTGGCGATCATTGGGCTGTTGGCCGGCAACGCGCTGGCGGCGGCGGCGGTCAACATCAAACTGGACGCCATCACCGAGGATAATGTCAAAGAAGTCCGCGCCACGGTGACCACCGACGGCAATCCTGTTGCCAACGCCGAGGTGCATATATTCCTGCGGCGCACTTTTGGCGATGAAGAAATAAAGGGTGAAACCGAAAAAAATCAGACTGACACGGATGGCACCGCCGTGGTAGTATTTCCGGCAGATCAGCCCGGCGATGGCCAGGGCAACCTGTGGTTGCAGGCCCGGATCACCGCGCCGGCCCCAAGCGTTGGGCAATCGCCGTGGACCCAGTTTACCGGCGGTGTGCCGGTGATCGTTGGCAGCGAACCATTTCCGCGGGCGCTGTGGGCGCCCAACGCACCGCGCGGGCTGATGGTTACCATCGGTGTGCTGCTGGCGGCCGTGGCTGGCAGTTATCTGGCGGTGGTGTGGCAGATTGTCATTATTCGTAAAGGAGCCAAGTCTTGAATTCAAATCGGTCGCGTAAGTGGTTTGTAATTGTTTTTGTCGTGGCATTGTCCACGCTGGCTTTTAGCGCGTTGGATTCGCGCGGCGATGATGCCAAGAGCGATGAATGGAAAGCCCCGGCGCGGGCGGCGCGGAAAAAGAATCCCATTCCCGCCGACGATAAATCCAGCGCCGCCGGCAGGGACGTCTACGTCAAGCAATGCCTGTCCTGTCACGGCGAAACTGGCAAGGGCGACGGCACGGCGGCCAAAGATCTTGATCCCAAGCCCAAGGATCTTTCCTCGCCCGACGTGCAAAGCCAGAGCGACGGCACGCTGTTCTGGAAAATCACCACCGGCAAAAAGCCCATGCCCACCTTTGAAAAACTGACCAGCGAAGACGACCGCTGGAATGTGGTGAACTATATCCGCACATTGGCGCCAACGCCGGCGAAGGCACCGGCATCGCAACCGGCGCAATGATCGCACCTTTAACACCCCACCATCGTGTGGGGAAGGAGACGCAGCCCATGCGAAAGTGTATCGCGGTTTGCCTGGTCACCGGGGGATTATGGCTCTGCGGCGGAGTGAGTGGCGTGCGCGCCGATCAACCTGCGGCCAATCCGCCCACGGCCGATCAGGTCCAGCAATTGATTAACGACAATCAAGAGCTGAAGAAAGAAAACCAAGATTTGCAGAAACGCATGGATGCCCTGGAGAAACGCGCCGCCGACAACGAAACCAATGCCGCCGCCGATCAGAAAGACACCGAAGATGCCATCAAAAAGCTTCAGGACGAGGCCAATGATTTTCATCTCGGCACCGAAGAAATCGTCATCGCCGGTGATGCCAACATGGGCTTCACCACCCAACGCGGGACCAATTCCACTTTCAGCGCCACCGTGTCACCGTTGATTTTGTGGCGGCCGGGCAACAGCAATTGGCTGTTTGAAGGCGCGTTCGGGTTCGATTCCACCGGGGCGGCTTCCCTGGGTTTGGCCAATCTTTCCTATACGGTCAGTGATTGGCTGATTGTCGGCGGCGGTTTGTTCACCACGCCGATGGGCCAATACCACAATCACACCGACCCGCCCTGGGTCGACAAATTCCCCGATGATCCGCTTTATGCCGACATGATCATCCCGATCACCGAAACCGGCTTCTTTGTGCGCGGGGCGATTCCTTCGGGAACCACCAAGTGGACCTACGACGCCTACGTGGTCAACGGGCCGCAAATGGATCCCAACACCGGCAATGTGACCTTCAGCGATTCGGTGGATAACAACAACAACAAAGCCGTTGGTGGCCGCATCGGCTTCGATCCTTTCCCGGATATGGAAGCCGGCTATTCCGTGCAATACGGCAAAGTGCAGCCGGATTTGGCGCCGGTTCCCTTCCCCAACACCAATATGTGGATCCAGGCGGTGGATTTCAGTTATAAACCGACCTGGCAATGCATCGACGGCCAGATTGATTTCCGCACGGAATGGGCCTGGTCGCAGGTGCAAAACCAAACCTATCTCGTCAATGGCTTTTACAATAATTACAGCGATGGCGGTTACGTGCAGGCCGGCTACCGGCCGACCCTCATGGAAAACAAGGTGCTGCGCAACATCGAATTGCTGGGCCGGTGGGACACGGTCAAAACCCCCGAGGCCGGCGGTGGCGACACCATGTGGCGCTATACCATTGGTGTGGATTACTGGTTCACTCCGGCCATCGTCGCCAAGATGGCTTATGAATTCAACAAGTCCCAACAAAATGGCAATCAAGACGCCCTCCTGTTTGAGGTCGGCATCGGCCTGTGAAAGGAAAACCATGCTTAACCAGAAATCGATTCGCTGGATAATGTGGGCGGGTTTGGCAAGCGGCCTGGCGGCCGCGGCGTTCCTGGCCGGCTGCAATTCCAGCCCGTCTGCCGACGCCGCCAGCAGCCAACCAAGCTTTGCCCTGTTTGGCCCGCCACCGGACCGCACCGGTCAGCAACTGTGGGCGGATACTTGCGCGCGTTGCCACAACATGCGCCCGCCCAATTCGTTCAGTCACGCGCAGTGGGAAGTGATCGTGCAGCACATGCGCCTGCGTGCCAATCTCACCGGCGAGGAACAGAAGAAAATCACCGAGTTTTTGAAATCCGCCAGTTGAGGGATTGGCGGGTTGGTTGGTAAAGCGCGGCTATGTGACGACGTTTGTCGTTGCCGGGGTGGACTCCCTGTCGCCTTCTGGCGGCCAACCAAAGCCTAATGCCCCCGCTTGTTCGCCAGTTCCTGGCGGATGCTATTGAGCTTGTCGTCGTACCCGCCAGGCAGCTTGGGATTCATTTTGTCGTAGGCGGCAAAGAACGCGGCCAGGTTGTCCAGATCGGGCGGGTCGGCGGTCAGCATCTTCTGCGCTTCCTGCTGAAAATTCACGCTGATCAACTGCGCCGTCGGGCTTTGGCTGGGATCAAGCTGCGCCTGCTTGATGGCGTCGGTGGCCAGGGTGATGGCTTTGTCCCATTGGTGCGACTGCAGCAGGGCATGGGATAAACTGTCGGTGAGCGTCTCGATATTGGCCACGTCGCCGCCATTGGCCTTCCAGTATTCCAGCGCGGCTTGGTATTGCGTGGCCGCCAGCGCTGGTTTTTTCAGGGCCAGTTCCTGGTCGCCCAGATTCACCTGCTGCACCGCCAACGCGTGCTGCGCCTGCTCACGCTCGGCGGCGCTGTCGGCGTTCTTGATGATCGCCCGCTGGCGGTCGCAGTAGATGATCAGGGCCGATTCATATTTGTCGCCGTCGTTTTGTTTTTGCAAATTGGCCGCGGCGTGCAGCACTTCGTCGTCCTTCAAATCCGGTGACGCCAGCCATTGCTGCAACACCCGCCATGCTTCGGCGCGCACGACCGGATCGGCTTCCGTGCCGGCAAACACATGGTCGGTCAGCGGATCGAGAAACGCCGGCGTGGCCCGCACGCCCAGCGCCTGCACCGCCGCCAGGCGAATCGCCGGCGCGGCATCGGCCAAAAAATACGTCGCCACCAAATCCTGCGCTTGCAGCGCTCCCAGGGCGCGAATCGCCTCGACGCGCACCCCCGGCGGTTCGTTGGCCTTGGCCAGATCGCGGAAGGTGGTCAGCAGCGTATTGTCGCGCAGCGCGCCCAGCGCCGCCACCACCGCCACGCGCAACGCCGTCGCCCCGGGCTGGCGGGCGCGGTCTTCCAACAGCGGCATCAAGGCCTGCTCGGCGTGCGTCTTCAAATCCGCGTGTTGATCCAGCAGCGGGGCGGCAAGCTGGATCGCGGCGGCGGCTTCCAACTGCAACCGCGGCGACGGATTGCTATAAAAGACGCGGATGATCAGTGCCGTGGCCTCCACGCTCTGCAGCGGCCCCAGCGAATGAATCAAGCTGCTGATCACTTCGTCGCTGGTTTCCACTTTCAGTTGCGCTACAAGCTGCGCTGTCGAATCGGCATCGTTGTACAGCGCAGCGGCGGCGGCCCCGCGCACCGCCGGCTCGCTGTCGCCCAGCACCCGCCGCACTTCCTTCATGGCGTCGGCCACGTCGGTGCCCTGGCCATTGGCGCGCGACCGGTAAACGATCATCGCCCCCTGGGCGCGAATCTCCGGCGCTTGCGAATGCAAAAATCGCGCCACCATATCCGCCCGCTTGTCCTTGGGCGCCTGGTCCACCGCATCCTGGCACAGCTTTTCCACCGCACCCTGCAACTGTTCATACCGGGACACGCGCTGGGCATACACCGCCGCCCGCCGCCGCACCAAATCCAGCACAAAATCCACTTCGCTTTCGTTCTGCGCCGTGGCCCACCATTGCTGCCAGCGCTGCGCGTCCCGCCCATTTTCGCTGTACCCGGTCATCGCCGCCAAGGCGTCGGCGGCGGCGTTTTCGATGGCCGGATTGCCGCTGTGCTGGAGAATGTCGATCAAGGTGGCGGCGGCGGATTTCTGGTCGAACATGCCGATGGCATGAATCACCGCCAAACGCACTTCATCCGACGCGCTGCCGGCTTGCAGCTCGGCCAGCCGCGTCAGCACCGCATTGTCCCCCTTGTATTGCCCCAGCGCCGCGGCGGCGGCACGGGTCACATCGCGCTCATGCCCGGTCAGCAGCGAAAACAACGGATCAATAAACTGCGGATCGGCCCAGGGGTTCACCGCCAGCGCCCGCGTCAGGGCAAGCTGTCCGCCGCGATTGGCCCGCAAAATATCCGCCAGCGCCGCGCGGGTGGAATCATTATGGGCGATCACCAGCTTGCGGGCGGCGTTGTCGCGGGCCTCGGGTGTGGCGTTCGGATCAGCCAGCACGGCCAAATCCGCATCGGTTTGCCGTGACGCGGCCACCAGTGCCGTATCCGCCCGCGCCACGGCCGACGGAAATCCGCCCGCCGCGCCAAGCCCCAACAGCATCCCGCCCAGAATGATCGTCCACTGCCGCCGGCCCGCGTGCCAAGCGCGGCGGTGGCGTGCCACTGGCGTGGTTGTTACCGGCACATCCTTGGTCATCCACCGCTGCATCGGCTCCTTAAAAACGCGGGCACTACGGTTTATTTTCGGAAGTTACATCAGCGCGGCAGGAATGCCAAATGAATGGGGCGAAAACCGCGGGAAAATATTGGACCCGGGAGAGGAATTGCCGATTGCCGATTGAAAACAAGGCGGCACCACCCGACAAGAACCCACACACCGACAGTAAAGCCGCTCGGACAATCAAGAATTGTTTGCCACGGATGGGGCACGGATGAGCACTGATTAAATTCCAACGCGTTTATCTGCGTGCATCGGCGTCCATCTGCGGCTAAAAATCCTATATTGCCGATATTGACCCGCCGCTTCTGCGCGATATCCTTTGCACGAGCGGGCTGTGAATTGCCGCAAAAAAACTGTGAGGCTGCCATGTCACAATGGAAGTATCGCAAGAACGGCATGGAATGCGGGCCGGTCACGGGGAAACAGTTGACCGACCTTGCGGCTCAGGGGCAACTCAAGCCGACGGATTTGGTCTGGCGCGAGGGGCTAAGCGAATGGGTGCCGGCTCGTATGCTCAAGGGGCTGTTCGCGGAGGCAGCCAGCGTAAGGCCGGCGTCTGCGCCGTCCACACCGCCGGCACCGCCGGGAAATGATTCACCGGCTCAATCCAGCTTTATGTCCAAGGCGTGGATCGTCGGGCTAATCGCTTGGCCGCTACTCCTGATCGGAATTGCAACGGCAATAATTCTGTGCCGCAGCAGTCCCCCAGCAATCACCGCGGAAGCCGCTATGGAAGCGCAGCAGCCGGGTGCAATCGGCTGCACAGCTACCACCAGCGGCAAGCCGAGTCCACCAGCAATCCCTCGCGACCAGCAGCGCACGCTGCCCCCACCGGCGGTTGCTGACCCCGGTATCGACCCTGTGAAGCGGTTGCGTAAGAAAGCGGAAGCTGGTGATGTGGCGGCGATGGTCAACCTTGGCAGCATTTATCATGACGGGCGCGGCATGCCCAGGGACGTCAGCGAAGCGGCCAAGTGGTATCGCAAGGCAGCAGAAGCGGGAGACGCTGGCGGGATGGATAACCTCGGCAACATGCTTTTGTACGGTGAGATTGTGGCGCAGGATCAGGACGAAGCTATGAAGTGGCTGCGCAACGCGGCCGCCCTTGGGAATAAGGACGCACAAGGCGCGTTGCACAATCATCTAGTGGTTGCCAGCAGCCCGACCTCGCCCGCAGCCGAAGAAGCAAAGCATTTGCGCGAGAAAGCAGACAATGGCAACGCGGATGCGATGCTGGTCCTCGGCGACATGTACCGTTTCGGCACTGGTGTGCGCTTGGACTACGCCGAGGCTGCAAAGTGGTATTGTAAGGCAGCGGACGCGGGTAAGGTGGCTGCGATGGAGGACATTGCCAGGATGTACCTCGACGGCGATGGCGTGGCAAAAGATGCCGGGGAAGCCCTGAGGTGGTATCGCAAAGCAGCGGACACGGGTGACCTGTCGGCGATCTGCTGTCTGGGCAAAATGTATCGTGACGGAGACGGTGTGCCCAAGGACGACGACGAAGCGATGAAGTGGTATCGCAAGGCAGCGGACGCGGGCAGCGCCGGTGCTATGAGGGAACTCGCCGACCTTGGCAGAGCCTATTGGAGTCTTGGTAGCAAATACCAAGAGGGCGTCGGCGCGCCTAAGGATGCCCGCGAAGCGGTGAAGTGGTATCGCAAGGCGGCAGACTTGGGCGACGTCAACGCGATAACTGATCTTGCCAAGATGTACCATAACGGCGACGGCGTTCCCAAGGATGGCCATGAAGCACTGAAGTGGTACCGCAAGGCCGCGGACCTGGGTAACGTGGATGCCATGACCAATCTAGGCAAGATTTGCCGCGAGGGCGACGGCGTGCCGAAGGACGGCGGAGAAGCGGCGAAGTGGTTTCGCAGGGCGGCGGATACGGGCGACGTGGACGCGATGACCGAGCTTGGCAAGATGTACTGCGACGGGAGCAGCGTGGCTAGGGATGCCGACGAAGGCGCGAAGTGGCTCAACAAGGCAGCAGCGGAGCGCGACCGCCTAAAGGCATTACAAGCGGCAGACGACCGCGAATACCTAAACTCGCTTCTTGACGACGCGGAGTTTGGATCGGTAAATCGCGCTGTCGCTGCGGTGAACCGTATGTCAGAGCACGACTTGGCGCTCCAGTTATATCGCATTGACCGGTTCGCAAGGGGAGCCGGGTACAACGCCGACAAGATGCTTCAACTATTCAATCAGTCCTTAAACAACTGTAAATTGGCGGGCCGGCCCGAATCTTTGGTGCCGAGCGACCTCGAAGCAGCCCTACTTTATGCCGAGGTGCAGCGAGAACTCGCGCAGGAAGGCAAATGATAGACAATCGTGGCGAGATCGATGTAGCGTACCCATAGCAGACCGAGAATAAGGCAACGAACACTGGGAGGTATTTATGCGAGAGGATCTTCGAAAGCACCTTGAACGGCTCGAAAGCCTGGCAGTTGAAGTCAAGCACGCCCGTGAACAGGTGGAGGCCAAGTTCAAGGATCTTAACGGTGTAATCCAGCAACTTGGCGACGCCGTGCCGCCTGAGATATTTTTAGGCAAGGCGTTCTCGCGGCCTTACGACTTGGAATCGGGCAGGACCGAATCGGGCCAAGTCGTTCAAGCCGCGTTGCTCGTACCGGAAGGCTTCGGCGTATGCCGGTTCGACACCGAGGATGATCAGGATGAAATCAAACGAAACGCGAGTGACAGTTTCGTGCCGTTCACAGAATGCGCGCCCGTGGAACTGGCTTTTCTGCACCAGGAGATCGATGGGCTATTTGAGCGGTTCGCCAAGTGGGCATCTGACTGGAGCATTATGCGGAAAAGCTGACAAGGCGGTGCGGTCAACGGGACTCACTTGGCCTGACGGCAGACATTGCAGCGGCAAATCCTCGGCTCGCTACCGCCCAAGCAACTAGCTGGCGGTCTGCGGCATGGCGGCAGGGAATCAGTTGGAGCCGCGCGGTGGACGGTCTAGTCTGCGGGGTCAACGCGATACATCGTACACGCACGCGTATATTGCGGAATTGGGCGGCAGTCATTGCGTTGCGGCCAGGCGAGGCTGCGCGAGACGGTAGCGCGGTGGAAGGGCAAGAATATTTCTCTTCGAGCCTGCGCCTCAGAGCCGAAGGCACGCGGAGGCACGGAGTCGCGGAGAAGAAAAGGCCAAAGCATTGGACCACGGATTTCCCGGATGGCCACGGATAGGAATTCATTCGTTTTATCTGTGCCACAATCCCGTCGAATCTTCGCAGGCCGCGCAAATTTCTGGGCCAACTGCCAAAGAAAAGAATCACCGCCCGCTGCGCTCAAGGGCGCAGAGAAGCCGCGGAGAAATCAGATCCGATGCCGGCAACAGTGCGCGATTTCCTCGGCGATCCTCGGCGGCCTCGGCGGTTAAACAGCTTTGAATTGATTGCTCTTCTTCGCGCTCTTCGCCCCTTCGCGGTGGGATGGTTTTGGTTGTCGGCCATGCCGCGCTGGATTCATCCGGCTGATCCGTGATTGAACG